>Ga0272442_10011421_pt1 | contig 10833 bp, 12 predicted proteins | sample SSMForm2O_FD_200262 | JGI IMG/M metagenome (GOLD analysis project Ga0272442, IMG submission 200262) | Marine sediment archaeal communities from Little Sippewissett salt marsh, Falmouth, MA, United States - SSM-Form-2O | ecosystem: Environmental > Aquatic > Marine > Wetlands > Sediment ... | reverse complement strand
GGATTCGGGATCGGAGCGAAGGTTCTAGGGCAGATTCCACTTGCATTTGCTCGTTTCCGGCTCGGCACGATTGCGGTGGAAGCGGGGGTTGGAATGAGCGCCGGTACGCTCGTGTACGACGTGATCGGACGGTATCAGCTGACGCTCATCCAGAGCATCCTCTCCCTGTATGCAGGAGGGGGACTGCTGGGTGTTCCCGGCGGCGGCGCGGGTGTGGAGGTTCTCGCGGGAGCGGAGTTCTCTCTGGTCGGAATCGTCGATGTTCCGCTTTCTTTCTTCGGCGGCATCGACTGGCTCAGCTTCGGAGGCTTCTCGTTCCAGGGGTGGCACGTCGGCCTTCGCTGGGACTTCTGAGCGAAGCGAGTTCTGTGACGTGAGGTGTGCGGCGCGCGGTCGGCCACGACGGTCGGCGGCGCGCCGCGCGTTACCGGTTGTACCCGATGACAGCGCCCACAGCCGGGATGATCGGCAGCATGAGGAACCCGAAGAACTCGGTGATGTCTTCCGGAATACCGAGCGTGTAGAGAATCGGCTCGGTGAACGCGCTGAGAAATCCGCCGAGAAGGCCGCCGAGCAGACAGGCGCGGACGTTGCCTTCCCAGTGGAACAGTCTGCCCGCGATGAGCGTCCCGGCCGCCGCACCGGTCCCGCTGCCCAGGGTGAGTCCACCGATGACGAACGCGGTCTTCGCGAGGCCCGACTCCAGTTGCGGGGTCCCCTGTGCGATCGCCGCAATGGCTACAAACGCTCCGACGGTCGCGCCGACGGCGGCAAAGCCGCTTTCGGCAAGCCAGACCCCTGCGGGGGCCGCGCTCGTGGGAAGCGCTGCGGCGAGCAGTACGGCGATCAAGATTGAACCTCTTCGCATGAGGACACCTCCCGTGATCCGCTGGCCAGAGTAGACCGGGAGCCCCGACGGAATCAAGCGCTGCCGTTGGCCCTTGACCCGTCTGGCTTCGTCGCTTACGTTCTCGTCGTCGGAGGAGATCCATGCCACAGACGCACGAAACGCTTGTAGCAACTGAACTCGGACTGCCCACGCGCAGCGTGGCAGCGACGGCTGCGCTGCTCGACGGGGGTGCCACGGTTCCGTTCATCGCGCGGTATCGGAAAGAAGCAACGGGGTCGCTCGACGAAGTGGTGATCACACGAATCCGCGACCGCGTGGCGCAGCTTCGCAAGCTTGACGAGCGGCGTCAGTCAATCCTCTCTTCCCTTGCCGAGCGCGGGGTGCTGTCCGATGAACTCGAGAACGCCGTTCGCGATGCACCCACCCTGACCGCACTCGAAGACGTCTACCTGCCGTATCGACCAAAGCGTCGAACCCGAGCGGCAATCGCCCGCGAGAAGGGGCTCGAACCGCTTGCCGACACGATCTTCGAGCAGGCGATGGCCGGCAGCCTGCAACAGGAGGCGGCACGGTACATCGACGCGGACCGAGGGGTCGCCGACGTCGAGGCTGCGTTGGCCGGAGCGCGAGACATCGTGGCCGAGACGGTGAGTGAGGATGCAGAGGCTCGGGCCGAGATCCGCGCGCTGTTCGAGCATCGGGCGATGGTCCACAGCCGAGTGGTCAAAGGACGAGAAACGGACGGTGCGACGTATCGCGACTACTTCGATTGGCAGGAGCCGCTGGCGCGAATCGCCGGCCATCGAATCCATGCGCTGCTTCGCGCCGAACGCGAGGGCGTGATCCGACTGTCGATTCGGCCGGAGGAAGAGACCGCATGTGCTTATCTGGTGGAGCGATTCGTCACCGACCAGGGAGAGGCGTCCGCACAGGTCGCGGAGGCGGCCCAGGACGCGTACAAGCGGCTGATCGCACCGTCAATCGAGAACGAGTTTCGATCGGCGCTCAAGGAGCGAGCGGACGGCGAGGCGATTCGCGTGTTTGCGTCCAACCTGAAGGACCTGCTGATGGCGCCGCCGCTTGGGCAGAAGAGGGTCCTGGCGATCGATCCGGGACATCGTACGGGCGGAAAAGTCGTATGCCTGGATACGCAGGGCCAGCTGTTGACCCACGCTGTGATCTATCCCACCGGATCCGACGGGCAGCGGGCGGAGGCGGCGCGGGTACTCAAGGATCTGGTAAAGCAGTTCGCCGTCGACGCGATTGCCATCGGGAATGGGACGGCCGGGCGGGAGACCGAGCACTTCGTACGGGGGCTCGATCTCGGACGGCGGATTGACGTGATCCTAGTGAACGAGAGTGGCGCTTCCGTATACAGCGCATCGGCGATTGCGCGAGAGGAGTTTCCCGACCACGACATCACGGTGCGAGGGGCGGCCTCGATCGGGCGTCGATTGATGGATCCGCTGTCGGAGTTGGTGAAGATCGATCCGAGATCGATCGGCGTGGGTCAGTACCAGCACGATGTGGACTCCGGCTTGCTGCAGCAGTCGCTGGATGACGTGGTCGAAACGTGTGTGAACGCGGTTGGCGTCGAATTGAACACCGCGAGCCGGCCGCTTCTTACGCGAGTGTCAGGGGTCGGACCGAAGCTGGCAGAGAACATTCTTGCGTACCGCCGAGACCATGGCCCGTTCGGGACGCGAGACGAGCTGCGTCACGTGCCTCGCCTTGGTGAGAAGGCGTTCGAGCAGGCGGCTGGATTCCTTCGGATCCGGGACAGCGAGGATCCGCTCGACGCGAGCGCCGTTCACCCGGAACGGTATGCGCTCGTCCGTCGCATGGCCGCCGACCTGGGGTGCAGCGTTCGAGATCTGATGCGTGACGAGACGCTGCGGGACGCGATTGACGTGCAGCGGTACGTGTCGGACGACGTCGGGTTGCCGACGCTCACGGACATCGTGTCCGAGTTGGCGCGCCCCGGCCGCGATCCTCGGCCGCGGTTCTCGGGGTTCTCGTTTGACTCCCGGGTGCACGAGATCGTCGATCTCGAGCCCGGCATGGTGTTGCCGGGGATGGTTACGAATGTCGTCGACTTCGGCGCGTTCGTCGACGTTGGCGTACACCAGGACGGGCTTGTGCACGTCAGTCAACTCGCGGACCGGTACGTCGAGCATCCGAGCCACGTTGTCCGCGTGGGCCAGACCGTGGTCGTGCGCGTTCTCGAGGTCGACGTCGACCGACGACGCATTGCACTGTCCATGCGATCGGCGGGGCCGGCGGCCTAGCCACATCGCTGCATGGACGCTTCTCCCTCCGGCGTCCGCGATCCGCTGGAACTTGTCTCGGGTCCGGTTCCGGGTCTACGATGGCCCGGGTGGCGTACCGAACGATAGGAGGGGGATGCCATGACCAGGAGAATCGTGCGTGGGCCGATCGCGGGACTGGTGCTTCTCGGACTGGTGGTCGTTCCGTCGATTCCGTTGCTTGCGGGCACGAGCGAGTTCGGGGTCGCCGTTCCGGTAGCGACGTCGTTTTCCTTTTCGTCGTACAGCATGGCAGTGGAGGCGTACGCGCGGTGGATCGGCGCCGCGCTCGCGTGGGAAACGGCGCTCCGGACGAGCACCGGATTCAGCAGCCTGTACATTCGAAACACGATCGCGACCACAGCGGCGTTGTATCTGTGCGTCGGACACGTGACGAGCATCCTACCGTACTTCGGATCGACGTACTTCACTGCCGGACTCGGGCTCGCGCTGGGGCAGAGCCTGGTGGCACGTGTGAGCGTCTTGCTTGCCGTTTCGATCAGTGTGTACGGCGTCTACTGGTTCCCCGAGCTTCGCGTCCAGATCGGTCTCGATCCGTAGCCTACTCGGATTTCCGCTCCTCGATGATCTTCTCGGCGATGGCGTACGGCACCGCTTCGTAGTGCTCGAACTGCATCGTGAACGTTCCGCGGCCGCTGGTGAGATTCCTCAGTTCCGATGCGTACCCGAACATCTCCGATAGGGGGACGAGCCCGCTGAGTACGGTTGCCCCACCCTTGGCGTCCATCCCGACGATCCGCCCCCGCTTGCTGCACAGACTTCCGGTGATGCCGCCGGTGTACTCGTCCGGCACGGTGACCTCAACGGCCATCCAGGGTTCGAGGAGTTCCAGCCCCGCCTTGAGGCACGCCTGACGAAAGCCCATCCGGCCGCACGTGCGGAACGCCTGTTCCGAGGAGTCGACGTCATGCATCGAGCCGTCGTGCACCACGACCCGAATGTCGACCATGGGACATCCCGCGTACGGGCCTGCCTCCATCTCCTCGAGGATCCCTCGCTCGATCGCGGTGAGGTACTCACGAGTGATCTTGCCCCCGGTGATCTCGTCCTCGAACTGGAAACCGGATCCGGGATCCGTCGGCTCGATCCGGAAGACCATGTGTGCGTACTGGCCTCGGCCGCCCGTCTGCTTCACATGACGGTACTCCGAATCGACCGCGGCGAGGATGGTTTCCCGATATGCGACCTGCGGGCGGTCCGCGATCACGTCCACCGCAAACTCACGCTTCAGGCGGTCGACGATGATCTCGAGGTGAAGCTCGCCCATTCCGGAGACGACGACCTCGCCGGTTTCCGCGTTCGAGCGGACCAGAAACGTAGGATCCTCCTCTGCGAGACGGTGGAGCGCAGTACCGAGCTTCTCACGGTCGTCACGCGCCGCCGGCCGAACCGCAATGCCGATGACCGGGGTGGGGAAGTCGATCGACTCCAGGAGAATCGGGTGTTGCTGAGAACAGATGGTGTCGCCGGTTCGCGTGGCGCTGAGCCCGACGACGGCGCCGACTTCCCCCGTGTGTAGGGTGTCAATTGCCTCCCGGTCGTTTGCGTGCATCTCGAACAGGCGCCCCACACGCTGTGTCTTCTCATGGTTGGCGTTGTACACCTGATCCCCCGCGTTGAGGACGCCGGAATAGACGCGGACGTAGACGAGCTTGCCCATGTGCTTGTCGGCCTGCACCTTGAACGCGAGGGCGGCGAGCGGCGCGTCGTCTCGCGGGTGACGGATGAGTTCCTGGTTTGACTCTCTGCTGGCGCCGATGACGGGGGGGAGGTCGACCGGCGACGGAAGGTAGTCCACGACGGCGTCAAGCAACCGGCGGACGCCCTTGTTCTTGAACGCCGCTCCGCACAGGACCGGGATGAACCGACCGGCGATCGTAGCTTTCCGAATGGCTGCCACGACCTCCGATCGTTCCGGCGGCACTCCTTCGATGAACTTATCGAGCAGGTGGTCGTCTTGCTCGGAAATGCGCTCGATCATCAAGGCCTCGGCCTCGCGGGCTGTGGCGAATAGCTCTTCGGGAATCGGCTCCTCACGGATCGTCGCGCCCTGGGCTGCGTCGTCGTAGTAGATGGCCTTCATGTCGACGAGGTCGATGACTCCCTGGAAGCCCGATTCGGCACCGATCGGGAGCACGATGGGAACCGCGTTGGCCCCGAGTTCGCTTCGGATCTCCGCGACGACGCGCTCGAAATCTGCGCCGGTTCTGTCCATTTTGTTGACGAACGCGATGCGCGGAACCCGGTACTTGTCAGCCTGCCGCCACACGGTCTCCGCCTGCGGCTGCACCCCACCGACTGCGCAGAACAGGGCCACGGTTCCATCCAGGACGCGTAGGCTTCGTTCGACCTCGGCGGTGAAGTCGACGTGCCCGGGCGTGTCGATGATATTGATCCGGTGACGACGCCAGTACGCTGTCGTGGCCGCAGAGGTGATCGTGATTCCGCGTTCCTGCTCCTGCACCATCCAATCCATCTTGGCCTCTCCATCGTGAACCTCGCCAAGCTTGTGACGTTTCCCGGTGAAGAAGAGAATGCGCTCGGTCACGGTCGTCTTCCCCGCGTCGATGTGTGCCATCACGCCGACGTTGCGGATGCGATCAATCGGTGTTGCCGTTGTCATGATTCCAATCCCCCTGTTTCGCGCGTCATCCCATCATCTGCGTAGAGTGTACGACGTCAAGTGCTCCGGCGCGTCCGGAGGTAACGACTGAAAAGCGTCTGCCCGCGCGTGCGGTGCTATGATACAGGATGGTCGGATGGTCCCGGGATGCCGCTAGCGGTTGAGGAGCTGAAGGGATGAAGACGAAACCCATCGCAGCGTATCGGATCTGCTCATCGCGCTTCGTACTGCGATGCTGGGAGCCTCGCGACGCAGACGCGCTTCGCCATGTGGTAGACGAGAATCGAGAGCACCTTCGTCCCTGGATGCCGTGGGTCCACGACACGCTGGAGCCGCTGGAGGATGTGCTCCAACGCCTGCGCGAGTTCCGCGCGAACTTCGACCTTGACAAGGACTACGTCTACGGGATTCTCGATCCGACGGACACGGTGATCTACGGGAGTTCGGGGCTCCATCGGCGTGGAGGCGAGGGCTCGCTCGAGGTTGGATACTGGGTGAGAAAGGATGTCGTAGGGCAAGGGCTTGGAACCGCGGTGGCCGCAGCGCTGACGAGAGCGGCCTTTGAGGTGAATGGTGTGCATCGCGTGGGTATCCACTGTGATGTGGCGAACGCGGCAAGTGCGGCGATTGCCAGAAAACTCGGTTTCATCGAGGAAGGTATCCTGCGACAGCGCATGCGCCGTGCCGACGGGGTGCTCCGAGACGAGATGGTTTGGACGCTGCTCGCGGACGAGTACCGGGCGAGCGCCGCCGCGAGTGCACCGATCGAAGCGTACGACGTTCTGGGACGGCGGATTCTGTAGCACGTGCGGTGGGGCCGTGAGGACGGGAAAAGCGAGCGACGGTCGAGGGACGACGAGAATCGGATGGAGGGAGTCGAATGAACAACATCTGGCTGATCGCGATTGGCACAGCGGCGCTGGCGCTGTTGGGTGCCTTGCTGCTGTTGCCGGGAGGAGAGGCAGGCGAAGATGCCGTCTCCTTCTCGGCGGAGGCGGTGGTCGAGGCGGAGACAACGGAGAGCGGTGCGGTCGGAGAGGCGAATACGGACGGCGCGACGGCGATCGGTACGGACACCGACACGGCGGAGGGAGGACCGGCCGCGATTGACGGTGTAATCACGGAGGGAGAATACGCACATTCCGTAGACGCCGGCGGTTTTCAGGTGCACTGGCGCAATGACAGCGAGACGTTGTGGATCGCCATGGTCAGCCCGGGTACGGGATACGCAGCGATCGGCATCGATCCGGATTCACGGATGCAGGGCGCGAACATGATCATGACAGCGGTCGTCGATGGCGAGACGGTCTGGCGGGACGACTACGGGACCGGGGCGCTCAGCCACACGGACGACGTCGGCCGTGGCGGAACCGATGATGTGATCGCGGCGGCGGGTCGTGAGCACAACGGATACACGATCGTTGAGTTCGCGATCCCATTGGACTCGGGAGATCCGTATGACAAGCCGCTCGAGCCGGGCGGTACATACACGATTCTCGTTGCCTACAACACAGGCAACGACAGATTCAACGTGAAACACACGAGGCGGGGAAGCGGCGAGATGCACCTCGACCCGGCGCCGTAGCCGAAGGCTCACTTCCCGTGGCGCCGCGGCGGCGCGCCGAGAAAAGCCGGATCAATGTCTCGGAAGCCGAAACGACGTTGAGCTCATAGCTCGCATACGAAGTACATTGTGTGATGTGCATTACGCTCACGTACGACACAGGTTGTGGGTCGAGGCGGGCAAAACCTGACGGTTCCTTGCTTCAGCACGGGGCGGGAGCTACGATCGACGCCGAACGAGAGGAGGATCCATATGACCGAGCAGCTCAGTTCGATGGGGTATGATGTGATCCCCGAGGATGGGATGGTCCAGTTGGTCAATCGGTTTACCTGGAGCCGGAACTACCAAACAGCCGTGTTCTTGAGTTGTTCCGCTCTCTTGGCCGTCCTTGGCCTGCTGGTCAGCGAGGGTGTGATCGCAAAGGCGGCGGTGTCAGCATCCTTCCTGTTCTCGTTTGCCGTTGGATTGGCCATCTACTCGATCGCGGCGCGGGCTCTCCTTTCTCCGAAACGCGGGAAGAACGTGAAGACACCGGCCGAGGTCTTCGTCGTGAATCCGGCACGAGGCGAACTGCAAACACGTGGCGGCGAGGCGGTCAGCTCGTTGGACGGCGTACGCGCGGAGATCCGGGTCGACTGGTGGGCGACCTGGGGGCTGGTGTCGTACGTGCGTCTGTCGTGGGACGGTGGACAGCGCATTGTGTTTCGGGCGTTCGGTCGTACGCGAACCGTCCGGGTGTTCGAAACGTTGTGCGCCTTTGGGATCGCTTCCGGGAGCTAGTCGATGTCTCCACGGGCGAATCAATCACGGCTCGGACGCTACGTGCAGCATCTCCTCCCTCTGCACGCTGAGGTGAAAGGATTCCTCTACGTTCTGCTCATCCCGCTGGCTGTCGTGCTGCTCGCTGTGGGCGTTGTGTGGGTGGTTTGGCAAGTGCTGTTGGTCGGTGTGGGGGGCGTGCTGGTTGTCGGCTTCTGGAGCACCGTGCGGCGAGTGAGAAGAACCTAGCAGCGTATCGGCCCTCACTCCGCCGGTATGGTGCCCGGCGGGTCGGGCAGCGCGGGCCTCGTACGCGACCCCGCGGTACACTAGACGGGATGCAAAGGAGGCGATGCTCGGTTGCCGGCGTTGTACGTCCTGCTCTTTCTGCTGGCGTTCGTCCTCATCGGTGTCGGCGTGTGGTTCAACGCCAGGCGACGCAAGGAGTTGTCCACCTGGGCCAACGCTAGAGGCTTCCATTTCGCGTCGACTCGGGTTCGTCATTTCGACGACCAACACAGCGAGTTCCGGTGCCTACAACGTGGACACAGTCGCTACGCGTACAACATCTCGCAGGGGGCGCAGGGCGGGCGGTCCGTCATGGCATTCGACTACCACTACGCCACCGGGAGCGGGAAGCATCGTCATGATTATCGGTTCTCGGGTGTGCTGCTGTCGAGCGACGTCGCGCTGAAGCCTCTTGCGATCCGACCTGAGAACGTGCTCGACAAGGTCAGCGAGTTCTTCGGTGCGGATGACATCGATTTCGAATCCGCTGCGTTCAGTCGCAGATTCCATGTGACGGGACCGGACAAGCGGTGGGCGTACGACGTGATTCACCAGCGAACCATGGAATTCCTCCTATCGATGCCTGTATTCTCGATTGAGTTTGGGAGCCGGTCCGTCCTTGTATGGCGAAGCCGGCGATTCAGTTCGCAGTCGTTCGATGAGGCGATCGAGGTGGCCGGCGGGATCCTGGACCGCCTTCCGGACTACGTTCTTCGACAGCAGAAAGGAGTGAGATGATTGGCGTATACGTCGTAGTAGGCGTCGTGGCGGTGATTCTCCTGTACTTCATCGGTGCGTACAACTCGTTTGTTCGCCTGAGGCAACACGTGCGGGAGAGCTGGTCGGCGATCGATACCGAACTGAAGCGGCGATATGACCTGATTCCGAACCTCGTTGAGACGGTTCGCGGGTACGCATCGCACGAGAAGGAAACGCTCGATGCCGTCATCCAAGCGAGAACCCGCGCGGCCGCGTCGACCGGAAGTCCCGGGCAGCAGGCGCGCGACGAGGTTCCGTTCGTGCAGGCGCTCGGCCGGTTGTTTGCCGTGGCCGAGGCGTATCCCGAGTTAAAGGCAAACCAGAACTTCATCGACCTGCAGCAGCAGCTGACGGAGACGGAGAACCGGATTCAGGCTGCTCGCAGGTTCTACAACGCGAATGTGAGGGAGTTCAATACGCGGATCGAGGTGTTCCCGTCGAATCTCATCGCGTCGATGTTCCGGTTTGAGAAGGCCGAGTTCTTCGAGTTGGCGGACGAGGCACAGCGGACGGCGCCGACGGTCTCGTTCGATCGCCACGAGTAGGAGGCAGGGCGCCGACGGATGCAATCGGAGGGCGATCGCGCCTTGCGCGGCATGCCGGGAGTCCTTCTTGCTCTCGGTGCTGCCCTCGTCGTGTTGTCCGTTGCGGGCTCTGCGCACAGACTGCTGAAGATCGACGGCTCGCACCAGGCGGCGGACGAGGCGCTCGTCGTCGATGATCCGGACGAAAGAAAGGCATGGCTCGCCGTGGGTTGAGCGAGAATCGTTCGGACGTGTGGACGTTCTCTCTGCCGGTGGTGATCCGCGATGCTCGGCCGTTCCACGACGCGTCACGTGACGCCGCGCAAGAGGCGATGAGGAGCATCGAAGACCTTTTCCTGTCTGCACTGCTCGCGAACTGGGTGGTGATGCGTTCGCGGGTCTAGACTGCGGTCCGCGGAGACGGGGGAATCCGGTCCGTTGAAGGTCTCGACGCACGAAAGTGAGATAGGATACAGACAAAGGCTTGTCGCTTCCTCTATGATGGCTGGATCTGCAGGAGGAGCGGTACTGTGGAAGTACGGCCAATATGGTTTGACTCGTTGGGGGCGAAGTCGTCGTGTGTTCTCGTGCGAACACCGGATCTCTCGTTGCTGATTGATCCGGGGGCTGCCATCATGCATCCGACGTATCCTGCGTCCGATCCGCTGAAGGAGATGTGCTGGCAGGCGGCGTTGGGTGAGGTCTTCATCGCTCTCAAAGAGGCGAGCCACATTGCCATCACGCACTACCATCTGGATCACTACCAACCCGCGTTTCTCCCCGTGTATCGAGACAAGACGATGTGGGTCAAAGATCCGAATCGGTGGATCAACGCGTCGCAGTGGCAGCAGGCAAGACGCTTCCTATACGGTCTCGGCGCGGGCGGGGTAATTCCTTTGGCGAAGGCCGGCAGTGCGAGCTACGAGAACCCGGTGAGCGACCATGGTTTCGCCGGCAAGGGCTCGGCCGAAGCAGATCGACGCGACGCGTGGAAGAGAACCTTCGACGACCTGTGCCAGCTCTGGCAGAGCAAGCCGTCGGTGGATGAAGCCGCGCTGGGGAGTCGGGTGTCGTTTGCCGACGGACGCTTCTTCCGCAAGGGGCAAACGTCCGTTCGGTTCACCCAACCCATGTTTCAT
>Ga0272442_10011419_pt1 | contig 10834 bp, 9 predicted proteins | sample SSMForm2O_FD_200262 | JGI IMG/M metagenome (GOLD analysis project Ga0272442, IMG submission 200262) | Marine sediment archaeal communities from Little Sippewissett salt marsh, Falmouth, MA, United States - SSM-Form-2O | ecosystem: Environmental > Aquatic > Marine > Wetlands > Sediment ... | reverse complement strand
TTCCCCGGCCGGAGGTCTGCGACGGCAAGGACAACGACTGTGACTGCCCGGGCGATACCAACGGCGACGGGACTTATTGCGGCCCGGGGGACACCAACGTGGACGAAGACTTCCCCGATGATGACGCAGACAGCTACAACCAGTGCACCGATTGCTGCGACACCGGGTCCGAAGCAATGCAGGGCTGCAGCTCCGGAACCGCTCCATTTATAAACCCGGGGGCCACCGAGGTATGCAACGGGTACGACGACAACTGCAACGGGGCCATCGACGAGGACGATCCCCGGATGGGGGATGCCTGCGGCAGCAGCCCCAACCAGGGGGAGTGCCAACCGGGCATCATGATGTGCGTCAACGAGCAGATGACCTGCGTGGGCGAAATCGGGCCGGTACCGGAGGTCAACTGCGACGGCAAGGACAACGACTGCGATGGGGTGACCGATCTGATTGAGGACGAGATCTGCGACGATGGGATCGACAACGACTGCGACGGGCTGATCGATGCTTGGGACCCGGATTGCGGGGCGGTGTGCGAGCCGGGCGACCAGCAGGCCTGCGGGGAGACGGAGGGCGAATGCGAGGCGGGGGTGAGCACTTGCCGGGACGGGCAGTGGGGGCCCTGCGAGGGCGAGCTGGGGCCCACCGACGAGGTCTGTGACGACCGGGACAACGACTGCGACGGGGATACCGACGAGCACGCCACCGACGAGATCTGCGACAACGGGATCGACGACGACTGCGACGGGCTGATCGACGGAATGGACCCGGATTGCGGCGAGTGCACTCCCGGAGAGCAGCGCGACTGCGGGACGGACGAGGGCGAGTGCCGGATGGGCAGGCAGATCTGCAACGCCTACGGGCAGTGGGGCGAATGCGGGGGGGGCGTGGGACCCCAGGAAGAGGAGTGCGACCTGCTGGACAACGACTGCGACGGGATCACCGACGAGGGGCACCTCTGCGAGGGTTACGAAGTCTGCCTGTGCGGCGAGTGCGCCGGCCCTTGCAGCGCGGGCGAATGCCCCGCCGGCGACACTACCTGCGTCAACGGCTGGTGCGTGTCCGATCCCTGCTGCGGAGTCAATTGTCCGCCGGGAGAGATGTGCGACGAGAACGGGATCTGCGTTGATCCCTGCGAGGTTGGGCAGGTGCAGTGCGAGCAGGACGAGGACTGCCGCATGGGCATCTGCGTGCCGGCCGACTGCTTTACCGAAGGGCACGAGTGCCCCGCCGGGGAGCGCTGCGTCGATGGCGTCTGCGAGGCGGATCCCTGCGCGGACGTCGATTGTCCCGACGGCGAGTATTGCCGCGAGGGTGTCTGCGAAGGGGTGGCCTGCGCCGACTGTACCGCCGACCAGGTGTGCGAGGACGGGCAGTGCGTCGACAGCCCTTGTGCGGACGTCCGCTGTGAGTCCGGGCAAGTGTGCGTGGACGGACAGTGCGCGGCGGATCCCTGCCAGGGAGTCTACTGTCCCCAGGGCACTACCTGCATAGATGGGCAGTGCAGCGGAGATCCTTGCCTGAACATAGAGTGTCCCCCGGACAGCGAATGCCAAGACGGCTACTGCGTATCCACCGAAGAGCCTCAACCGGACGCCGGCACCGATGCGGGCGATGAGGACGCCGGAGGCGACCCGGGAGCCGACGAGGTGACCGACGCCGGCGCGGACGCCGGAGTTGACGCCGGAGCAGATGCCGGTACCGACGGCGGCGGCCCGTCAGATTCGGGCGGCGGAGGCGGAGAGGGCTGCGGCTGCGGATCGAGCGGGAGCCCGCCCATCCCGGCGCTGTTCTTGCTTTTGGTTGGTTTACTGCTTATCAGGCGTCGGCGCTAGTCCTGCTCGCCTTCTTTTTCTTCTTCTTCTTCTTCTTCTTTCTTCAGGCGCTTGAGCAACTGGATGAATCCGGCGGGGGTGAAGAACATGTAGTCGCAGTCTCCGAAGGAAACCACGTTGCCGTCGCGGACGTAGACGGGGTCGCCGGCTTCCACTGATTGGCCGTTGAGAAAGGTGCCGTTGGTCGAACCGGCATCGCCCAGCTTGAAGGACTCTTTTTCGGTGTCCCAGGCCAGAAAAGCGTGGCGCTTGGAAACCGTAGAGTGGTCGATGAAGAGCTCCCGCTCCTGGCTGCGGCCTACCAGGTACTTGGAAGGAAACTTGCCCTCCTCGGCAAGCTTGGGAGGCAGGACCCTGAACTGCTTGATTTCCTTGCCGGTTCCTGCGATCCGCGATCCCGATCCGCGGTCGGCCATGCGGGTGTGGTAGGTGGAGAAGTTGCCCGATCCGTGCTTCTCGGGGAAAAGCAGGAACGGGTGGTTGAACTTCTCCATGAAGGCTTCTTCGCCCACGTCCAGATAGGTTTCCAGGTAATGCTGCACGAGCTCCATAAAACGCCCTCCTTCTGCGAGGTTGGGCAAAGCGTATCCAAAGACCCGGTTTCATTCAAGGGTTTTCTTAGATGCCGGAGGGGCGCGTTGACAACTTTCCGGAGGATCTGCATAATCTGGGCATGTTGCAATACAAGGTGGTCGAAACCAGCGTCGTAACCGACGAGGAACTCGAGAAAATCATCAATGAATGGGTTTCGCGGGGATGGGTGCTGGACGGGGTTCAATTTGCCATGCGGGACGCCTCAAAGCGGCCGGCCATGGCCTTCATCCTCTTCACCAAGGAAGGGAACGACATCAGTCATGCCGGGCAGGAGGGATAGTCTTCTCGACACCATCCGCATCCGTGCCTCCGTCCTGAAGAAAACCCGGGAGTTCTTCGATCAGCGCGATTTCGTGGAGGTGACCACTCCCTGCCTGGTGGCCGCGCCGGACCCGGCCGTGCACCTGGACAGCTTCGAGACCGGGGTCAGGATGCCCGGTGGAGAGCAGCGCCGTTTGTACCTTTCCACTTCCCCGGAGCACCACATGAAGCGCCTGGTGGCCATGGGGATGGAGCGCATCTATCAGCTGACGCCTTTCTTCCGCGACGGCGAGATCACCGACCTGCACAACCCGGAGTTCCTGGGCCTGGAGTGGTACGAGACCGGCGCCTCGGTCGAGGAGTGCATGCAGCGGACCGAGCAGCTGGTTACACACGTGCAACCCGGGTTGAAATCTCCGTTTCATCGCCTGACGGTTCTCGAGGCTCTGCGCGAGCTGGGCGGGGTCGAGGTAGCCGGGGATTTCTCGAACCTGGGCGCAGCGGTGGCCGGAGCGGGCATTGCCACCGATCCCGCGGACGGCTTCGACGATCTGGTGAACCGGGTGCTGATCGAAAGGGTAGAGCCGAAGCTTCCCGGCCTGGGGCCGGTGTTTCTATGCGACTACCCGGCGCCGATGGCGGCGCTGGCCCGCCTGCGCCCGGACCGTCCTCAGGTGGCCGAGCGTTTCGAGCTGTTCGCCGGCGGACTGGAGCTTTGCAACGGCTACGGCGAGCTGACCGACGCCTCGGAGCAGAAGGAGCGCTTCCTGGCCCAGCTTCAAGAGCGCCGCAGACTGGGCAAGAGCGTTCCGCCGCTGGATCTGGCTTTCGTGGGGGCCCTGGAGGCGGGTCTGCCGCCCTGCTCGGGTTGCGCCCTGGGAATGGATCGTCTGGTGATGCTGATCTGCGGGAAGAAGCGGCTCGACGAGGTCATGCCGTTTCCGCTGGCGGGGGAGCTCAGTTGACCGGTTCGAAGTGGACTTCGCCTCCCCCGGTGATCGGGGAACCTACGTTGTAGTCGTATTCGCTGAACACGATGTATCCGTCCACTATATCCCCCAGCTTGGTCTGGTCGATCTCCTGACCCTGGTCGTCAAGTTCCAGCTGTTCGAGGGTGCCGACGGCAACGCCTCCGGTACCAAAATTTATATGCTGGGAAAGCGGGCAATCCCGGGGAAGCCGGATGACCAGGACATTGAGAAGCGTATTGGTGATCAAGCCGAATAGCTGCATTTCTGTCCGGTTTTCGGTCTGGTTGAATTCGATCAATCCACCGTAGTCCATAAAGAGGTATTTCCCGTCGAATTTTCCGTCGACAGTTATCCGGCCGTGGACATTTGGATAGTCCATTTCCATGTCGGTAAACGTCATAACCGCCTGGTTGGCTTCGGGATCGGGGGTGTAAGCGCAGGTGTTGTCGGGCTGGCAGGTCTCCGGAGGAGTGCAGTCGGCGTCGGTTTGGCACTCGGGGCCGTCGTCCCCGTTGCATCCCGTTACCGGCAGGACCGCCAGGAGTGCAAAAAGCAGATTTGCCGTTATTTTCATTGGCGGATGCTCCTTGCTTTTATTTCTATGGTGCCCCGGCGAGGTTTGTCAACCGTTACAGCCGGATCACCGTCTCCAGGCGCACTCCGGCGAAGGGGGGAAAGACCCGGCAGGCTCCGCTGACACACTTGGGCCCGCCGCGGATCTGACCGGCCAGCAGGTTCAAGACCACCCGGCTGGAAAGGTTTACTGAAACGGTTCCGGCCATAAACACCTGGCGGACCGGGTTGCCGCCGATGTCCTTGATGATATCCAGGTCCCGCGATTGGGAATACTCGGTGTCGTAGCCCAGGATTACCCCGAGGGTGAGCAACGGAGACCATGAGTAAGCCAGAGTCCATTCTCCCCGCAAGTAGTCAAAAGCCCCTAGAGCATCGAGTTTGTGCGCCCACCAGTTGAAACCCTGGACGCTAAGGCTGTGACGAACCCCAAGCGGGACCTTGACGTCGGCGTCCAGATAGATCAGGTGGTGATGATTGCCTCCGGACCAGTCGGGGACTTCCTCGCGCAGGCCCACGTCCACCTTGGCGCGGCCCCGCCGGAGGAAGAACTGCTCGGCTCCCACCTGCAGGTTATAGATCCAGCGGTTCTTTTCGGGCTGGTTGGCGACACTCTGGTCTTCGGCTATGAATCCGGCGTAGCTGGCAAACAGCAGCGTGTCGCCGCCCCAGGGACGCCAGTCCACCTTGAGGCGCGCACCGGTCACGTCGTGGTTGTTGGTGACCTCCATGTCCTCAGGTTCCAGCGTGGGCGGCCGGATGTAGTCAAGGCGCTCGGGCTTGTACTTGCCCGACTCCGAGTCGGTCTCGGAAAACAGCTCGTAGTCGCTGTAGGACTTGAACTCGGCGGTCAGGGTCAGGTCGCCCAGATAGAGGTTGCCGCCGAAGTAGGCCGCCCAGCCGTCTTCGGCGGGCATATCGGGGAACTTGAGCTCCTTCTCCATCCAGTTGAATTCGGCGTACAGATCGGCCAGGTCGGCTAGCCCCAGCACCTCGACCGCGCCTCCGGCCACGAAGGCATACTCGGGCAGCATGGCGGTTTCGATGAACCCCTGGGCGCGTTGGTTCTCCTCCAGCGGATCGATGACCAGTCCAACGCCGTGGGCCCGCAGCACCAGGCTCTCCTGCGGCCGTACGGCGACCGACAGGCCGGTGATCAGATCGTAGGGGTCATCGATGGTCTTCTCGGTCACCCCGTCCCAGTTGGTGGGGTTGGACAACCCGCCCAGGGCGGTGAGATCCACGGGCCCCAGTTGCGCACGCAGCTTGCCGCCTAGCAGGGTTGTGTCCTCGCTGAGCTCGTCGGTCTTGCGGATACGCAGGGCGATGGCCCGTCCGAATGAGGCGTAGAAGTCTCCCAGATCCGCCTGGAAGTTTTCGCCGTGGTAGGAGGCGTTAAGCTTCTCCGGTGCGTAGCGGTCGAGGTACTGGATTCCCGGGTCGTCGGGGGCGTCGATGAAGGTGGTGGTGTCGATCCGGGCGGCGAACGAGAAATCCTCCACGCTGAGCTTGAGGTTCAGCCGGTTACGGATGTCCCCGTAGTTGTCGTTGTAGGGGTTGGGGCCCAATTCGCCGTAGTCGAGGTTGTCGTCGTGGTAGTCGAGTACCAGCGTTTCGGTGATCTCGAATGAGGCCTCGCGGTTAATCCAGGGGAAAGTGAATTCGAAAGCGGCGGCGGGGACCGCGGCCGCGATCAGCGGCACAATCAGCAGGGATCGAATTGTACGTGCCATTGGCCTCAGGGGTTGAGGAGGTTCTTGATCTTGTTCTCGATGGTTTCTTCGTCGCCGATACGGTACCCCTGATGTACGGAGGATATCCTCCCGCGCCGGTCGACCAGGACCGAGTAGGGCAGATCCATGGTGGGATTGAAGCGGTTGGATACCTCGGTCTCCTGGTCCATCAGCACCGGGAAGCGGTACTTATAGCGGCGCGCCAGTTGGCGGACTTCGCTCTCGTTGTCGGCCGGATCAACGTTGATGGACACCAGCTCGAATCCCCGCTCGCGGTAGCGCTCCCAGATTTCCTGAAGTTGGGGAAGTTCGGTGTGGCAGGGAACGCACCAGGTGGCCCAGAAGGCCAGCAGAACCACCTTGTCCCCGAAGTCGCGGAAGGACACCCGGCTTCCCTTAAGGTCGCGAAGGGTGAAGTCGCCTACGACTTTGGTTTCACCCCCCGGCTTGGCGCCTTTGGGTGTAGAGGCGCAACCGGAGCAAATTAGCAAAACACCGAGCAGGATTGACAGAAGCAGCGGGCGGTTCGGGGTGGTCATTCGTCTAGCAGGTTGACCACGTTTTGCAGGAGCGTATCGGGATCATAGCCTTCAACCTTGTAGCGGATGACCATTTTGTCGTCCAGCAGCATATTGAGCGGCGTCCCCGACCTGATGTAATCGCGCATCACGTCCATTTCGGGGTCGGCGGCGACCATGAAGGTGAGGCCCCACGTCGACTTGTATTTGCAGCAGTAATCCAGGACGTCCTGGCGGGCGTCGCTGCCGCTGGCATCGCTGACTACCGCCAGCACGATCTTGAAACCGCGGTCCTTGTAGGGCTGATAGAAGTCGCTCTCCATGAGAGAGGCTTGCTGCTTGCAGATTCCGCAGGTACCCGCGTGGGCGCTGACCAGTATGGCTTTGGCTCCCAGGTATTCTCCCAGTTTGAAGTTTACGCCCTGGGCGGGACCGCCGGGGCACAGACACTTCACCAGCGTGAAATTTGCGACCGTGTCGCCGTATTCGTTTCCGTAGGGACCCGGGGGATACGCCGGGCCCTCGTCTGTGCCGGCGTCGAAGGCATCCAGGCCGTCGGAGCCGTCCTCCTGGTTGCCTTCTTCTTCCCAGGCGCATCCCGGGAAAACCGCAACAATCAGGCACAGCACAGGGATCAATGCGGCCATAAGCAGTTTTGATTGCATATATACCTCCGATTCTCCTGCGCCATTCTCAACCGGACCCGGTCCGGGGTCAAGTGAAGAAGCCCGGGGATTTCAGTAAAACTTGACAACTGATGTCCGTTTGTTTACAAAAATACTGGTCCCTCAGGGGACCAGAGCCCGGGACGATCGTCCCCCCCCCGCGACGTCCTGGGCTCTCCTTTTCTTTATATATAATCAAATTGTAGTTCCCAACCGTCAGTTTTTCTCGTTCCGCTATTGTTATAATAGTACAATATTACTGTATTTTCAAATGACGAAAATAGCGAATTTCAGTCGTGTTTAGCGGCGATGCGCCGGTTTGACAAATCCAGCCGTGACGTGCAGAATATTCTAAATTTTCTGCATCATTATTCGTCTGCTATGTCTTAGGAGGAAGATTCCATGAAAAAAGCTCTGATGATTGTATGGATGCTGATCTTGGCAGCCAGTCTTTCACTGACAGCTGGCTGCGCGGTAGTGGAGTCTGAGGACGTCAAGACGTCGGGCATGTGGGCACACTTCGTAATCGACCATTACCCGGACGACCAGGTGGTAGCCTGGGGCGTCCTGCGGGTAGGTGGACAGACGGGGACCATAATCGACCTGGTTGGCGACGATTACCTGGAGTGCAACGGAACCCGGATGACCGAGTACGTCGAGGCCGTCACCAACTTCCACTGGAACCGGGCCGAGATTTCGAAAGATCCGGACGGCATCTACGATTTCACCTTCAACCGCATAGACGAGACGGTCACCTCGACCGTATACACGCCCGCTTTACCTTTCATTATCAGCACGGTGCCGGACATCACCCTGACCGTCGGTGACTATCTCGAAGTCACCTGGGACGACACCGAACCTGCGCACCATGTCAATTTCTTCCTGTACGGCACCTGCATCAAGGATATCTGGGAATTGGACGTAGAGGACGACGGCAACTACACCTTCCAGGAGTCCATCGAGGACTACGATCCTCAGAATCCCACCGACTGCACCGTCACCCTGGAACTGCGCCGCTGGATCGACGGCGACGTGTCCTCGCAATTCAAGGACGGGTACACCGAGGCCAAGCGTATGGACGGTCTCACCTTCGACTACGAGTAGGCCTCAATCGCGTCGTGTGTTGACACGGCCGCTCTGATCTGTTCTAATCCCTCCCGCCACTAACTTGCTGATTTCAAGGAGTATTTCGTGGGCGCCCGGCTCAGGAAGCTGTTTTCAAACCGAGACTTTCTGGCCATTTTGTTTCTGGTCATCTACACGTCACTGATCTACTTGCCCAACATCGGTTCGTACGCCTTCTGGGATCCCTGGGAGCCCCATTACTCCCAGGTAGCCAAGGAGATGAAGGACCACGGCAGCTGGATGGATACCTGGTACCGGGGCCACAACCGCTGGTGGTCGAAACCAATTTTGCCGCTCTGGTTGCTGCGGGCCTCCTTCACCGTAATGGGTGTGGATGGCCCCGATGATCCCTGGCTGCACTTTGCCGGACGATTTCCGATATTCCTCTTTTCGCTGGCGGGGATTCTGCTCACGTTTGGATGGGTCTCCCGGCTGTACAACCGCCGGGCCGGTTTCTACTCGGCGCTGGTGCTGGCCACCTGTCCCATGTATTCAATGCTGGCCCATCAGATCATGTTCGACATGCCCTTCGTTTCCATGTGCGCGGCCGCAATCGGATACTATATATTGGCACGCTCAACGCAGGGCAAACCGCTGCATCTGTATGTGTTCTATATATTAATTGGCCTGGCATTCTTGTCGAAATGGCTGCTGGCCTTCTTCATACCGGCGGGGATCATGTTCGCCTTCCTGGTGGTACGCTGGGATGTGGGCGTTTTCCGACGGGTGGGGGGTTGGTACTGGCTGGGTTCGGCGATTTTACTGATAGCCTGCGGGTTGTATTTTTTCATCAAGACCAAGGATGCCGCTTTCGGCGGAATGTTGAGCGCGGTGGTGCTGTCGCTGCTGATGGTATTCTGGATGGGTCGCGACGCCGCGGTGGAGATGGGCATGGGCTGGAAGGTCCATTGGCGGGCCTTTGGGTGCCTGCTGCTCATCATTTTGCCCTGGCATATCTTCATGATCGCCAAGCACGGCTGGCCCTTTATCCGCGAGGCGGTGATCTACCACCATTTCGACCGCGCCGCGGGGACCATCGGCAAGCCCGAGGGCACTTTCGACGTTTACATCAAGCAGTTGGCCTTCGCGCTCTATCCCTGGGTGGCGCTGGTGCCCGCGGCCATCATCCGCCTGCTGAAATGGAACGCTTCCGACCTGGAAGGCGAAGGCAAGCGCAACCTTTGGATTTTTCTGGCCGCGGCGGTGCCCTGGACGGCTTTTTCGCTGTTTCAAACCAAGTTCCACCACTATATCTTCCCGGTGGTTCCTTTTCTGGCAGTTGTCGTGGGGGTTTTCCTGGCCCGCTCATGGACGGAGACCGACCGGGCCAGGATGCGCCTGGCGATTGTGTTGTCGCTGCCGGTGGCCGCGGTAATGTTGCTGGACATCCTGCACGACTACAAGTGGTTCGTGCACATGTTCGACTACTACTATGGCTGGCCGTTGCCCCCGCGGTTGAATCCCTACCCCTACTTGGGCGTGGCCGGAGGGGTGTGGGTGCTGATCCTCGTATACCTGTTTTTCCGCCGCAGGATCGGTACAATAACTTTCGCTTCGATGTGCGCGGTTGCCACCGCCATCTCGGTGTTTTTGACTGCCTGGATCATGCCACGGGTTACCCGCACCTTCACTCAGGAGCCGCTGTACCGCGCCTACGTTTCCGAGAGCGGCGGAAAGGCGCCAATTGCGCAGTACAACGGCTGGCTGAGCCGCAGCGTTTCTTTCTATTTCGACAACAAGGCGGTGGATTTGTCCAAGTCCGATCAGCCCAACATCGGTAAGGCCATCGAGTTCCTCAGAAGACCAACCAGAAGCTTCATGGTGCTGGGAGCCGGATACGGGCGCGACTGCAAGTCACTGCTGGCATCATTGCGACCCGAAGTCCGCAAGCAGCTTGGCAAGTCACTCTACGTGGTCTTCGACGCCCATCCGTTCTCCTGCCTGGTTTCAACCGAACGAGATCCCGATGGCGAGAAAAGAGTCAAAGAGAGCATTTTGTCCGAGGTGCCCACGGATATCCGCAGGATCAACATTGACTTCGACAACAAGATCGAACTGCTGGGTTACAAACTCGATCCCCCCGAGGTAAGCGCCGGCGGTTCCTTCAAGGTCATCTACTACTATCGCTGCAAAGCCAAAATTGACGACGACTGGCTGGTCTTCATCCACGGCGACGGTCCCCAGGGCGGTTCCCACCGCGTCTTTGGTGACCACGCCCCCATGGGCGGCCTGTACCCCACCAACGAATGGAAGATCGGCGACATAATCAAAGACGAGTACGAAATGAACGTCCCCGCCAACTACCCCTACAAGAGTTTCACCCTCTGGATGGGTTTCTGGAAAGGCCCCCGCCGAATGCCCGTAACCCAGAAACACCAGCACGACGGCAACAACCGAGTCCGCACCGCCTTCGTCCGCGTAAAGTAAACGGAGTGAACAGGGACAGGGTAGGTTTTTTGACCGGGTTTTTTCTGGGTGTGTCCGGATTCCGGACACTCCGGCCTGCTTGACAAAATTTCAACTCCTTCTGTTCCGGTGAGTTACAGATTTCCTCTTCCAGGG
>Ga0272442_10011418_pt1 | contig 10834 bp, 10 predicted proteins | sample SSMForm2O_FD_200262 | JGI IMG/M metagenome (GOLD analysis project Ga0272442, IMG submission 200262) | Marine sediment archaeal communities from Little Sippewissett salt marsh, Falmouth, MA, United States - SSM-Form-2O | ecosystem: Environmental > Aquatic > Marine > Wetlands > Sediment ... | reverse complement strand
TTCCAGCTTCGAAGGCCGGCATATCGTGAACCGACTGATAGTCGGCGATGACCTCTGCATTTGGACCGAAGCGCGCAGAATAGCGTAGCATCTGGTCGTGAGGAACCGGGAACGCGCAGGATTTTGCGGGAGGACGCGTGACAGTATTGAGCTGTACGCGGTCGAAATGCATTTTGTCAGTGAGTTGTATAAGCTCGGGAATCTCGGACTCGGTGGCGGTCAGTCCAGCAAGCAGAAATACTTCCAGCCATACTTCTCCGTCGAAATGTCTTTTAAGGTCGAGGAGACCTTCCAGCATCTTATCGAATGGCAAATCATCGTGGGGCTGATTGACGTCCTTCCAGATCGGCTCGGAGGCTGCGTCAAGCGAAGGGATAATGAGGTCGGCATTTTTCGCAGCGTCAAGGACATCCGCGTCCCACAGTAATGATCCATTGGTAAGGATCGCGACCGGCACATCGCTCAGCGACTTAATCTCAGTGATAATTTCTCCGAGACTGGAATGGAGAGTTGGCTCGCCGGAGCCCGAGATAGTGATGTAATCGGGCGAGGAACGTTGGAGGACATCCCGCACCTGGGCGATTACTTTTTCAACAGGGACCCATTCTTTCTTCTGGAGTGTCCTGCAGGTGGTAAGACCGAGCTGGCAGTAGATACAATCGTATGTGCAGGTTTTGAACGGAACCAGGTCCACTCCCAGAGACCGTCCCAGTCGCCTGGATGGAACCGGTCCGAAGACATACATGGCTTTTTCCGTTTCCTCAACCACTCGACTTCAATTACGCATCATCAGGCCACCGCAGTTCGGGCAGCGTTTCTGGGCGTGCGGTGATCCCTCATGAGGCTCGCTGTATCCGCAGGACCTGCATATCGACATGATCACCTTGCCCTTGGAATCCGGCGATCCTCTCGCCTGACTCTTACCGCCTCCGCCGGTGCCGAGACCCCTCTGCGTCCCGTGCCCCTTTCCGGCGGGCTCCTTCAGGTCTCCTCTTGGCATATCTTACTCCTGTGCGGACGAATGGAATTACACTTGAATTATATCACCGTAAGGACAATTAAAAAAACGGCGCTGTATCGGCGCCGTTGCATTCTAAAATTTCCATAAATGCTCAGCCATCATTTTTCATCTGTCCGACTATCTCGGCAAGCTTCTCTTCCCACACTTCCGTGGGTACCTGGCACGTGCCCACTTTCTCGTGTCCGCCTCCGCCGTACTTCAGCATCAGCGACCCGACATTCGTCTTCGAAGTCTTGTTAATTATGCTATGGCCCACTGTGAAGACCATGTTCTGCTTCTTGAATCCCCAGATGATCCTGATGGAGACATTGCACTCGGGATGAAGCACGTATTCCTTGAAACGGTTTCCGCTGAGGATTTCATCCAGGTTGTGCAGGTCGATGACCAGCACGTTGCCGTCCGCATGGCTGTTCGAACTGATCATCTCTTCGTACTGCGGTTCCTGCTCGAAATATCTCTTGACTCTCTCCTGGACGTCGGGGATGTCGAGGATTTCGTCTGCAGTCTTTGTACGGCAGTACTGGATCATATCCTCCATGAGCTGGTAGTTGGAGATCCTGTAATCGCGGTATCGTCCGAGGCCTGTACGCGCGTCCATGATGAATGAAAGCAGCACCCATCCCTTCGGGTTCTGAATCTCGTCGATGGTGAAATCCGCAGTATCACTTTTATCGACTGCAGCCATAAGGCCCGTTTCGTCAAGTTTCGAGAATTTCTCCGCGCCACCGTAGTAGTCGTAGATCACTCTCGCGCAGCTCGGAGCGGGGCGGCTTTCGCCCTCGAAGTCGAACTCTTCTTTCAGTTTAAGTCTTTCGGCTTCGCTGGAATGGTGATCGAACCACATACCGCATCCGGGGCTATATGGGATGTTAGTCAGGACATCGTTTTTTGTTACTTCGATCAAACCGTCCTGTACATCCTTCGGGTGCACGAATTTATACTCGTCCACGATGCCCGCTTCCACGAGAAGTACCGCGCACGCCAGACCGTCAAAGTCGGATCTTGTCAACAGCCGCATAACTGGCTCCTTTTCTTTACCTGTTGGCCCCAGGTCAGATAAATCCAATCCGAAGGGCAGGAAGGATTGTACAATCGGGGCGCGCCACGGTCAACCGGAGAGAGAATGGGGCGGATTACGCCTTGATCCATTCCCAGGCCTGTTCTTCCTCGTCCGAACTGAAAACCTTCACCTGTCCCTCCATGAAATGTGAGAGGAGCTTCGTTCCCCACCGCATAAAGCCGCTGCCGCCGACAACGGCCAGTTTTTCGAAATCGTTTCGATGGCGGGTGCCGAAAATGCTGTCGTCCCACATCGCACCTATGTCCACCTGCTTGAAATCCTTATCGACAATGCAGACAGCCCTGATCTTGTCGTGTTCTCCCAGGAGCCGGTTCACTTCCGGGATAAAAATATTCTTATAGTCTTCATCTGTAAGATGACCGCTGAGCTTGAGCGCGAGCAGGTTTCCGCTGCTCTCGGGCATGACTTCCATCATCGGGGATACTCCTCCTCTTGCTATTGTGCTGCAGCGAATAATACAGTCAGTTAAAAGCTCTTGCAAGTAACACTTATTCAGAGTTAATCAGATTATATCTATTGTACGTATCATAAAAAAATGCTAGACTCCGCCAAAATGAGAGGAGGGTTCCACTTGGTTTCCAAACCTAATAGCGCCGCACTCAATTTCATGTGGTCGGCTTCGCTCTGGCTTCTCATCGGAGTGACCATGGGATTGATACTGGCGATTCAGTTTGTCTTCCCGGATTTTTTCCGGGGAGTTCCGTATTTTGTCTTCGGACGTCTGCGACAGGCGCATGTGAACACCGTCCTGTTCGCGTGGCTGTCCGGAGGGATGATGGGCACCTGGCTCTACATAGTGCCGCGACTTACGGGTCGGAGGCTGTGGAGTGAGCCGCTTGGCAATTTATGCGCACTTCTTTGGAACCTGGCGCTGCTGTACGGCATCGTCGGCATAATGATGTCCTACTCGCAGAGCCGGGAATACGCAGAATTGATCTGGCCGATAGATATCGCGGTCCTGGTCGTACTCGTTCTTAACCTTATAAACATTTACATGACGATCGGGCACAGGGTGGAGAAGAAACTCTATGTCTCACTCTGGTACATAATCGGCTCGGTTGTCTGGATGCCGATTCTGTATTTCATCGGCAACGTCATATGGAATCCGCCGACGGGCGCGGTGACCGGAATAAACGATACGATCTATAACTGGTTCTACGGTCATAACGTGCTCGGGTTGTGGTTTACGACAGGACTATTGCCGGTGATTTACTACATCGTGCCCAAGGAGACCGGAACGCCGCTGTACTCGCATTTCCTGTCGCTCATAGCGTTCTGGGGAATTATTTTCTTCTACACCGGTGTCGGAGCGCATCATCTTTTATGGGCGCCCATCCCGTACTGGCTGAAAACAATCGCAGTAGCGGAGAGCCTCGGCATGATCCTGCCGGTTGTGGCGTTCATGATGAATATCTATCTGACCATGCGCGGCAACTGGAATCGTGCCGCCACCAGCATTCCATTGAGGTTTGTAATAACAGGCTGGGCTGCATACATTCTCGTCTCATACCAGGGCTCGCACCAGTCACTCAGGGGCGTGAATCTGCTGACCCACTTCACCCAGTACGTTCCCGGGCATGCACACCTTTCGCTTCTGTTTTTCGCGGCGTCGGTGGTTATGGGCGCGATTTACTACGCGGTGCCGAGAATCTGCAACTGCAGGCTGTACAGCCGGACGCTGGCGAACATCCAGTACAGTATGTATGTAATCGGGTTTGCGGGATTCTTCGCGGGATTCCTTCTGACCGGTATTGCCCAGGGTTCAGGCTGGGTCTACCAGGGTCTGCCGGTATGGGTTGTACTTCCGGGACTTAAAGCCTACATGGCGGTAAGAGCAACCGGCGGAATGCTGGTCGTGCTCAGCTTCATTCTTTTCACCTACAATATTATGGCCACCCTTCTGATGCAGAAGAAGTACGTCTTTCCAAAAATACCGGTATCCGTTGAGCGTACGGCGATACCGGCGAAGGAGGGCGCATCATGAGAATGACATTCAAGTTCACCTTTTTCGGTGGCCTGGTGGTGTTCTTTATTATGGTCGGTATGGTCGTGTTTATGCCGGTAATGATGAACACTCCCACGCATACATACATCGCTCATCCTTATACAGATCAGCAGGCAAGAGGACGGGAGCTTTTCTACAGGAACGGCTGCAACTACTGCCATACGCAGTACGTACGCGAGCAGGACACCGCCATGGGGGATCTCTCCGATGGCGGTAACTATATTTTCGATAATCCGATGATCCTCGGCTCCGAGCGAACCGGTCCGGACCTGTCGTATGTCGGCCGGAAACGTGCTGAGAGATGGGAAATCGAGCATCTTAAAAATCCTCGCGATCTGTCTCCGCTGTCTATTATGGCAAGCTATGATTTTCTTTCCGATGACGAGCTGCAGGATATCGCTGCCTATCTGTTCAACCTGGGAGATCGTGTCACCCAGGAGAGAATGATACGGCCACCGGATACCTACAGGTATATGACATCACCGTACCCGTTCCAGGCTGTTAATCCAGCGACGGACGGATCTGCGCAGGGCTGGGATTTATGGAGAGAGGCAGGTCTGCAGGACGGGAAGGAAATCTACGTGACGTACTGCCTTACATGTCATGGCTGCGCCGGGAACGGGCTGGGAAGCTACGGAGGGACTATGTCGGTTACACCCGCGGATTACCGGCAGGACCCGTTCAGAAATATGCCGGACGATCAATTCTTCTGGCATGTATCCGAAGGCCTTCCCGGAACATTAATGCCGGTATGGAAGGCCAGCCTTAGTGAGGAGCAGCGATGGCATGTGGTGATGTACCTTCAGCAGATTTTCTCGCGTCCGGTAATGCATGATCCGGATGAGGGCGACCCGTGGGAAGGATATGCAGGATTGACGAATCCGCTGGAGCTGACCATCGAGGTACTCGATGAAGGCAAGGCGATATTCACCAGGGAATGTCTGGTGTGTCATGGCGACGCGGGTCAGGGCAACGGGCCGTATGGTGATTACATCCAGCCGGGTCCGCCGAATTTCAGCGATGATTACAGCGATTTCACGGACGCCGATTACTTCTGGAGAATCAGCGAGGGTGTGCCTTGGACCGCGATGCCGTCGTGGAGACTGCAGTACAGTGAGGAGGACAGGTGGAAGCTGACGCATTATATACGTTCGATTTTCACGCAGACCCAGGGAAAGCCTCCCGAGCCTCCCGATGGAGAGAATTTCAGCTATCCCGACTTCTTCAGGGAAAGTATGAGATTCCCCGAGGATGTCTCATACACGCGGGGCAGGATTACTTTTCTTGAGAATTGTGTGCATTGTCATGGTCTTGCGGGAGATGGCGGCGGATGGGATGGGCAATACCTGAATCCGAAACCAGCCGACTTCCGGGACGATGCTTTCGCCCGGATGACGCCTGAGGTCCAAGGCGAGCATATGGCGAAGGTGACCTTCGGAATCGAGGACACGGCGATGCCGGTCTGGGGCGAGTGGTTGCCTCTGGACGACCGATGGGATGCCATTAGGTTCCTGATGAGCTCTTTCATGACAGGAATGCCGATGAACGAGTCGGTATACGACGGGCAGGTGGCTGATAATTTCGTCCTTGCCGACCGGGGCATTTACCAGGATGAAGGACATGTCATCGATACCGCGAACGGACAGGTGCTGTACGCACAGTACTGCGCTACCTGTCATGGCATGGACGGAATGGGAAATGGTCCGGGCACCGTGGGTATGGCAAGCGGAAGCCCTGCGGCTTTCCCTCCGAATCTTCCGTTCAATTACCTGCTATGGCGCACATGGGAGGGAGTACCTGACAGCGTCATGTACCCGTTCCAGTGGTTGCTTGAGTACAGCGACCTCTGGGATATCTGCGACTACATGGACAAGAACATAATCGGACAGCGTCCGGCTGGCCGGTCGCAGAGTGCGCAGGGCGGCGGGATGCCATCCGGGACGTCGACAGGCGCCGGGACACAGGATCAGCCTTCAAACACTTCTGATCAATCAGGAAATGGAGGTCAATGATGTACGTTGGATTATGGGTTGTAGTCGGCTGGATGATATTCGTTGCGCTGACCGGAATCTACATGCTCATCTGGGGCTTCAAGACCGGACAGTTCAGGAATATCGAGGAGCCGAAATATCGGATGATGGAGGACATTGAGCCGGAGCCGTGGCCCGGTAGAGAGGATAAAGACAAAAAGCCATCGGAAAGAGGTGATTCAGCATGACCCAGCATGTAGTATCCATGTGGGCGGAGATAGGCCAGGTGGTGGGCGCAGCAGCCTTATTGCTGGTCTTTGCCGTGCTTCTCTCATGGCCGCATCGTCCCAAGGTACCACCCGGCAGCAGCGGGCATCGCAAGGAAGAAGACGGCGTCGAGCACGAGACCATTCGAGCGGACGGCTACATCGACAGCTTTCACGGCGATATCGAGGAGGCTGGAGGATCGTTTCCGCCGGTGGTCGCTGCCTTCTATCCCGGCATTATCATCTGGTGGGCCATATACCTGATTCTCTTCCTGAAGCCACACTAATCCGGAAAGGACAATGACATGGCATACATCTATCAGGTCAGTTTCGATATAGGACAGAACCAGATTGAACAGCTCAAAATCGGTGCACCGGTGGAGCGGACTCTGGGATATCTTAAAACCCTGCTGCCCAGTGAGGATGGCTTTGTCAATGCTCGGGCCATGTTCTCGCTCGACAGGAAAGACACGACGCATCTTGTTTTCGAAACAATCTGGGATCACTGGGAGGACCTTAGAGCTCATCAGGATTCGTTTCTGTCGGAGGAGAAGGTGCTCTCAGAGTTCGAGCCGCATGTTGAGCTGAAGGATCTGACCGTCCATATTTTCGAGGAAGTAGACTGACCGGGATCGGTCAGAACGAGATAGCCGCGACAAACATCTCCCGGAATTCGGGATCATTCGCAAGCTCGATGAACTCGACCTTCGATGCGACCTGCTCCGCTTCATTTGTCTCCACCGTTGACAGCAGGAGCATCATCGCGCCTTCCAGAGATGCATTGCCAGCGACGCGCACTTTATTCATGTCGACCATCGGCAGCAACCCGACTTTCAAAATATCGTCAACTTCGAGATGGTAGCCGAATGCGCCGGCGATTATGATCTCGTCGATATCCTCAAGAGTGACTCCCCGTTTTTCGAGCATAAGATTGATCGCCGCACGGATCGCCGCCTTCGCAAGCTGCAGTTCCGCTATATCCTTCTGCGAGATATAGACGGCATCCCTGTCGCCCTGCCACAGAACAAATCTTCGCCTGCCGGACAGTCCCTGGAATCGCAGCCTTAGCTTCTCCTGATGAAGCATTTCCGCCTCGGTGTGCGACAGGAGATGTCCTGAGGAATGGAGGAGTCCTGCCGACAGCATCGACGCGACGGCTTCAATCAGTCCCGATCCGCAGATACCCATCGGCTCGACATCCCCGATTGTAGAGAAGATTACATCATCGTCGATCCTGACATGATCTATCGCGCCTGCTGTCGCGTTCATGCCTTTCTCTATTCTTCCGCCTTCGAATGCAGGGCCTGCTGCGGCGGATGTAGCCACGAGAGATTCCGAATTCCCGAGGACAATCTCGCCGTTCGTACCGATATCGATGAACAGGCGGATGGTATCAGAGCGGTACATCCCCGTTGCTAGAATTCCCGCGACAGTATCGCCTCCCACAAATCCGGCGATATTCGGGAGCACGCGAAGGGTTGCGGATGGTGCGTTACCGATACCGATGTCCAACGCCTCGACAGGTTCGTGAGTCCTGAAAACCGGTTGATATGGAGCCTGTCCAAGGTCGGTCGGTGACACCCCGAGGAGCAGATGAGACATGGTTGCATTCCCGGACGCAACTATATCGACGATATTCCCGGGATCGACCGATACTTCCAGGCGAAGCTTCGCTATCTGCTCGCTGATGCAATCCGAAACGGCGCGCTGAAGCTCAGCAAGTCCGTTTTGATCCGAAGCGTGCGTGATCCGAGAGATGACATCATCGCCATATGCCTTCTGCGGATTAGGCGATGCGGTGGTTCCCAGCACTTCACCATCGGTCAATCGAACGAGAGCGGTGACTATCGATGTTGTCCCGACATCCACGGCCAGTCCGAGTGCATTTTCGCGGGAAATCCCGTCCGGGATGCCGACAGCGAATACCGGAGGATCGATCCCGATATCAAGCTGATGCCCGGTATCGGCGATGTCGATTGAATCAAGCTGCGATTGCGTTGGGATTTCGACGGTGCAGTCGGTCAGCGGGAATGATCTGCACGAAAGGCAGAAGCCATCCTCATCGATTTCACCCTGGACTTCGCCGGATACGATGCGAACCACACATTTGCCGCAGATGGCGTATCCGCCGCACGGGGAAGGGATTTCTACTCCTGCCCTGATAGCAGCGTCTCTGATCGAGATGCCCGGCTCGACTTCGATACTGGAGCCGTCCGGAATGAAAGTGATGATTGGCATACTCTGGCTGCTATTTTATACGAGTGGTTGGTTGGATGCTACAGAGGTTGCGTTGTGGGTTGGACGGGGACAGCTACCTTAACAGCTTCAAGCTGTTAAAGTAGCTGTCCCCATGTCCCCCAGAAAACATTTCCAATTTATTTATGAAAGCCGACAGGAATGTCGGCGGTCCCAGTGAAATATGGGTGCCTGTCCTCGTGCCCACAATACAAAAAAAGCGGGGTAATCCCGCTTTCAGGACATTGTCACAGAATTTGTCTGCGGGAATTTACTCCGCTTCTTCAGCAGCTTCGCCCGCTTCTTCAGTTGTTTCGCCGGCTGCTTCGGCTTTCTCATGCTCTTCGATCTGCTTCCGCACATCGTCCATATCAAGCTCGCGGATCTTTCCGATGAGCTCCTCGAGCGCTTCGGCGGGGAGAAGTCCCGCCTGCTTGAAGACGATGATTTTCTCGCTGAATGCGACGATTGTGGGGATTGCCATAATGCCGAACGAGCCCGCAAGTTCGCGCTCATCCTCGGTATTGCACCTGGCGAACACAACATCTTCATGCTTCTCGGAGACGCCCTCGTAGATTGGCCCGAAGGACTTGCAGGGTCCGCACCAGGGCGCCCAGAAATCGATAAGGACAATGTCGTTATTCTCGATCGTAGTTGCGAAGTTATCCTGGGTTAACTGAACTGTAGCCATATATCCTCTCCTTCTTGAATTCTCTTTGATTTTTTCCGCCCGATAAATAAAAAAGACCGTCAGCGACGGCCGCGACCATCTGCCAGATATAAAATCCCTCCATGGACGCTATTAAACCTACATTCCCATCCGTGTTTTGTCAAGAGATGAAATAAAACAGCATTAAATCATCCGATTCCATGCATTCGAACAGCGTAGTCGCTCATCTTGCCGCATTTCTCCTAATGTGCTAGCATTCGTAAGAGACGGGCGGGAATATGGCCTTCGAACGAGCTCCGGTTGAATCCCACGGGGTATAAAAGGGGTGACCGGGCTTTTTTGTCGTGCCCGATGTGATTCGTCAGGACGACAATCGGCAATCTACGCGCTAGTAAGAAATCCGGAGGAATGAAGTGACCCAGACTGAAGTGAAGACGAAGAAACATAATCCGTGCGAACTGGAAATAGATCTTTTCTGCAAGGGAATCAAGATCCATGAATCGTGCACGCTCGAGAGCGACGCGCGGCTGTTTTCGCGCACCCGTGCCGGACTCGGTAGCGGTCTCGAGCTTATCATCCCCGGCGACCTGAAGGACATCTGGATGAACGCGCCGGTGGAGGAGGATTTCGTCCAGGCTACCCCGTACTCACTCAGGAAGAAAGACGACGGGTACATCGTTCATGACGATCGTGGCGGGCTCGAGTATCCCGTAAAAATCCCGCCCGAGCCGACGTGGTATACGAAGAAAACGTCGCTTGGAAACGCGTTCAGCAAAGTCGGTGTCCTGCAGGGAACGTACGTGGGTGTCTATGTCTCCGGGTCATGCATGTACTGGTACGACCGTCCGAAGCGTAACTGTAAATTCTGCACGACCGGATTCAATGTCGGAATCAACGAGATGCAGACCAAGAACGTACAGGAAGTGGTCGAGCTTGCACAGGTGGCGAAGGATGAGTCGGGGGTTACATTCTGCCACTTCAACACCGGATGGCAGGAGGGCAAGGGGCTCGATCACTGCGCGCCGTTCGTGAAGGCCGTAAAGGAGAAGGTAGGACTGATGGTCGGTGTGCAGGCGGTACCGGCGCGTCCGGAGGAGCACTGGAAGTACGACTGGCTCATCGACTGCGGCGCGGATCATTTCTCATTCTGCTACGAATTCCATTCACCGGAATGGTTCGCGAAGATCTGTCCCGGCAAGGAAGAGACACTGGGGCAGGACGTTTTTTTCAAAGCGCTTGAGTATGCGTCGAGTAAGATGCAGAAAGGTCAGTGCTCGGGCGAGATTATCGCCGGGCTGGAGCCGGTCGAGTGGACGATCAAGGGGATCGATTACATCACCAGCATCGGCGCGTTCCCGACAGTCTGCATCTTCCGTCCGGTAATCGGGGCGGACCTCGAGAGTGAGCCGAGTCCGAAATTCGAGGACATGGTCCCGCTCATGAAGCACATGTACCTGAAGTGCAGGGAGCACAAGATTCCGATAGGGGCGGCGCCGAATATCGAGGTGTCGCTGGTTGTGCAGCCGGACGACGCGAAGTATCTCGTCCCGCGCGACATGGCCTTCCATACATACCAGGCGTTTATT
>Ga0272442_10011415_pt1 | contig 10836 bp, 10 predicted proteins | sample SSMForm2O_FD_200262 | JGI IMG/M metagenome (GOLD analysis project Ga0272442, IMG submission 200262) | Marine sediment archaeal communities from Little Sippewissett salt marsh, Falmouth, MA, United States - SSM-Form-2O | ecosystem: Environmental > Aquatic > Marine > Wetlands > Sediment ... | reverse complement strand
CCGCCGCGGTGGCATGTTCTTTGAAGAACATGTCGACCAGTGCGCCCTCGGCGGGCGGGTCGTCCGTGTCGAACGCGACGCCGCCATCAGAGAGGTCGCGCATCTGGCCTGACCGGAACGGGCCACCCAAGCCTTCCACCGGCTTGAACAGGATGGTGGTGTCCAGGGAGCGCCGCTCCCACTGTCTGCGTTCTTGCGCGTTCGACATATTCCCTCCGCAAAACGAGCGCCCGGACCGAGATGCGTCGCCTGCGAACGCCGAAACTATTGTCGTCACTGTGGAAGCGCGGTCAAGGAAAAATCCGGCCCGCCCCGCCGCAGGGCTTGTCGCGTCCGTCTGGAGCAGGTAGAATCGTCCCGCGCGACAGAACCAGGCCGAGGAGACGGGGGTCAGAATGGCTGGAGCAACGCTCAGCGTCAGCACCGTGGTGTTTCCGGCGGACGAGCCGCTGTGCGAGCCGCAGCTCGCGTGGTTGGGCCGGCTCGGCGTCACCTGCATCGAGGTCTCCAAGGACGACGGGCCGCGCTGCCGGGGGTCGCGCCACGCGCTGGAGAACGTCCGCGACCTGGCGGAGCGGTATGGTGTGCGGCTCGGCTCGCTGCACGCCTGGAGCGGGCTCGAGGGCGTCGTGGAAGCGTGCGAGACGGCGGGCGATCTGGGCGCCGGGATGGTCGTCGTCCATTGCCGCCACCAGGACCTTGAGGAGGATTTCGACGGCCAGGTGGCGAAGGTACGGGCCTACGTGGACGGGTGCTTCGAGCGCGGCATCACGCCGACGGTGGAGAACAGTTCGGTCCAACCGCTGGGCCCGTTCGCTCGGCTGTTCGAGGCGGTGCCCGAGCTGAAGCTGACGCTCGACGTGAAGCACGCCTGCAAGCCCGAGACGCTGGGCTTGACCCACGTCGACTACCTCCGTGAACTCGGCGATCGCGCCGTCAACTTCCATGTCAGCGGCATCAACCGTGCCAGGGACCCGGTCACCGGCGACGGCACCCCGCCCGGTGACGACCTGGTTGACTGGCACGAGTACGCCGAAGATCTGCGGCGGCGGGACTATGCGGGCCTGATCACCATCGAGTCGCATTTTCCCAACTACCTGAGCCCCGCGGAGCAGGAAGAGGCCTACGCCGACCTGCCCGGCGTGGCCACCGCGGAGAACACCGTGAGCCGGCGGCTGTCGAGCTACGTGGTCGGCTACTACCGCGAGCACCTGGCCGCGGCGCTGGGGGACTGAAAAAAAACCGGCTTGGGCGCTTGGCGCTGGGCCAAAGAGGCGGGTATACTATGGACGGCGTGAGGTGTGAGCGATGCCCTCAGGGTCGCGCACAGCACACGGCCGCCGGGGCGGATAGAGAGCGAAGCCTGGTTCCAGGCTGAGGAGGGTAGTGCGCTATGGTTCAGACGAAGTCCTGTAAGAACGCGGCTGAATTGGCCAACCCGACGCAGGTCCGGACAGAGAGCGGGGAGGTCCACGAGTACACCCACAAGTGTCTGCAGCCCCACACGCCGGAGCACGAGATCTTCTGCCTCACCGCCGACGGGCTCTGTCCGTTCGAGGACACCTGCCCACACTTTGAGGCGAAAGAGTAGCTGTCCGGCTGCGTTGGAGCGGCGTCACGTACGACCGCGGCGGCCTTGCTTTCTTCCGCGGCGCCGCACCGGCCCGCCCCGGTGCGGTCACCTTCCGTTTCGACTCTCCCATCCGCTCGGCTCCTGCCGGCCCGGAAGGGGCTCACTTCTCTCCCGCTCATGCCGACCCTGTCTGTGTAGTGGATGCAAGGAATGCTCGGGCATCTGCTGAGCAGTCCACGGGGGCAACAGATGGGAGCGAACATTCTGATCGTCGGGGAGGCGGGAAATCTTGCCACGCAACTCCAGAGCTTGTTCGAGGCGGAGGGCTACGCCGTCCGGTACCTGAACGGCGCGCCGGGGGCGGAGGCCGCCGATCCGGCCTACGACCTTTGTATCGCGTGCTGGGGGAGCCGTGAAGAATGCCCGGTCGAGTTCCTGCGCGACTACCAGGCCAAGTGTCCGCGGGGGGCGCTGCTGTGCATTCCCGTCCACGCTGATCCCTGGGAGAGGTCGTTCCTGGTGGGGCACGGGGTCCGGCCTGACGCGGTCCTGACGGAAACGGTCTCTCGCGAGAAAGTGTTGTTCGAGACGAGCCGCCTCCTCGCGTCGGAACACGCGGGCCCCTTCGAGTACATGGTCGTCTTTGTCGACGATGACGACGACTTCCTCGCTTCTCTCGAACAGGCCGTACCGGACCGGCTCTCGGCCGCGCTGCCCTTCGAGACCAGCTTCGAGTTCCTCCACCGCGCCGAGGATGCCGTTCGGCTCCTGACCGAGGCCGGGGAGGGCGAGGAGTCCGTTGCCATGGTGGTCAGCGACCAGAGAATGCCCGACAAGAATGGCCTGGAGTTGTTGGGCTACGCCAAGAGGGTCGCCCCGTTCGCCGTCCGGGTGCTCCTGACCGGGCACGCCGGAGCGGACTCGCTCGTCGACGCGATGAACGACGGAACGCTGGACTACTACATCGGCAAGCCCGTCGAGGATCTGGACCAGTTTACCCGGACCCTGATGCACCTGCTCAAGGAATACCAACTCTCCGCCAGACAGAGGCTCGAGTCCTGGCAAACGCAGGAGCAATGCGATTTCCTGAAGGAGCTGACCAGGCAGGAGACCCTCGAAGGGACGCTCCGGGCGGTGGTCGACTTTGTGAGCCGCATGCTCAATGCGGGGAGGGTGTCCCTGATGCTCTGTGACGAAGGCCAACTGACCATTCGTTCCTCCGTCGGCCTGGCCGAGGAGCTGGTGGCGTCGACCTGCGTTCCCGTCGGCGAGGGCGTAGCCGGAAGAGTGTTCGAAACGGGCATCCCGGTGTACGTGACAGACGCTTCGCAGTTTCGGATCGAGACCCCTGTCGAGACCCCCTCCGCCGTCTTTGCCTCGATCCCCCTGTTGTTGGCTCCGATGACGGTGGCGGCGAGCCCGCTGGGCATCATCAACGTCACCGACCGCCAGGACGACAAGCCGCTGACGCGGTCCGACGTCACGTTTCTGGCGCACACCGCCGATGCTGCCGCCATCGCTATCAGCAACCACCTGGAGTGCCGCAAGAAGGAGGAGGCCCAATTCGACACCGTGCGGAGCCTCGCCCTGGCCGTCGAGGCCAAGGATCGATACACCCGCGGTCACTCCGAACGGGTGGCGCTGCTCGCCGCCCGCATCGGGGAACGGATGGAACTGGAACCGGACGATCTGGAAGACCTCGAACGCGCCGCCATCATGCACGACGTGGGTAAGATCGGCGTCCCCGAGGAAATCATCCGCAAGCCTGGGAAGCTTTCTGAGAGCGAGTTCGCCCACATCCGGCGTCATCCCGTCGTCGGCGAGCGAATTGTATCCCGCCTGGGCTTCATGGCCCGCTGTCTGCCCATCATCCGCTGGCACCACGAACGGCCCGACGGTCGGGGGTATCCCGACGGACTCCGGGGGGAGGACATCCCATTGGGGGCCCGGATCGTGGCTGTCGCCGACGCCTACGATGCCATGAGGTCCGAACGTCCCTACCGAAAGTCCATGAGCCGGGCGGAGACCCTCGAGGAGATAAGGCTTTTCGCCGGGGTGCAGTTCGACCCGCGGTGCGTCGAAGCGCTTGTCGAGGCCCTCGAAGGCGTCGAGATCCTCTGACCTGCCGGAGCCGGCCCCCCGCCCTGCCGGCGGCTTGTTTCCGCTGTGAGCCAGCCGAATGGAGGGAGATCCTGGGTCCTTGGTGGCACGCGGACGCTTGAGGATTACGGGATCATCGTGCGGACGTAGCTCACGCCACGGACGGGTCACCGGTCTGGTAGCGCTGCAAATCGCAGTCGGTGAAGGACAAAGCGATACCAATCGTGCGCGGCCTCGTCCTCCGGAAACAAACGGTTCTTGCTCCCATTGGCGATGTCCCGCAACTCGGGCGCTAATTGCGTCATGGTATCTCGCTCCCGGCTACGCGATGATCGGGCGACGGAGTATATCACAGGCGCGGGCGGCACCGCAATACGCTGCCCAACGACGTAGTTCCCCAGCCCGCGCCCGCGCGTGATGTCTCCTTGTGTCTGCGGTCGACACCGGTAGAATGTTCCGAGACATCGCCCGTTTCTTGGAGCAGGCCACCGTGGACAAGATAAGGCTTGGGCGGACGGAGTTGATGGTCGGCCGGGTCGGGTTCGGCTGTCTGCCCATTCAGCGGATCCGTTTCGAGGAGGCGGAGCGGCTGCTGCGCAGGGCGGTCGACGGCGGGGTCACGTTCTTCGATACGGCTCGCGGCTATACGGACAGCGAGGAGAAGCTCGGGCGAGCCCTCGCCGGTGTCCGCGACGAGGTCATCATCGCCACCAAGCTGTCCGGGCGAGATCGGAAGACGCTGTCCGACCAGTTGGATGCGAGCCTCGAGAAGCTGAGGACGGACCACGTCGATGTCCTCCAGCTTCACAACCCGCCCGGCGTGGCGGACCCGGAGGATCCGGATTCCGCCTATGCCGCCGCGCGGGCGGCGAAAGAACAGGGAAAGGCGCGGTTCGTCGGTATCACCAACCACCGCCTCGATGTGGCGCTGGCGGCGGCGCAGTCGGGCCTGTTCGACGCGGTCCAGTTCCCGCTCAGCGCCATCTCGCACGCGAACGATCTCCACCTGATCGACGTCTGCCGCGCCGGCGACCTCGGCGTGATCGCGATGAAGGCGCTGTGCGGCGGGCTGATCACCCACGTCCCCGCCGCGTTCGCGTTCCTGCGCCAGTTCGGCAGTCTCGTCCCCATCTGGGGCATCCAACGGGAGGAGGAGCTCGATCAGTTCCTGATGCTGGAGGCGGACCCGCCTCCGCTGGACGACGCGATGCGGGCGGCCATCGACCGGGATCGCCGGGAGCTGGCCGGCGACTACTGCCGCGGCTGCGGCTACTGCCTGCCGTGCCCGGCCGACATCCCCATCCCGGTCGCGGCGCGGATGAAGTTCCTGTTGCGACGCTCGCCGAGCGAACGCTGGCTTACCGACGAATGGCAGGAGAAGATGGCGCGGATCGAGAACTGCCAGGACTGCGGGGTATGCCACGACCGCTGCCCGTACGGCCTCCATCCGCCCGACATCCTGAACAAGATGTACGAGGACTATCGGGCGTTTCTTGCAGAATGGCGTTGAATACGGAGGAGCCAGATGGCTTACCGCAATTTCTCGATGATTGAGTACTTCAACAAGAAGGCGAAGGACTGGGTGCCGGAGCTGCACTTCCAGGGCTCGGCGAAGGAGGACTGGGAGGCGTGGGAGAAAGCGGCCCGGGCGAAGTTCTTCGAGTTGCTGGGCGAGTTCCCCGAGCCCGTCGACCTGGCGCCGGAGGTCATCTTCTCGGTCGAGGAGGACGGCCTCATCCGCGAGCGCGTCATCTTTGACTCCGAGGCCGACATGTCCGTGCCGTGCATTGTGCTGCGGCCCGTCGACATGCCGGCGGACAAGTCGAACGCGGCGATCCTGTGCAGCCACGGCCACGGTCCGCTCGGCAAGGAGCCCGTCGCCGGCAACAAGACGACCCCCGCGCTGCGGCAGGAAATCGAGGACCATCGCTACAACTACGGCGAGCTGATGGCGCGGCAGGGCTTCCTGACCCTGTGCCCCGACCTCCGTGTCTTCGGCGAGCGGGCCGACGGCGGCAATCCCTACCCCGGCCGCGACAAGTGCAACGTCCACTTCATCCGAGGGATGGTCCTGGGCATCTACACCCTGACCCTGAACATCTGGGACATGAAGCGCTGCGTCGACTACCTCGAGACGCGGCCCGAGGTCGACCCGGGCCGGATCGGAATGATGGGGCTCTCGCAGGGCGGGACCATGACCACGTTCGCGACCGCCGCCGAGCCGCGCATCCGTGCCGCCGACATCATCGGCTACGTCAACCCGTGGGAGAAGTTCGGCGTGAACCGCGCCAACTTTTGCGGCTCCCAGATCGTGCCCGACATCTTCAAGTACTTCGATACGTCCGACATCGCCGGGCTGATTGCACCCCGGCCGCTCCTCATCGAAATGGGCGTGCACGACACCTGCTTCCCCATCGAGAACCAGCTCCTGGGCTACCGGCATCTGGAGACGATCTACCGGGCCGCCGGCGCCGCCGGTGTGCTGGAGGCGGATCTCCACCCGGGCGAGCACGCCTTCGCCGCCGGCAAGGCCTACGAGTTCTTCAAACACAATCTCTGACCGGGCCGGGGCGGGCGGAGAAATCCTCAAGTCTGTCGCCGGCCGACCGAAGCTAACCCCAGGAGGCCCGTGGTCATGGCCCCGGCCGGGTGATATAATCTCTGGGTTCGAGTTGTGGGGGCGTTCGGAGGGTCCGAGTGCGTCAGGCTCTTTTCACCCTAGTGGTCTGTCTCTCCGCAACGTGGGCGGCGGGCGGGGAGCCGGCGGCGCTGCAGTGGTTCCCCGGTGATTGCAGCGTGCCGGCTTGGCCGGCCTCGCCGTTCTCGGCGGCCCAGCGGGTGCGTGGGGCGGAACACGGCGGGCTCCGTTGGCTGGTGGTCTGCGACGTCGTCCGGGCGCGGGCGCTCGAAAACCCCAACGCCCGATCCGAGCTGGACCGGCTCCGTACAGGCCAGGTCAACCCGATTCTGGGCCTGCAATGGGTCGCCCCGTTGCCCATCGACAAGGACATTGTCTGCATCGGCACCGACCCCGAGCTGCCGCTTCCTCGCCCCCGGGCGCAGAACGTGATTTACTGGGCCAACCGGCTGGGCGGGGCCACGATCCTGCTCAACCCGGGAAACCAGCTCGAACGACATGCCGAGCGTCTGGTCGGCCTGACCGCGTTCGAAGCGTTCCACAAGGGCAAGTGGAACGCCGAGTGCCTCGAAGGTGGGGCATGGGACCGCATCCTGGCCCGCGGCCGGCGGCTGTGCATCGTCGGGGGCACCTCGGCCCCGGCTCGTTCGGGCTTGGGCCGCGAGGGCGTCGCCACCCACGTGCTGGCCCGGAGTAACCGGGAACGCGACGTGGTGGCGGCCATTCGGGCGGGGCGGGTGGTGGTCTCCGACCGCGATCACATCCGCTTCAGCTTTACGGTCGACGGGGCTCCGCCGGGCTCCGTGGTCAAGCCTGAGGAGGGCTGGGTCGACGTCGCCATCGACGTGCGGGCCGGCGAGCCGGTTGACGAGATCAAGATCATCGGGAACACGCGGGTCCACGGCCGGGATACGCCGGGCGACCGGATCCTGGCCCTTCACCGGCTCCGGCCCGAAGCCAAACGAACGGTCCGGACCATCCGGCTGCGGCTGGACAAGAGCACGCGCTATCTCCGCGGCGTCGCCGTCATTTACCGAGGCAACTGCCGTACCATGACCAACCCGGTCTTCATCGGGGACCTCGCCGCGCCCCCGCCGGAAGCGGACGTCCGGGCGCGCCGCCTCCGCTTGGTGCGCGCCGCGCTGAGCAAGCTGGACTGGGAGGAGAAGGACCGCTCGAAGGACATCGTCGAACGCTTGCTGAACGACCACAATATGGGTCCCATTACGGCGGTGTACATCGCCCGCCACTACGGCGAGAAGGACCTGAGCGGCATCCGGCCGCTGCTGGGGTCGCGCTGGCCGGCGGTTCGTGCTCTGATGGCCTACATCCTGCTACAGATCGAGGGCGAGCGGGCCGTGCCTGCTGTCCTGCGGCTGCTGCACGACGAGGAGGCCGAGCCGCGCATCTACGCGGCGCGGCTGCTGGCGCGCTCTGCACGCCCCCATCACCTCAAGTTGGCGCTGAAGGCCGCCCACGACCTGTGGCCGGAGGTCCGCCAGTACGCCCTGGCGGCACTGGCGCGGATCCCCTGCCGCGAGTCTCTGCTGCGCCTGCGCCAGGCGCTCCACGAGCGCGTCCCCGCGGTCAGCCGCGCCTCGGCCAGCCACCTGACCCGCATGCTCGGGGTGGAAGGCCATCACCAGGAGCAGTTCATCGAGGCGTTCAAACTCGGTCGGCTCCAGCCCAAGCTCACCGCCACGGTGGTGGGCCGTGTGGGGCTCCGCCCCCTGGTGGCCGAGGTGGCCGCCGAGAAACTGGGCCGCCTCGATCTGCTTCACGCCGCGTTCGGCCGGGTCCGGAGCTTGTCCGCCGTGCACGTGACCCAACGCCCCGTGATCGACGGCCTCGGGCGCGACAAGGCCTGGCGCGCGGCCGCGGCGTCTGAGGAGTTCGTGTTGGCCTCGGGCAAGCCGGCCCAGCACCAGACCACGGTGAAAGCGGTCTATGACCAGGACGTCCTCTACCTGTTGTTCCGCTGCGACGAACCGATGCCGGACAAGCTTGTCGCCCGGGAGAACCAGTTCGACGGGCACGTGTGGCTCGACGACTCGGTGGATGTCTACGTCTGTCCCTCCGGTTCCCGGAAGGAGCGGGACCCGATCTATTACCGATTCTCGGTGAACTGTCGGGGCGTCCGGTTTGACGAGCTTCGTCGTCGACAGCGTTGGGACACCTACTGGCGGGCCGCGGCGAGCGTGGGGAACACGGCGTGGACCCTCGAGGTCGCCCTGCCGTTCCGCAGCCTGCGCATCGGCCGCCCGCGGCGGGGTGCGACCAAGTGGCTGGTCAACTTCGCCCGGCACCGGCGGGTCCACCCCGAGGAAGAGAGCTCATTCGCCCCCGGCGACCTGCGCACCCCATCGAACTACGCCGACCTCAAGTTCGAGTGAGGCCGGCCACCGGTCCCCCGCCACCTCGGCCGTCACATCCTTCCGCCCGAGCACGGACTCGACCACCTGCGGCGGGTTCCTGGCCGGGAACGGCGCTCCGCCCTGGCCATATCTCCGCCGTGTTGCGGTGTTGCGTGAGGGCAGCATGTGTCCGCGTTCCATGTTGCCATCAGGCAACATGATTGGCGGGCGCTCATCCGGACGCGCAAGCACACCCCGCGGGTCAGTCGTTCATATCTAGACATTTCACCGTGACATGGCGGGTCCCGGCGAAAAAGACGGCCCGTTTTCTCAAGGGAGGGCACGGGGTTTGCACACCTATCGTCGGCCGGAGGACCCGGTGGAATGCCGGGGATGCCACAGGCCCATATTGTCCGCGCCGGAACCGGAAGAAGGGGCTGGCCCAGTGCGCTCGGGCCCGGTTTGGGACGTGGTGTGACGTGCCAAGCGGGGCTCCTGCGCCGTTGAGGTCGCGTGCGGCGCGTTGGGCTGTGCCGAGTGTCTCGCGCTCCCGCGCCCTTCCCTCGGAGGGGAGCGGCGTGATCTCTGCGCCAACGGTGCGGGGGCCGATCGGGCTCGGACTGCTGGAGCGAAACAGAACGAGGACCTGTTATGGGTGCGCCGACCCGGCGCAGAAAGGAGGTATGTGTCTGTGTAGCGATCGTCCGGACGCCAATCTGAGAACTGCGGGGAGAGCCCGGAGTGTTGGAGAGGAGGCGGAGACATGAGGAAGAGATTATCTATTGTGGCGGCGGTGCTGGCCGTTGCCCTGGTCGCCGGGCCGGCGCTGGCTGACTGGTATCCGTGGGACCCGTACAAGTACAAGCAACTGCCCGACGGCGACGTTCACTATGAGCCGCCGCTGGGGCTTCCGTACCCGACGGCCGTCGCCGTGGACATATCGGACCAGATGATGGCGGACGATTTCCCCTGCCAGGCCTACGGGACCGTCACCAAGCTGCATTTCTGGGGGAACTGGGAGGGAGGCGGGCCACCCAATCTGCCGCTGCAGTTCACCGGGTTCCGCATCGGGTTCCACACGGACATCCCGGCGATCCCCGGTCAGAAGCCGAGCCAGCCGGGGCAGGAACTGTGGATGGAAGACGTCCCGATGAGCTATATCCAGACCCGCCCACGGACTTGGACCATCGGGCACTGGTATGATCCGTTCACGACCGATCCGAACCACTGGCGGGCCGTCCAAGCGACCATCCACGAGTTCAACGTCGATCTGGAGACCTACGCCAAGGACAACGGGATTCCGTTGTTCATACAAGAAGGTACCCGACAGCAGCCGGTGACCTACTGGCTCTCGCTTCAGGGCCTCTACTTCGGCGGGGCTCCCGAGGGCAGCCGGCTCGGCTGGGTCACGACCTCGCTCAGTCAAGGCTGGAACGACGACGCAACGTGGATCCTTCCGGCTCAGTATACGGGCGGGGGCGCGGACCCGTGGACCGACATAAAGTATCAGGTATACAGTGGCGTCCGGCACCCGTGGACGCCGCAGTCGATGAACATGTCGTTTGTCCTGGTCACCCGTGAGAGCGTTCCGATCCCCGAGCCGGCCGGGCTGGGGTTGTTCGGCGTCGCGCTGCTCGTGGTCCGAAGGAGAAGGCGGACGTAGGGACGCCCGAGCGGCTCGGCCCTCGCGACGGGGCGTCGGGAGGAGGGGGGAAGAGAACGCGGCAGAGACGGCTCCGCGCGGGACGGCTGAGTGAGAAACGGGGCTGCACTTGCCTGTGCAGCCCCGTTCGTTTGCCGTGTGCCGACGGTGGCGGGCTATTGTACGCCGCCGTCCCCGGTGCAGGCTCTGCCGCACGCGGGGCCTTTGTCCGCGCAGCCCGTCGGAACAGCGCCGCCGCAAGGGGCGGAATCGCACTCACACGGGTCGCACTCGCAGGCGCCTTCCGCGCACTCGCAGGGGTTGCACGTGCACGCATCACACCGGCAGGCGCCTACCACACACCTGCAGTTTTCCCCGCAGTCGCATCCTCCCGTGAGGCGCACCGTTACGGCGTAGCCGGTCGCGACAACGACCAGCACCACCAGGGCGGCGATGCTCAGGTTTCGGATCTTCTTCATCGTCTCACTCCTTGCGTTTCGAGACTTGGTTCTGTTTGCACCTTCTCCGT
>Ga0272442_10011414_pt1 | contig 10836 bp, 10 predicted proteins | sample SSMForm2O_FD_200262 | JGI IMG/M metagenome (GOLD analysis project Ga0272442, IMG submission 200262) | Marine sediment archaeal communities from Little Sippewissett salt marsh, Falmouth, MA, United States - SSM-Form-2O | ecosystem: Environmental > Aquatic > Marine > Wetlands > Sediment ... | reverse complement strand
GGCGGGTCGACAAGGCAGCGGAGCAGCTGGAGTTGGTGCGCTCCGACGACATGACCTATCGCGCCGATGAAGTGCTCGCGCTGCTGATCGAGGCGGGGGTCGAGGAGCCGGTCGTCGACGAAGAGGAGGCGCAGACGGAGACCGAGGCGCTTCCCGACGACGCGAGCTCCGAGGCCGCGGACGGAATCCCCGAGGAGGACGAGGCCACCCCGGCCGATGACGTGGCTCCGCTGGACGAGGGCGGCGAGACGGTCCCGGATGGCGAGTAGGTCGTTCGCCGATCTGGTCGAGCTGATCGCCCGGCTGCGCGATCCCGAGGACGGATGCCCGTGGGATCGCGCCCAGGATCATCTATCGCTTCGCCCGTACATGCTGGAGGAGGCGTACGAGTTGGTTGCGGCGATCGACTCGGGATCTGACGAGGCGATCGCCGACGAACTGGGCGACGTCCTCCTCCAGGTCTTGCTGCACAGCCGGATTGCGTCGGAACGCGGCGCCTTCAGTGTGGAGAACGTCATTGAGGGACTGGCCGACAAGCTGGAGCGTCGGCATCCCCATGTGTTCGGCGAGGCCTCCGACGACTTGGCTTCGATCAGTAGACGTTGGCGCGAAATCAAGGAGGACGAAGGCCGGTCGAGCAAAGACCAACCGGTCCTCGTGCGAGCCAAGCGCCTTCTATACTCCCTCCAACTGCAGGAGGAGACGGACAGCCTGGAAGCTTGCGCGGCCTCCGCGTCGACGGAGGAGCAGGCCGGGTTGCGTATCCTCGCGGAGGTTCTCGACGCGATGGAGGATGGGATCGATCCGGAGATCGCGATGCTGAAAGGGATCGAACGGCTCGAGAGCCGGGCATGATGGACGCCCTCGTCTATTGGATCGGGACGACCGAAGAGGAGATCCATTACCTCGATGCGATCCTCAGCGCGTACGACGGGGTCGCGTCGGTCCGGCGCGAGTACCGACTGCACGATGGAGAGACGCAGTACAAGACGTACGTTCCGCCGGGCATGGAGGACGAGTTTCTCGATCTAATCGCCCGGCTTCGCAAGACGGCGAAGATCGGATCGGTGGTTCGCGGGGAGGAGGACGATGCGGTACCTGCGACCGACTGAGACGGTCCCGACGATCGCCGACATCGACTACGATCGGCTTCATGCCATCGGCAAACGGCTGCTGTTGTTCGATCTCGACAACACCCTCGGCCGGCGAGGTACGGAGCATTTGCCGGAGCGGATTCTCGATTTCCTCCGGTCGCTTCGCGACCGCGGCTTCGCGGTCGGCATTGTCACGAACCGACGGTGGAACACGGAGGTGCCGGCGCTCCAGAAGCTACGGGACTACGTTCCGGTCGTTCACGCCGCCGGGAAACCGAGGCGGCGCGGTTTCCTCGAGCTGCTGGAGCGTCTCGGGGGGACTCCGGCCGACGCGGTGATGATCGGAGATCGGCGCCTCACCGACATCCTCGGGGCGAATCGCCTCGGCATCTACTCGATCCTCGTTCGATCCTCGACCCACTGACGACGCCAAGAGAAAGGCCCCCGCGAGCCGGACGGCCCGCGGGAGCGCGTTTGCGTCGGTTCTTTCTCCTACTCCTACTTCAAGCGTGGATCGAGGACATCGCGGAGGCTGTCTCCGAGGATGTTGAAGCCGAACACCGTGATGACGATGCACAGACCCGGGAAGACGGCCATCCACCATGCCGTACGCATATACTCCTGTGCCTCCTGCAGCATCGCGCCCCACGACGGAGTCGGCGGACTGACGCCGTAGCCGAGGAAGCTCAAACCGGCGACGACGACGATGTTGACGCCGATCGACATGGTCGTTACGACCATCAACGACGCGATGGCGTTCGGCAGCACGTACCGAAGGATGATCCGCCAGGTCGGGACGCCGATCGCCTTCGCCGCGGTCACGTAGTCCTCCTCGCGAACGGAGAGAACCTCGCTTCGGATGATGCGCGCCGGTTGGAGGCCGAAGATCCCGAGGATCAGCATCAGCGACAGGATCCCGCCTTCGGCCCAAAGGCTGCGTACGAGCAGCACGAGAACCATGAACGGGATCGAGTTGATGACCTCGAGGATGCGCATCAGGGCGGCGTCGGAGATGCCGCGGAAGTACCCGCCGAGTAGGCCGAGGAATCCGCCGAGCAGCATGTTGAGTAGCGTGGCAACGGCGCCGATGCCGAGCGCGACCCGCGCACCGTAAATCAATCGGTCGAGAACGTCACGACCGAAGTTGTCCGTCCCAAGCGGGTGGTCGGCCGATGGGGGGCTCTGGAAGTTGATCAGATTCATCTGAATCGCGTGCTGGACCGGCTTCACGTATCCGGGTTCGCCCTTGAAGCTATGGCCCGACGAGAAGAACGGCGCAAACAATGCGATGTGCACCGCAAAGGCGATGATCAACAGGCCGACGATCCCCTTCGGGTCGCGGGAGAAACGGCGGATCGTCATCTGCCAGTATCCGTACGTGTACTGCTTCTCCCGACGCGATCGAATCGAGCGCCTGAGATCGAACAGGGCGACGCCCCAGATCAGCATCAACAGCACCAGGAGCATCACGGTCGAGAACCAGTAATCGGTGGACCCGGCGAGCCAAGCGAACCGGTGCTTGGCGACACCGAGACCCATCGTTGCGCCGAACAGCATCAGCGAACCCAAGTACAACAACGCCTTGCCCCAGAAGCCGTGCGCAATGTGCCCGAGCCCCGGCAGAAGAAGCGACAGGACCACGTCTCGCGCTGTCAGGTAGCGCTCCCCGTTGGTGTCGTTAGTCATAGGTGATCCTCGGGTCGATGTATGCGTACAGCAGATCGACGAGCAGGTACGAAAGCTGGAAGAAGAACGCGAGGAACAGGGCGAGCGCAAAGACAACCGCCTGATCCCTTCGTTGGATCGCTTCGACCATCAGTCGCCCGATGCCCGGCCATGCGGTCGTCGTCTCCGTGAGTACGGCTCCGGCGACCAGCGTGCCGATCTGCAAACCGACGTTCGTGACCACCGGCGCGAGGGCATTTCGGAACGCATGCTTGATCAACACGACGCGTTCTCGGAGCCCCTTGGCACGCGCGGTCGTGACGTACTCCTGCCGCAGCACCTCGAGCATGCTGGCCCGCGTCAGGCGGGCGTTCATCGCCATCTGGACCGAGGCAAGCGCGGTACTCGGGATAATGAGGTGAAGGAATCCGTCCCATGTGACGAACGAGATACGAAGGTACTCGACCCCGAACAGTATGACGGACGTGCCGCGACCTGAGACCGGGAGGATGCGTAGGACGACACCGAAGATCAGCATCAACATCAACGCGAACCAGAAGACGGGGATAGAGATGCCCACCAGCGCTACGGTCGTGACGGAGTAGTCCAGCACGGAGTTGCGGTAGATGGCCGATAACAAGCCCGCGGGGATCGAGACCACCACCGCGATGACCATGGCGAAGAGACCGAGTTCCACGGTCGCTGCCAAGCGTTGGAAGATCACCGTCCATACGGACGTATGGTAGGTCATGGCCCGTAAGCTCCCCGTAAGCAGCCCGCTGACGAAGCGCCAGTATTGCACCGGCCACGGTCTGTTCAACCCCAGCTCCTCGCGGATCCCCTCGATCGTTTCGAGCTGCGCCCCGAGCCCGGCCATGACGACGGCCGGATCCCCGGGCATCAGCTTGAGAAGGAGGAAGATCAGCACGGTGAGGGCGAACAGCGTGAAGACAACCTGGATAAGCCGCCTCAGCGTGTATCCGAACATATACCTTTCCTAGAGTCTTCTCTCGGTTGAAAGACCTGGGCTGTCAGTCGCTCGACCGACAGCCCAGGCTGTCTATATCGTCTGAGCTAGTTTCTAGAACGGCCGCAAGGCCTCCCCGTAACTAGCTGCTAAGCCAGACGTTGTGGTACGGCGTCGTGATCCACAGCGTTCCCAGCGGGTGCACGATGAAGCCCTCGACGTTGGCGCGAATGGCCGTCGTCTGGACGTAGTGGTACCCCGGGATCGCGGCGAAGTCTTGATACACGATTCGCTGTGCCTCGACGAACTTCGCCTCGCGGACCGCCTGATCGAGGGTCGTGTCCGCTTCGGTGATCAGCTGATCGACCGTCGGGTTCGAGTAGAACGACATGTTGTCGGCCGACCCGATCGTGGCGTTGTCCGTGTGGAACATGTAGTAGATGAAGTCGTGCGGATCCGGTCCGCCGGACCAACCCATCCACATCATCTCGAAGTCGCCGACAGGGTCGGACTCCGAGCGATAGGCGAGGTCAAGCAGCGGTCCCCAATCCAGCGGGATCACTTCGGCGTCGACACCGTTCTCGATCAGGCTCGTGGCCAGAATCGTTGCCAGCTGTCGGCGGCGAGGATCGAGCGGCGTGTGAACCCGAACCGTGTACCCCTCAGGAAGCACGCCGTCTGCGCGCAACTCGGCGAACAGGGCCTGGGCATCCTCGTCATCCTCAGGAAGGGCGACGTTTTCCTTCAGGTACTCCTGGTCGTTCGCCCAGAGCGCCGGCGGGATACAACCGTAGGCCTTGACACCCGTCAGGTTCTGGAAGATCGAGAAGACCGCGGCCTCCCAGTCGGCGGATTCGTAGACGGCCTTGCGGAACCGGATGTCCGAAGCGATCGGGCTGTTCAGGTTGAAGAACATATGGAAGTACGAAAGGCTTCCAACCTGCAGCACGTCGACGTTAGGATCCGCCTGGAACCGCGGAACGTCGGTCGCCGGCATGTTGTCGGCGATGTGGATACCGCCGGATTCCAACTCGAGCATCATGACCGACAGCTCGGGGATCGGGCGATACGTGATCGTGTCGAGGTTCGGGTAGACCAGCCAGTAGTTCTCGTTGCGCTCGACGGTAATGTGATCGCCGGGCAGCCACTCCTTGAACACGAACGGTCCGCTGCCGATCGGCGCGAGGTTGAACGCCTCGTCACCCATCTCCAGCACCGTGTCCATCGGGACGATCGCCTGCGTCTCGTTGCCGAAACCGGGAGCGAACGGTGCATACTCCGGCTTCGTGAAGATGTCCACCGTGTATTCGTCGACTATGACGGCTTCCTTCATCCAGGTCAGCTCGGTCATGTTCGGCGAGTTGTTCGCCTCGTCCGCGATCCAGTTGAATGTGAACGCGACGTCTTCGGCGGTCAGATCCTCGCCGTTGTGGAACTTGATCCCTTCGTTCAGGTAGAAGCGGACCTGCTCGTCGCTGATGATGTCCCAGGACTTGGCAACCCATGGGGACGGCTCGAGCGTGTCAGGATGCAGGATGATCAGTCCGTCGTACACGACGTCGATCACGTAGGAATCGTACGCCGAGTTCGCGATTCGCGGGTCCAGATCCTTGAACGTCTGGCTGACGCCGATGACCAGGTCACCGCCGACGGTTGCACCAGGCGTCTCAGGGACCGCCGTCTCCGCAACGGCGAGGACCCCAAACACCAACAAACCAAGAGTCAAGAAAAGCCCGACTCGTTTCGTCATCGATACCCTCCTTGGAGCTAGGTCGTCGAAGCTCGCACAACACCACGGGCTCGGAAACACCGAGCCAATGGGTTGCTATTCGAACCAGAACGCCTGTGTCACGACTGCATCCGCATACTCCGTCGGGAGCACCAGCTGCAGGGTTCCGCCCTTCACGACGTCCACCGTGATGAATGCGTACGTCTCCGTGATGGCGATGGCCGTTGCCTCTCCACCGCCGAACACGATGATGTTCGAGGCATCGAAGTCGACCGTCTTGTCGAAGATGACCGCCAGCTTGCTGGCGTCGGCGCCCGACGCATTGTCGAACAGGAGCACCTGGTAGACGCGCGGTGCGACGGATTCAGCTGCCGCGGCGGCGATGCCAACGAGCAGCACGAGACCGAGCAGTACTGCTAGAACTCTTTTCACTGCCTCGCCTCCTTGATACGGTGGGCCACGGAGAGCACGGGCTGTGCTCACCGCAGGACCCAATTGCTTGGCCGCCCAACCAACGACGGCTGGGCGAACCAACCCAGCAACCTGCATCTAGTGAATTGGCAATCCAGTATACTGATCGAGCCGGCGGGAAGTCAATCGATGCGCTTCCAATTCAGGCTCTACGGACAGAATACGCGGGGCCATGGGATGTCGTGACTGGCAGCACGCGGTCTCTCGCTGTGGCTTGATTCTGTTGGATCGACGATCGATCGGCCGTGTCACTCCAAGCGGACCCGCGGGTCGAACGCCGCGTACAGGATATCGACGATCAGGTTCGTCAGGACCAGCAGGATGCCGTTGAACAGGGAGAACCCGAGGATGCTCGGCATGTCGAGCTGGACTGCGGCGGTCGCGGCGAACGCCCCGAGTCCGCGGAAATTGAACACCGTCTCGGTGACGACGACGCCGTTGAGCAGGTTGGCCACCATCAGGCCGGCGACGGTCGTCACCGGCAGCAGCGCGTTTCGTTGGGCGTGTTTGTTGACGACGACGCGCTCGGAGAGGCCCTTCGAACGAGCTGTTGTGATGTAGTCCTGGCGCAGGGCCTCGAGCATGCTCGAACGCATCAGCCGAAGGATCAATGCCCAGCTGACGTAGGCCAGCGTGATGACCGGCAGGATGAGATGCCGTAGCGCATCCCCCAGCACGCGGAAGTCGCCGTTCAAGATGGCGTCGACGGTATGCATGCCGGTGTACGACGTGAACGCATTGGAGTAGACGATGCGCGATGCCCATAGAGACAGCCGGCCCGGCGGGCACCACTGTTTGATGCTGTAAAAGAGCAGCAGCATCAGGATGCCGAAGACGAACGTTGGGAACGACCATCCGACGATCGCGGAGACGCGGGCGACGTGGTCGATCGCCATGTCCTGATGCACGGCGGACTTCTTTCCCAGCCAGATGCCGATGAATACGACCGGGAACGCAGCGAACAACGTCAACTCGGCCGAGGCGGGAAGGAGCCTCGTGATGGCTTGAAGGACGGGCTGCCGGGCCGATTCCGACCAGCCGAAATTGCCGTGCAGAATCTGGTTCATCCACCGTGCGTACTGCTCCCATGCCGGATCGTTCAGGCCCAGCGCTTCGACCATCTCCTCCAACTCCTCGTTCGTTTGCTTGAGCGCGTCGGGATCTCGCACGTACAGCGCGAGGCGCGAGAACGGGCTCATCATCATCAGCAGGGAGAAGATCAGGATCGACACGCCGGCGAGGACGATGGGCAGCAACAGCAGGCGCCGGATGATGTAGGCGATCAACGCATAACTCCTTCTCGGGGGAGAGCGGCGGCCCGTCTCTCACGTACAGGAACGGAGAGGCGGGCCATCGCTCCAAACAGTCCGGTTAGCGCGACCCTCGCATGCGCGGGTCAAGCACGTCGCGCAGGGCGTCGCCCACGAGGTTCCACGCCAGAACGAACAGTACGATCGGGACGCCCGGACAGACCACGGTGAACCAGTATGCCGCGGCGTCGCCTGCACTGCCGAGCATCCAGTTGCGTGCGAGGCTGATCATCTGCCCCCAGTCGGCGTATCCCAGCTGAGCGCCGAGGCCGAGGAAGCTCAATGTCGAGACCGCGATCACCATCGAGCCGATGTTCATCGAAACCATGACGAACACCGGATACAACGCGTTCGGGATGATGTGGCGGACGAGGATCCGGATGTTCCCGGCACCCAGGGCGCGGGCCGCGTGCGTGTAGTCGATCTCACGGATCCGAAGAATCTCGGATCGGATCACGCGCGCGTATCCCATCCACGTGAAGCAAACCAGCGCGATCATCGAACTCTGCAGGCTCCGCCCGAGCACGACGGCGAGGACCATCGCCGCGACGAGGTACGGCAGCGTGTAGAAGATGTCGACGATCCGCATCAGGATCTCGTCGACCAACCCCCCGTAGTACGCGGCGACCGACCCCACGATCATGCCGATCAGGCAGCCGGAAAGGGTCACGATCAGGCCGACACGGAACGCCGTCCGGGTGCCCCAGACGACGCCGTAGAAGATGTCGTACTGGCCTTCGGCCGTGCCGAGCAGGTGTTCTGCGCTCGGCGGCTTCGGTTCCGCCCAGTAGCCGTCGCGCGGAATGCGATACGGCTGGTGTGGAAACTCCGGCGGGGCGATCCACGGGGCGATTACGGCGATGACGATGAAGCAGAACAACAGGATGAACCCCGCGATCGACAGCGGTCGTGTGAACAGTTTCTTAAGGATCCACATGGCTATTGATCACTACTCCAGGCGGACACGGGGATCGAAGAGCGCGTAGAGAACGTCGACACCCAGGTTGACCAACACGAAGATGATGCCGTTCAACAGCGCGAACCCAAGGATGGAGGGGAGATCGAGCTGCGTGGCGGCGTTGGCGGCGAATCGGCCGAGGCCCGGTCGATTGAAGACGGTCTCCGTGATGACGACGCCTCCCATCAGGCCGGCAAACATCGTGCCGGCAATCGTCGCGACGGGCAGCAGCGCGTTGCGACGGGCGTGCTTGTTGATCACGACCTTCTCGGCCAGTCCCTTGGCACGGGCCGTGGTGACGTAATCCTGTCGCATTGCCTCGAGCATGCCGGAACGCATGACGCGCATGATCAGCGCCCAGCTGAGGATCGCAAGCGAGCAGACCGGCATGATCAGATGACGGAACGCATCGCTGAACACGATCCAGTTCCCGTTGAACACGGCATCGATCGTGTGCAATCCCGTGTAGCTCGTGAACGCGTCCGAGTGGACGATCCGTGTCGCGGCGATGCTCAATCGGCCCGGGGGAAACCACCCCAGGATGCCGTAGAAGATGAACAGCGCCAACAGGCCGAAGACAAATGTGGGGAAGGACCATCCGACAATCGCGACGACCCGTCCGACATGATCGAGCGGCTTGTTCTGATGGACCGCCGTCAGCTTGCCGAGCCAGATCCCCCCGAAGATGACGGGCACCACCGCGTACAACGCCAGTTCGAGCGTGCCCGGAATCCGCTGTGTGATGGCGCTGAGGACCGGCTGTCGGCCGGATTCGGACCACCCCAGATCGCCATGGATCACCTCATTGAGCCAACGTCCATATTGCACCCAGACCGGGTCGTTGAGGCCCAGCGCCTCGACCATCTCGTCGAGCTCCTCCTTGCCTTGCTTGAGCTGGTTGGGATCGTTGACGTACATGGCCAGGCGCGAGTACGGGCTGAGGAGCTGGAGCAGGGCGAAGATCAGCAGCGTGACGCCGATCAGCACCAGCGGCAGCATCAGCAGCCTACGCGCGATGAATGTCAGCATAGGTACGGTCACTCCTCATCGATCGACGGCCGATGATCGCACGACGGCACGTTCTCGGTTCAGGATGCCGAGGAGGAGAAGTTCCCTTCCCCCCCTCGGCGTTGAGGTTCGTTACCGCGTGATGGAGGCTAGGCTCTTGCCTTCAGCCTCTACCATTCCTCCATGAGCATGTTCGGGAACAGCACGAGGTCGACCAGGAATCCCGGTCCTTCCTCGGCCTTCCAGACCTCGTAGGCCTTGAAGTTCCCCGAGCTTGCGCCCATCGCGTGGAACGAGCGGCCGTGGACCCACGTGCGCTCCCAAACCCGTCCGGTCGGATCGACCATCGGGATCGTGTACGCGCCCTCGAGTGCCCACTGCTGCACTTCGTGGCACAGCTGGTTCAGCGTGGCCGTATCGGTGGCCAGAGCGATCTGCGAGATCTTCGCGTCGATCGCCGGGTCGCCGAATCCCTGGACGCGCATGAAGTTGCCCTGGGAGTGGTAGTACGGCTGGATGAAGTTGTAGGGGTGGATGTAGTCCGCGCCCCATCCGCTTCGATAGACCATCATCTGACCGGACTGATACGCCGGAAGATGGCTGGCCCAGTCGAGGCCGACGACGTCGAGCTGGAACTTCGGGTTCAGCGACTCGATCGCAGCCTCGAGGATCTCCATCGAGACGCGCCGCATGTCGTTCCCCTCGTTGTACTCGAGGGTCAGCTTGAAGCCGATGTCCCACAGTTGTCCGTCGTAGGCGGCGCGGAAGTGCTCCTCGGCCTTCTCCAGGTCGAGGCCGTAGTAGTATTCCTGCAGCACAGCGTCCCCGAAGACGATCGGCAGCTGGCTGTAGGACGGGATGGCTTCGCCCAGATAGATCTGCTCGGCGTATGTCGACGCGTCGAAGCAGTAGTTGAACGCCTTGCGGACGTCGATGTCGTCCATGAAGTCCGGCGGGACGCCTTGGCCGTCGAGCTCACCGCTGTGGATGAACTGGCTCTCCGGGTTGACGTCGGTGATCAGCATGACTCCGCTGTTGCCGGCGGTGGCGTAGTTGTACACCGTTCGCAGGCCGGGCGTGCCGATCATCTGCTCCATGTACTGGCGCGGGACGTAGTTGACGTCCAGATCGCCGTTTTCGAACATGGTGCGGCGCGTGCTCCACTCGGGGATCTGGAAGGTGATCACGTAGTCGACGTGGTTGCCATCCCATCCGCGCCAATAGTCGTCGTACTTCACCAGACGAACTTCCTGCCCCTCGATCCACTCTTCGAGCTGGTAGGGGCCGGTCCCGTTCGGGATGTTGTACAGCGGGGAGGCGGCGCCGTCGGGGCCCATCTTGTAGCCGCCGTCTTCGGCGGAGAGCCCCAGGTCGACCGACCAGTCTTCCGGCCAGGCACCGTTCTCGATGCTGTAGTCCTTGTCGATGATGTAGCCCCAGTACGTCCGGTCGTTCGCGATACTCTTGTAAAACAGACCGAGCGGACCGTACAGCTTGAATGTGGCATTGATCCCATCCGCCTGAACGGCGTTCTGGATCATCTGTTTTGCGCCTTCCTGACCGAACGCGTCGACGACATCACCGATGCCGTTGAAGTCGACGCCGAAGAAGACGTTGTACGTCATCCACTGCGG
>Ga0272442_10011413_pt1 | contig 10838 bp, 11 predicted proteins | sample SSMForm2O_FD_200262 | JGI IMG/M metagenome (GOLD analysis project Ga0272442, IMG submission 200262) | Marine sediment archaeal communities from Little Sippewissett salt marsh, Falmouth, MA, United States - SSM-Form-2O | ecosystem: Environmental > Aquatic > Marine > Wetlands > Sediment ... | reverse complement strand
AACGGAAAGCATTTTATTTATGGGCAGGGTCAGCAATCCTTCGGAGATAAAATGACCAGCTCTTGCCGGGCATGGTGGCGGAATTGCGCCCTGCATGCTGATTCGGAAATCATGGCCGTCGATGAGCTGGAGGATCGAATTGCCCCCATCGATGCCGGTATAACGCAGATTCGAGAGCTCATCTCCAGTCTCGAGCTGTGCCATCACAAGGCTGATCGATGGGTCCGCAACATTATTGAGGCGATCGGTGCGGGAAAGACGACAAAAGGATTGGGCACCCGTTCGACCGGTCAGCAGCACCCCAGGGAGAAAGTGTGGCAAAGTGCCTGTGCCGCCCTTGCGGCGTGGTGTGCAGGATGCCCGAGCACAGAGGTCGATTTGTCCATCGACACCATCCCGGCGGCTCGACTCCTTGCTTGCCTTGGCAAGCGTTCGCCGTTAAAGGAATGGCAAGTCCAAAGGGTGATTGAGAAAATCCGCAGTTTGCTATATTGGCCGCGTTCTGATGATGATCCAGCGGCACGGTACGAGTGGCTTCTTTTAAGCGCAGAAGAGTATGACTTTGCGTACCTCAACCAGTGCCCGGACCATTACAAGGAACACGAAGAATACTGGCGGACAACAGCCCAGGCCATTATTCATGACACGGTGAATGGAGACAAGGCGGATCTCTCGCTGGCGCTCGCCATCGACATGCTTTGGCCCTGCCACTTGTGTTTTGTGGAGAATCTGCGGATCGTTCTTGACGCGATCGGCGGGAAGCTTAATTCGGATAAACCCTTTACGGCGTGCGGCAGGAACATATCCTTGTTGCCGATTCGCCGGCGGATGCATATTGTCTCCGCTACTCTTAAGACCCTTTACGGTGCCCCAAAGTCAGACCAGGCAGTGGATAAAGATTTACTGGCGCTGCTGGGGAAACTAACGAAAGAGAAGAAATGGCTCGCCGCCTCCCTGGACAAGACAATAAGGCTTCAACTGGACCCGCCGGCCGAACTGCAGGCGATGTCCGCCCTGGCCGGGCCTGGGTGGATAAAACAAAAATAGCGCCTGTGCGGAAGATCTCCGCACAGGCGCTTCAATCATCAATTAGCGGCTATCCGCCTACACAGAGCCCCCGGCGCTGCCTTCGGCAGTTTTGGCTCCTTCTTTTGCATATACCCGACCCCAGCCGGTGAGGATGGCGATCAGCATCACGACAAACAAGCCCATGCCATGGAAGAAGAAAGGCATGGCGGTAATGATGTTGAAGTTCTCAGCCACGATTCCGGTGCTGATGGCAATTCCCAGACACAGCATGACGCCCGGATTGTACGGAACAAACATGATCGTGCCGGTGGCCAAAGCATCCATGATGTTGGCATTGCGCTTTGGCGCAAGGTTGTGCCGGTCACCAATCTCCTTGGCGATCGGGCCGAAGGCGACGATGGACCGGGCCGAACCGGCGGTAATGATGTTTCCGATAATAGTCAGGACAAAGACCGAAAGCTCCGCATTGCGTACGCTCTTGGTCAGGGGAGAGACCCTGCTCAGGATGCGGTCAAAGAGCCCGGCTTTGTCGAATACGCCAACCAGCCCGAGCAGGAGCATGGTGAACATGATGATTGGCAGCATGCCGTTGACTCCGCTGTAGAGAATGCCGCCGAACTTCCCGGCGGGAGGGTCGGCGAACAGGACGCCCTTCCACGACAGAAGTCCCGTAACGAGCCCCAGGATGATCCCGAAGGCGTTGGACGTCATCAGGGCGGTGATCAGATGCACCCCGCGAAACATCATAAAGATCAGGACCGCCGGTACAATGATCATGATGAGGCCTTTTGGCGAAACCTCCTTGGCCAGCGCGGCCGCGGTTCCGGAGTCGGACTTTGTGGCCAGACCAAAGATGATGAACATCACAGCGGCAAAGGCCGCGGCGACAAAGGCGTACTTCAGTCGGCTCTGAACTACTTCTTTGATATCCGCGCCCTGGGTGTAGGCCGATGCGATGGTCGTGTCCGATATGGGCGCGATGTTGTCACCAAAGAAAGCGCCGCTCATCAGCGATCCGATCATCACAAGAGGGCTGGCGCCCAGGCCGACACCGACCGGAAGCATGAGGGGCCCAATAGCTGCGATACTCCCGCCCGAGGTACCGGTGGCCGTTGAAAACAAGGCGGCAATGACAAAGGTTGCCAGAGGCAGCATGCCTCCCCCGACACCAAGGTTGACGCCAACCCAGACCAGGCTGTCCACCAGGCCCGTCGCACGAAGCAGGCGCCCCATAATCGCGGCCAGGACCCACGCCATGGCCATGATCGCGACCATCCTCCGGGACATGCCCCCCAGGATTGCCTCGGAGACCGCGGCGGGCTTCTTGGCCAATAAGATGGCCACCAGCATGGCCCCCAGACACGGAAACCAGAGCGTCTTGGTGTGCACCCACCCCGTGAGTACAAGGGCTACGATTCCACCAATAAGGGTGATGAGTGGTAAAAACGCTCCGAAGGTACCGAGCCTGAATTCCAGCCGTTCCGATTCTTTACCCATTTTTCCCTCCTATGAACTTTCGAAACCTCGAAAGTTTTAATATTGACTTATTCAAGATTATCATGATATACTAAATTATGCAAGCCTTTTTTACGGGAAGTCTATGACCTATTTGCTGGCCGGATTATTGACCTTTCCGATTACCGCGGCTTTGACTATTGCCGGGGTCGGTGCGGCGTTTATCCTGATCCCCGTCTTCACCAGCCTGGGTATCGATCTCCATCAGGCCATGGCCATTGCCCTTCTGCTGAACGCATTGGCCATGATTTCCGCTTCTTTAAGATATGCCAGGAAGAAGCTCATTCTATGGAAGCTGAGTATCCCCCTCATCGTTGCCACAGTGATCGGGGCGCCCATTGGTGTCAGGCTGGGGTACAACATCGACAACACGGCCATAAGAATCGTTTTTGTCTGCTTCCTGCTGTTCGCCGCCATAATGATCTTCTTCTTCCACGTGAGAAGAAACAGTGCCGAGGGGACGGTGGAGCTGAATCTGAGCCGCAGCATCCTGGGCGGGGTGGCGGGCCTGGGCGTTGGGATGCTGGCCGGGCTGATCGGTGTGGGAGGCGGCAATATCATACTTCCCACCCTTATCGCGCTTGGAATCAAGCCGAGAGAAGCCGTCGGGACAACGGCGCTCGTGGTTGTCTTCACCTCGATCTCGGGATTCGTGAGCCATGTTGGCGTCGGCAACCTTGACGCGCTACTCATTGTAGTCACAGCAGGAGCCTCAATCGCCGGGGCGGTGGTCGGCTCCTGGTTGATGACGGACAAATTGAACCCTGATACCATCAAGAAGATCCTGGGCGGGGTGCTGGTCGCCGTCGCAATAAAAATGATTATTAATTTCTTTTAAGGAGCACATAGATGGGATCCGACAAGCTTGAAATGATTCGACGAGAATTACCCGCAGTGAGCAGCTGCGTCTACCTCAACACCGGCACAAACGGCCCGCTCTGCCGGGCAACTGCGGAGGCCATGAAAGCGGAGGAAGAGAAGGAATATCTGAAGGGACGCTACCTGCCGTTCCTCTCCGAGCTTTACAAAGAGATGGACTTGGTACGGACAATGATCGGAGACTTTATCGGCGCGGAGTACGACGAGGTGGCCCTGACGCATTCGGCCACGGAGGGGATGAATCTGATTTTCTGGGGCATCAACTGGCAGCCCGGGGATGAGATCATCACCACCAACCGGGAACACGTCGCCAGCTATGCCCCCATATCACTGATTACCAACCGTTTTGGGCTGTCCGTGAAGTACCTGGAAATGGAATACGGGGAGGCATATGATGAGGATCGCTTTGTCGAACGGGTCAGAAAAAGCATCTCCAGAAGGTCCAGGCTCCTGGTAGTGTCTCACGTTTCATTCTCCATAGGTACGGCGTATCCATTGAAGCGGCTTGCCGATATTTGCCACGAAAACGACATGTGGATTCTTGTTGACGGTGCGCAAGGCGCCGGGGCAACACCGCTGGATGTTCACGATCTGGGGATCGATTTCTACGCGCTGGCCGGCAGGAAGTGGCTGCTCGGGCCGGAAGGAATTTCAGCACTTTACGTGGCAAAGGAGCGGACATCACAGGTCAGCCCGACTTTCATCAGTCCGTCTTCGGTCAAAGACCGTCATGATCTGGACATCGCTTCACCTTATGTGATCCCGGCGCCCTACGCCGCGCGATTTCAAACGGCGACTTCCGTCAACAAGCCCATCCTGCTGGGGTTCAAAGAAGGGTTGAAGTTCCTGCGCGACGAAGTCGGCAAGGATTGGCTGCTGGAAAGAATAGCCTCATCTGTATCCTATTTACGTAAGAAACTAAAGGAAATACCGGAGATAACGATTGTCACGCCCGAGGGTCATGAAGCCGCCTTTCTCCATATCCTTGTGGAAGGTTGGAAACCGGCCGACCTCTGCAGCGCTCTCAACAAGAGGAACTACATGATCCGCCCGGTTCCGAAAGAGCATCTCCCCGCTCCGGCCCGGATCTCGGTGGGATTCTACAATACGCGCGAAGAACTGGATGGTCTGGTGGATAATATGAAGGATGTCATAGGTAGCGGAGGTCGGTGATTGTTGTTATAATTCAGGCACACATCACGAATGGTACTGAGTCTTCAACCGGAAGGATCCGGTTGAGACCCGTATCATTCCGTCTTCCGGTTGTGGAGTGGTAATGACATCAAAAAGACGACAGAAAAATATGCTTCGGGCGAACATCCTCAAGGCACTCGCGAATCTGACACGCGTCTGTATCGTCGAGAAACTCAAAGACGGTCCGCACAGCGTCAACGAGCTTTCGGAGAAAATCGGCGAATCGAGCTCGATCATTTCGCGGCATTTGAGTATTCTCAAGAGCGCAGGACTGCTGGATTACAAGAAGCAGGGAACAACGGTCGTCTATTCCATGGTCACGGATCGGATTCCGGACGTCCTGGGAGCGGTGGACGAAGTAATCAAGCTGAACTACGAGCGCTATCGGTCTTTTTTCGAGTAGAGTTCCCGGATTACCTGGGCTGCCCTGACGGCTAAGAAGTTCCGGCTTCTTGGAACGTATTGACCAGGTGAGACAACATAATTTTCCGTGTAGCATGGCGCATTCACCAGAAGCGGCTGCGAAGCGCCGTTTGTGCGCGTCAATATCCCTCCTTGAGAACAAAAAATATCGTTGTTATAATATCGGATAAGTACTGGAAAAAGTCTGAGAGGAAAGTTATCCGGCAGCCGCTTTTCGGTCAACATATTAATTCCCACCATATCTCAGCATCAATGCGTAGTGGTAATAAGCTTCGTGCCTCGTTCCGTTGGATGCGCTGGTGGATCACTTCGAGGGGGCGCGAGCGGCTGGTGTGCCGCAGTATGACTCAGTCGGATACCATGGAGGAAAATGATGGAACGAGTACTTGTTCTGTTTGCCGCATTCTCGATTCTCGTCTCATGCACAACTACACCCTCTGAAGATGCTCGGGGAGCAGGGCTGGATGTCCGGGCAGCCGTAGAGCGGATCACAGCAATCGAGCCGCCACCGGTAGCCAGCGATTTTCAAGCCTGGGCTGACAAGAACCAAAACGGCTTGCTCGAGCGGGAGGAGTTCCTGGAGCTCCTCGAAGCAGTGAACGCCCTGCTTCAAGCTCCGCACCCCGTTCGTACGCCGCCGGACCGGTACTTTGATGTGGACCGCAATGGTCAGCTTGATCTCGACGAGATGTACGAAGCCCGGATCCTCCTGTTTCGGGAACAGCCGCGGCGGCTCACCACCTCCGAACCGGATCAGACAGAGCTATTCGACCTGAACGATGACGGTTTCCTCAATTTTTGGGAGCTGGGCACGATTTTCAACTTCGTTTTTCCGCAGCCCTGGTCAAGCCATATGAGGCAGCCCCACGATTCCGGCGGCACTCTCGATCAGAAAATCGATGACAATCATGACAACTTCATTGACCAGGAGGAGATCGAAGCTTACGTAATCCGAGCTCTTATTGCCGCCGCTGTGCTTCCTCTGCTTCAACAAGAGGAGCAGCAGTTCCCGGCAAACAGGCCTGAGGTTTTCGCCTATGTCGACTTGAACGCTGACGGGATTTTGCAGCCCCTTGAGATGAACGATCTTGTGTACATGACCGTAGAGCTGCTTTTTGCATATACAGCCTTCGGGCCATTTGCTGAGAATCCCCTGGATCGTTACTTCGACAGGAACCAGGACCGCCGGAACGACAAAACCGAAATCCAACGGGCCCGCGATCAGCTGTTGAAAGCATCTCTGGAGAGCATGTATGAAGCCCAGCCCGAGTTTACCGAGCATTATGTCGATCTCAATCGAAATGGGCGTGTGGACAAGGATGAGATTGAGGCGATGTACGTCATGCTGTTCTCCGATCACTCTCTCAGGCAGCCCCATCCGGTGTCCGGTCCCATCGACGAACGGCTGGACCTCAACAACAACGGACAAGTGGATTTTCCTGAGCTCTGGCCCTATCACAATCCGATTGCCCAGCACGCCGTTCTGAACTGGCTGGACATACCCGCAGAAACGGAGGAACGCTGGGTGGTCCGCAGCATACTGGACGAGCTTTCCGACCTGGATGACGACGGTTTCCTAAATTGGAACGAGAACCGTATTAGCATGAGCAGTCTGCGTGAACCTCACAAGGTGAGAAGCGAATTCGACAAGAGGATTGACTTCAACCGCAATCACGAAGTGGAGATGGCCGAGATCATACGCGCCCGGCGAGCAGACGAGGTGCTCGTCGCAGAAACGGGCGCAATAGATTCTTTACCGGTGGCAACGGCTCTCGACGATTACCTGGATCTGAACGGCGATAAAATGATAGACAATGAAGAAATCGAAAAGGTCATCAGGGCGTATCTCCAACCGGAGCAGGCTTCTTTTCCAAGCCGCTTCGGGCAACTGCTCGACCTAAATCATGACGGCACGATCAGCAGGGAAGAGATGATCAATAGCCGGGAGATGTACTTCAGAGCTCACCCGGTCCATCCAGGCTTTTCCATGGACAAGGAGCTGGATATCAATCGCAACGGATTCGTAGAACCCTCTGAGATCGGAATTGCCGCCGGTGTTTCCGGTGATGATTTCCTGCTCTCCTTCGACGAACGGCTTGAAAAGGCGGGTTGGGAAAAGACACGTCAATCCGGGACTGACGCTGAACAGATGACAGAAGCGCAGCTGCCGTCGGAACTGTACAAGAAGCTTGGCCGGATCCAGGATCATAAGCTTGCCATGGTCAATCTAACTTGTCGGGCCAGGAACATAGACGAGGATACTGTCGGCTGTATTATGGCTTTTATCGAGAATGCCTTTGTGAACCTCGGAAAAGTAGGCGTAGTCGACAGGCGGAATATCGGCAAAATCCTCGAGGAGTACGAATTCCAGCAGAGCGATCTGGTTGATGAAGCCTCGGTGACGCGGATCGGCAACCTGGCCGGAGCGGACATTATCGTTGTCGGCAGCATCAACCTCATCGGCAACCGGTACTACCTGAATGTCAAACTGTTGAGCGTGGAAACAGCCGAGATCCTGGGGTCCAGCATTTCCGAGGCCGAAGAGGTAACGGAGTTCTACAATATGGCCAACGATGCAGTGTACAAGCTGTTCTGATCGCGGTTTTATTTACGCATCCGCCGCTGACAGGGATGGCGGGCAAATTATAGATAGGAAATCAACGATGCCATTCCTGTATACTTAGTCAATGAATCAAGGTCTCCGGTTATGCTAGAAAAAATTGAGGGCCTTTACCAAGTAAGAAGGAAAGATATTCCGAAAACCGGTGCTGTTCTGGCAGGCGCTTTTCAAAATGATCCCGTCTGGGAAAAGGTCCTTGCAGGTGCCGCGATCGAGCAGAGACGCGCGTTTTTTGAAAGTCCTGTTAGATATGGCTTAAAGTATGGCAGGGTTTATGCAGCATCCGCAAACCTTGAAGGCATTGCGGCCTGGGTTCCGGGAGAGCACGCAGACATGACTCTCTGGAGGGGGTTCCGAAGCGGATCTATTTTTTCTGGAATGAAATTGGGCATGAAAACAATCATGCAGATGAAACCGATTTTTGAGCCCCTGGAAGCAGACCGGAGAGCGAACATGGCGGGAAGAGCCTATGTCTATCTTATGATAATCGGCGTGGCCCCGGAGTTTCAAAGCCGGGGTTTGGGCGGCAAGTTGCTAAGAGCAATTATTCAAGAGAGTGAATCTGCCGGGACTCCTCTCTATTTAGAGACAGCGACTGTAAGAAACGTTGGCATGTATAAAAGATTCGGCTTCAAAATACTTAACAAGATGATCCATCCAATTATCGATCTTCCGCAGTGGGAATTGCTGAGAGAGCCGAAAGCGAGGAAAGCTCCATAGGCTAATCAAACCGGATAACAAGCGCCCGGGGGAGGTATAAATGAACCAGAAATTAATTCCTGTAATGGTGGACGATCTCAAGGATATCGGCGAGTTTCAAATGACAAGGGTGACATATTTCTATATCGAAGCACTAGAAGCGCCGCCCGACATTCCCATCGACCACCGCAGCCTCGGTATACCGGTGCTGCCGCTCGAGTTTTCCGGGGTGCTTCATAAGCCGATTGCCAGGCATGACTATTTCGAAACGCCGGAACAAATCGAAGAGCTCTTCCAGGCTGTGGAGCGTTATGAATCCCTCTACATTGACTCGGACAATATCTGGATTCCGAACAAGCTTTTCAGCAAAACACCGGCAAGAGGCGAAGTCTATCGGGTTCCTTTCAACGTATTCGTAAAACTCTACTCCCTCTGCCGGGATGATGCTTCCCTGGACGCAGGGATCGCCCGATTCGACGACAAGGAAAAACTCGTTGTGTTCTCGGCGGTCGAGACAGCGGCTTTTGCGCAATGGACCGACGGAATAATCGAAAACGTACAAGCAGCTTATCCGAAGAACGAGCAGCTGAAACTCGAGTGGAGATAGCTACTATGGGAACCCTTAACATCACTTTAATCGATGTGGGCTGGGGCGATTCGATCTTCATAGAGCACGTGGATGCGGCGGGCAATTTTCACTACGGGCTCATCGATTCCAACGACTCGAAGGAAATAAAATCTACCCGCATTTTCATTGAGCGGTTCTTCAGACTTAAACGCCAAGACATCCATGACCCGCTGTTCGATTTTGTGCTCTTGTCACACGGGCATGACGACCACAGCAAAGGTCTGGAAGGCATTATCCGCAAGTACGGCACTGTATATTTCTGGCATCCCAAATCCAACAACCTGGGCCCGCATGCCCCGTTGATTCGGTATTGCGGGCGGGCGATTTCCAAGGTCGAACAATGTGAGTCTTTAAACAGCACAAAAACCCTGCCGGTATTCGGAGATGTCCGCATGGCTGTTCTGTGGCCGCATTACAAACAGATTTCGAACAACGAGAACAACAATTCGGTGGTGCTGACTCTCACATACGGCAATACATCCGTGATCCTGACCGGGGACGCCGAGGAAGAAGTGTGGGCCGATATTGCCGCCAAGATCCCGCAGAATACCGTCTTTTTCAAAGTGCCTCACCACGGCTCCAGGAACGGCAGCCTGGACGAAAATGACCAGCCGACGTGGCTTGTGAACTGCCCTGCCGCGGCCAGCCTCGGCATCAGCTGCATGTACAGAGCGGACTACAAACATCCGCACGATGAGGTGCTAGCCGCATTCAGCAACGCAGGAAGAAAATATTACCGGACCGACGCGCAGTATCATCTGACTGTTTCTCTGGACGGCATCAATCCGCCCGCTGTCAAGCACTCGCATGTCTAGCCGGCTCCTCGGCCGGTCATCCGCATATTCAATATGGAATGCATTGTCGCTCAATCCGGCAATTGGGGGGCTCCTGTTCACCGACCAGGACGATCCGGACAGCGGCTAGCCTTGGGGCGGCAACACCGTCTGGCTGTCCCTGCCGGTCGATGACAAAATCAACCGGCACAGTTTCCGAGCACGGGAATTTGACGGCAGCTGTCCTAATCGCTAGCTGCTCCTTGATCATCAAAGGATAAAGAAACAGTCTGCAAAAAATTGTCCAGCAAGCCGCATTGCATCAATGGAATATCTTGTGATATGATTCGCATCCGACTGAAACAGAACCTATTACCTGTAAACGTGACAAACTACATGGTGTCAGAGAAAATGATTACGAATAGTAGAGCTACCCAACCCGTAAACTATCATTCGATCTGGAAATCGGTTGTTCTGCACCTATTGCCCGGCTTACTGGCGCTGCCGGTGTTCACTCTGCTGGCACGTCCAATTCAAACAGCAGGATTTCCCTCCATTATGGCCTGGCTGATTACGGTTTTGCTGATAAACATCCCGTTTGAGTTGGGATACCTGCTTTACCAGAGCAAGAAGTCAAAGGGCCGTTTAACTTTGAAAGGAGTTATTTAATATCATCGGTCACTTAAAATCAGGCAGATTGTGTTGTGGACGATCCTAGTGTTCGTGGCCGTCGTGGCATTGTTCTTTATATCCGGAGCAGTGGCAGGCTTACTCCAGACAAAGGCCTTTGGTTGGATACCGGAATGGTTCGTCATGGACAGCGGCGCGGAAAGCGGCGGATTCAGTAAATCAGCGTTGTTGATCGTCAATATTGCCAGTTTGTTTGTTTTTGTAATCGGTATCCCAATTGTTGAGGAACTTTATTTTCGTGGTTTTTTACTGCCAAGGCTCTCCTGTTTGGGCGTGGGGGCTGTTTTTTAAACGGATTTTTGTTCGCCTTTTATCATTTCACCACACCCTGGCTTCTGTTCTCTCGTTTCCTGATCAGTTTGCCCTTGGCTTATGCAGCATATCGGAA
>Ga0272442_10011411_pt1 | contig 10838 bp, 11 predicted proteins | sample SSMForm2O_FD_200262 | JGI IMG/M metagenome (GOLD analysis project Ga0272442, IMG submission 200262) | Marine sediment archaeal communities from Little Sippewissett salt marsh, Falmouth, MA, United States - SSM-Form-2O | ecosystem: Environmental > Aquatic > Marine > Wetlands > Sediment ... | reverse complement strand
TTTCTTCTCATGAAATAATTTTTATACCTGATAGAAATCTTGGATCATTTATACAAACTCAAGTTCCAGAAAAAAAAATGATTTTATGGCCAGGATTTTGTTCCACACACAATAACATAACAAAGAAGGACATATTACGATTAAAGAGTAAGCACTTAAATGCAGAAGTTTTAGTTCATCCTGAGTGCAGATTGGATGTTATAGATCTTGCAGATCAGGCTCTTTCTACAAATGGCATGGTAAATTATGTAAAAAAATCTGACACAAAAGAATTTATTATTGGAACTGAAAAAGATATATGTTACAGACTAAAAAACGAAAATCCTCAAAAGGAATTTTACCCAATTAAATCAGCAATATGTCCTAATATGAAAAAAATTACAGCTGAGAAAGTACTTAAAAGTCTGGAGACATTAGAACCAAAAATAAAGCTTCCAAATAAGATAATAAAAGAGGCTAAAAAACCGCTCAAAAAGATGATGAATTTTGGAAGGGGGGATTAAATTATGAAACGAATTTATCTAGATCATGGGTCTTCCACGCCGTTAGATCCTGCTGTGATGGAAGAAATGAAACCTTTTTTTATGGAGAAGTTTGGTAATGCATCGTCTCTCCATGAATATGGAAAAGATGCTTTTTATGCAATTGAAGATGCAAGGGAAAAAGTATCAGATATCATAAATGCTAAATCAGATGAAATTATTTTTACTTCAGGCGGGACAGAGTCAGATAATCTAGCTATCAAGGGATTAACCTTTAAAAATAAGATAAAAAAAGAGTCCAAAGGATACAATATAGTTACCTCTGGGATTGAACATCCTGCTGTTCTAGAAACCTGTAATTATCTTGAAAAAATTGGTTATAATGTTAGATACCTTCCTGTAGACAGGTATGGTTTTGTGGATCTAGAAGAGCTAGAAAAATCAATTTCAGATGATACTTTTCTTATAACAATAATGTACGCAAACAATGAAATTGGAACTATTGAACCAGTAAAAGAAATTGGAAAAATTGCAAATAAACACAATGTAATATTTCATACAGATGCAGTACAGGCTATAGGAAAAGTGCCAATTGATGTAAACAGCTTAAACATAGATATGCTATCTATTTCCTCTCATAAAATATATGGGCCAAAAGGATGCGGGGCATTATATATAAAAAATGGAACAAAAATTCAAACTATTTCACATGGCGGGGGTCATGAAAGAGGTTTAAGAAGTAGTACATACAATACTCCAGGAATAGTTGGTCTTGGAAAAGCTTGTGAACTTTCAAAAAAAAGAATGAAAAAAGACAACGAATATATGACAAAATTAAGAGATTATTTGATCAAAGAAGTTTTAAAAATCGAAGAAAGTTTTTTAAATGGCCATCCCAAAAAAAGATTATCCAATAATGCACATTTTAGATTTAGCGCAATTGAAGGAGAATCATTAAATATGATGCTTAACGATAAGGGAATAGCAAGTGCAACAGGCTCAGCTTGCTCCTCTAAAAAACTACGTGCATCTCATGTATTAACTGGAATTGGATTAAAACCAGAGCAAGCTCATGGGTCTTTAAGAATAAGTTTAGGCAGACAAACAAAAGAGGAAGAGATTGAATATACTGCTAATGTATTGCCTGACCTTGTAACAAAATTAAGAAAAATGTCTCCTTTGTGGAAAAAATAAAAGGGGCTTATTTATGAATGAAATGTACACCAAAAAGGTTCTTGACCATTTCAGAAATCCAAGGAATATGGGTGAGATAAAAAATCCAGATGGTTTTGGTAAAGTAGGTAATCCTACGTGTGGGGATGTTATGGCTATCTATATAAAAGTAGAAAATAATCGAATTGCTGATATAAAATTTCAGACTTTTGGATGCGCTGCAGCTATAGCCAGCTCAAGTATCGCTACAGAATTAGTAAAAGGAAAAACGTTGGATGAGGCAGAGAAACTTACTAAGGATGATGTGGCAAAAGAATTAGGTGGACTTCCAGATGTAAAAATGCATTGCTCAAATCTTGCGTCTGATGCATTAAAAGAAGCTATCAAAGATTATAAGGAGAAAAATAAAAAATGAACCAATACATTACGATAGATGGATGGAGGTCAAATATTCGTTTTTCATGTGCACATATAATTCATGAATATGAAAAATGCGGTAGATTACATGGTCATACATATGCGATAAACGTAAAAATATCTGGTAAAAAAGATGAAAAAGGAATAATAATTGATTTTTCGCTTTTAAAAAACATAATAAGAAAAATTGCGGATAAACTTGATCATCATGTTTTGATACCTGAGAAAAGCAGATTAGCAAAAATAACAAAGAAAAATAATAAGGTAAAAATTAAAGCTCTTGAAAAGGAGTTTGTGTTTCCATTAGAAGACTGTATTTTTTTGCCTATTGAATCTACATCAGCTGAGAATCTTGCAGAATATATTCTTGATGAAGTACTAAGAAAGATTAAACTTCCAAATACAATAAATAATATAGAATTAGGTGTAGATGAAGGATATGGTCAAGGTGCGAAAATAAGTAAAAACTTAAATTGATAATTTATTTTATAAAAAATTAACTTAGTTAGGTTTGTAATCTTTATGAAAAAAGCGGTTTGTTTAATATCTGGTGGTCTTGATTCATGTGTGACTTCACATATTGCAAAAAATAATGATTACAAGCTATATGCTCTAACGTTTAGATATGGGCAAAGACATAAAAAAGAATTAAAATGTGCTAAAGAAATTGCAAAGATACTTAATTCAGAGGATCACGTAATTTTTGATTTGAATCTTTCACAGTTTGGTGGTTCTTCTTTAATTGATAAGGATATTAAAATTGAGGAAAATAAGTTAGAAAACATCGGGAAAAAAATTCCTTCAACTTATGTTCCTGCAAGAAATATTATTTTTTTATCAATCGCTCTTGCATATGCTGAAATAGTTGATGCTGATGTTGTTTTTATTGGTGTAACTTCTACTGATTATTCTGGTTATCCGGATTGTAGATCAGAATTTATTGAATCATTTCAAAAAACTGCTAATCTAGCAACTAAAAGAGCTATTGAAGGAAAAACAGTTGATATAAAAACACCTTTAATCAATTTGTCAAAATCTGAAATAATCAAAAAAGGAATGGAATTAGGTGTTCCTTTTGAAAAAACTTGGTCTTGTTACAAAGGTGGAAAAAAAGCATGCGGAAAATGTGATTCTTGTAAACTAAGATTGAAAGGTTTTGAAGTAGCAGGTTATGAGGATCCTTTGATTTATGAATAAAAAATTTATTCATGATTTTTCTTGTCGTTTTTTGATTTAAAATAGCTATATAAATCAAGTGACACTGGAATTGAAATTAGAACAACTATGAGTACGATTAAGCAGACCCTAGAGTCATCAGGAACATGTTTTACAGTAGATTCTCCACCACTTACAATATCGTTGAATAATAAATTAATAGTTCCAACCCACGGGATTTCTCCTCTTGCTTTACCTGATACCCAACTCATTTTTATTGGTTGTTCTGATAAACCGCCTGCCTGATCACAAACAGTATTTGTTACTGGGTTATCTCCCTTCGTAATAAAACCTGAGTGAGGAATTATTGGGTTTCCCTCTTTATCTTCTTTTGGATGAACCCATCCGTTTAAACCAAGTTCTCTTATAGTTACAGATGTTTGATTATAAATTCCATATCCTTCAACTGTATAAGTATCATATTCTTCATTGTACTCAACCCAGCACATAGCCCGGTGAATTATCTGAATTCTATCCATCTCACCATCAGGATGAAACACGATAACATCTCCAGTTTTACCATATTGAATATTATGAGGGTTTCTCTCAATATATGGCTCAATATCGCTCTTATCGTTTGTTTTAACTAATAAAACCATATCGCCAGCGTTAATTGTGCCAACTCTTCCAAAAGGTTCATCCAGATGTTGCATACTATTTGTCTCAATTGCAACCATGGGGATACCAAACCATTGTCCTGTATACGTCCAAAGAGCTAATAAAACTATAAAAACAAGTATTAATGCGACCAATACATCTCGGACTAGGGATATTTTGTTGTCGTCACTTTTTAAAAAACGCATGAATAGTTTTTTTGCTTTATCATAATACTTCTTTATGTCCATAAAATCACGTTATCTGTTTAGCGAGGTTTTCTTGTTTACTACCTTTTTTGTCTCAGAACCGCAAATAGGGCAAGTGTTTATATTTTCTTTGAATTTTTTCCCGCAACCTTGACATTTGCTAATCCATTTAAATTTTTCCTTTATTCCGTTTTGACTTATTGTTTTAAATTTTATATTTAATGTGTTTGCAAGATTTTGAATGGAATAATCATCTGTAACTATTATTGGGTCGTTTTTTCCTTTATTTTTAATTTCGATTGCTAAAGCTAGTAATTCAATATCTGTTTCTGACAATCTTCCTTGATCACCAGTTTTTTTAGCATATTCTTTGATTTTTTCTAAGTATTTTTTTGAAGGAGAAAAGATTTTTAAACCTTTTTCTTTTAAAAATTGAAAATAAAAATAGTCTTTACCGCCAGGATTTATTTCTTTTGACACCCCGTTAGATGTAATTGATTCACTAGCAAAATCTGTATTTTTACCAGATAAAATGGCAGAGGTGTCTAATATGTAGATGTTTGATTTAGTTTTCATGTCAAATTTATATACATAAGCTTTAGTGTTTTATCTTTTCATTATTTTATCAAATCACAGATTTTTACTATTTTTTGTTCGCCGGATTCCATGTTCTTTATTGTGATTGAATCTTTTTTAATTTCTTCTGGACCAATTATTATACTATCTTTTGCCTCTATAGAATTAGCATATTTAAGTGCTTTACCGATTCCACGTCTCATCAAATCAATATCTGCTGAAAATCCCTTTAATCTTAATTTTTGAGTAATTTCTAATGATTTTGCAATCAAACTATTATCGACTGGAATAACATAGTAATCAATCCTATTTTTTGGGTACTTCTTTTTTTCTTGATCTAAAGCCACAATTGTTCTATCAAAACCTACAGCAAAACCAGACGTGGGTGTTTCTTTTCCACCAAAAAGTGAAACAAGTTTATATGCTCCACCACCGCATATTTGTTTTTCAGCACCAAGATCAGGCGACTCTAATTCAAATACAATACCTTTGTAATAATCAAGGCCGCGGACTATACCAAGTTCTATTTCAAAATTATTTATCATAAAGCTATTTTCTAAATATTCTGTAATTTCTATTAGCTTATCAAATTCCTTTTTGGTATTTTTATCATTCTCAATTATTTTCTCAATTTTTTCTTTATCAGATGTTTTTAACAAATTGATTAGATCATCTATTAATTCTTTTGGTTTATCATAATCCTTTAATGCATTTTCTAGTTCATTGTATTCTCTTTTATCAATTAGAGGTGTTATATATTTTTGTTGTTCTTTTGATATATTGTATTTTTTAAAAATAGTCTGAAGAATTTCCAAATTGCCAATTTTGAGTTTTATTTTTTTTAAACCTGTATTTTTTATTAGTGTGTATGCAAGAGCTATAAGCTCTGCAAGTGCTTCTGGGTTGTCTGTTCCTATCAATTCACATCCCGCTTGTGTAAACTCTCTATATCTACCCTTTTGAGGTCTGTCATATCTGTAGCAATTTCCAAAATAAAATAATTTTAGGGGTTTTGGTTCCATCTGAAGTTTCTCTACATAGAATCTAATTACCGGGGCCGTGAGTTCAGGTCTTAAAGCTAGGTTTCTACCTCCTTTATCTATAAAATCATATAACTCATTAATTATTTCTTCACCAGATTTCTTTGTAAAAAGCTCAAGATTCTCAAATGTAGGAGTTTTAATTTCTTTGAAACCAAATTTTTGAAAAGTTTTCTGCATGGTTTCTTCTACATATCTTCTTTTTTCCATCTCTTCTGCATTGAAATCTCTTGTACCTCTAGGTATCTGAAACATAGATAGTTTGAATTATCATCTTATTTAATATTGTTTCGAATATCTAACTTTTTTAAAAAAAATTATTATAATCTTTTTTTCATAAATTTTTCAATATTATTAAATGCTTCTTCTAGAACTTCCATTTGAGGTAGGATCACTGCCCTAAAATGATCTTTTCCATAAGTAGGACAGAAACCTGATCCATGTACTACTAAAACATGTGCTTCTTTTAGTAAATCTAAAACAAATTCCTTATCGTTTTTCCAAATACCTTCTTTCATAGCATCTATCTTTGGGAATATGTAAAAAGCTCCTTCTGGTTTTGCCGTAGAAATCCCTTCAATTTCATTTATTCTTTTATATGAAAAATCTCTTCTCTCTCTGAGTTTGTTATTAACTATTTTTATATGATCTTGTGGTCCCTTCAACGCTGCTATACAAGCTCTTTGACATACTGAATTTGCACATAGTCGTGATCTTGCAATTCTCATATAGGCATCTTGTATCTCTTCAAGTTCACCGTTGTGATAAAACATTGTATATCCAATTCTCCAACCAGGTACCAAATAAACTTTAGAAAAACCATTAAATGTTATGATGGGTACATCTTTTGCTAGTGTTGCGGTAGAAACCTGTTTTTCTTCAAAAGTCATATCGTCATATATTTCATCTGAGATTACAGGTATATTATGTTCACCAGCAAGATCAATTATCTGTTTTAAAACTTTTTTTGAATAAAGTGCACCAGTCGGATTATTTGGGTTAATTATTACTATCCCTTTTGTACGGTTGCTAATTTTTCCACTTATATGCTCTATATCAGGTTGCCAGCCGTCGGCTTCATCGCAACGGTACGGAATGGGTTTTGCCCCATTGAAACTCGTTAATAAATTGTACTGAGGATAAGTAGGGCCAGGGATAAGTAATTCATCACCGGGGTTCAAAGAAGAATTAAGCAATAGTTGAAGGCCCTCAGTAACACCTGTAGTTAAACAAATGTCATCAAGATTATAATCAACATTATTTCTTTTTTTCTCTCTATATTTTATTGCTTTTCTTAGTTCAGGATAACCCTCGGAGGTTGAATAACCATTATAGTTTTCCTTTGCTGCCTGATACAACGCGTCACACATATGTTGGGGTGTTTGAAAATCATATTTATTAGGATCTCCAATATTTAAGTGTAATACTTTCACTCCTTTTTTTTCTAGTTTTTTAGCTGGTACTACTACTTCTCTAATAGCATAATTCACGCCTTTTGATCTATTTGATGCAGTTATCATAAATATCAAGCCTATTACATGGAGCCAGATAATCAATGATGGTATTAAAAACTTAATGATAAAAAAAGGCGTATTAAGAATATTTTTTCAGAGAATAATCTTCTCTTACAATACATTTAAACTTATTTTCATCCTCTATAAACTGCAGATTTTCATGAACAAGTATAGCTGAACCATCTTTTCTTTTATGAATAGTTTTAAAACTCATTGGACCTTTTTTTTTCACCTGTTTTATTTTATTTATGATATCTTCTTTTGTCTCAAGAGCATCAAAATCAGCCATGTTAAGCGATAAAATTTCTCCTTTGCTATATCCTAATCTTTCTACCATTTTGTTATTGCAATCAATTATGTTAGCTTTTTCGTCAAAAATAAACACAGAATCAAAATCATGCTCAGACCATTTGATATCTTTTATAGATTTAGTTTTTCCCTCTCGTTTATTTAAAAGATCAGTTATTTCTATTTTTAAATCTGAAATTTTTTTATTTAAATCATGGATTCTTGATTCTGCATTTTTTAAATTTGTAATATCTAAAGATGCCCCTCTGTATCCTATCAGATTTCCATTTTCATCAAAATAAGGATATCCATTTGTTACGACACTTATTTTATTTCCTTGTTTATCAATGTTCCAATTTTCTAAATTTTTTATAGGATTTTGTTTTTTACTTGACTCACTGAATACTTTTTTTGCTTTTTTTGCATCTTCAGATGTCATAAAATCAAAGACACTAGAGTTTTTTAACTCCTCCGGTTTATACCCAAGATAACCATCAATATTATCTGATACAAAAGTATAAATTCCTTTATTATCGGTTTCCCATACCCATCCATTTATACTATTATAAAGATCTTTTTGTTTTTTTTCAAAAGCCTCTTTTGCTTTTACCGCATCTTCAAATATTTCTCCTTTTTTAACTCCCACTTTGTGAACAGCTAGTTTTAAACTGGCTAAAACCCGATTTAATGACTCGGTTAAGTTATTTATCTCAGATATCTCACTATAGCCTAACTGGACATCGAGTTCTCCTGTAGATATTCTTTTAATATTCTTGGTTAATATTTCTATTGGTCTACTAATAAAATATGCTATTATTAGTGAAACAATAAAGGTTACTAAAAATATTAAACCTATGAGATAAAAAGATGTACTAAAACCCTGTAAGCCTCCAATTATGCTAATTGGTATTACTGATATAGCAAGACACATTAATACTAACAGAGTTTTTAATTTCGTTTTACCACCTCACCTTGAAAAACATTTTCAGATGTATCTCTTTTCTCATTTATAACACCTTTTTTATCTCCATATATCAAAGATATATGATTTTTAAAATAGTTACCTCTTTCATCTGTTATTATATGCTTATTTGTTAAATAATCAATGTATTCTAGTAAATCATTTTTATCAATTGAATTTTGTTTTTTAAGTTCTTCGAATTCGTTTACACCAAGTGGCCCTAAAACTGTTTTAAATTCCTCTTTAATCTTTCTTTCGATCAATCCCCTTCTTGAAAATAATATTTTTATTGGCTCAATTTTTTTAACAGGTTTAAGAGGTATCGTAAATGTAAATTTACTTCCTTTATCTTCTCTACTTTCAACCCATATTTTCCCTTTTTGGGATTCTATAATTCCTCTACATATTGCAAGACCTAGCCCAGTTCCACCGTGTCTTCTTCTTTGAGAGCTTTCGACTTGATAGAAAGGCTCAAAGATTCTAATTTGATTTTCATGGGTTAAGCCGCAACCATAGTCTTTTACACTGAATTGTATATAATCATCGTTTAATATTGCAGAAATCTCAATTTTACTTTTGTTTTCTGAAAATTTTATGGCGTTATTGATAAGGTTTCTTATGACTTGACTTATTCTGTCTGGATCTGCTTCTATTTTTGGTAAATCATCTAAATCAACTTTAAGTTTGATGTTTTTTTCCTTTGCAAACCCGTCCATGAATTTAACGGTTTCTTTTACTGTATCCGCAGGATCTATCTCTTTAAAATTAAATTTTAATCTTGCTGCTTCTATTCTTGATATTTCTAAGAAATCAACAATTATTTTGTCTAATCTGTCTGCATTCCTTGTAATAATTATTAGGCTTTCTTTTTGTTTCTTTGTTAATTTACCAAAATAGCCTTCTTGCATCATTTGAAGTTGAGCTTTCATGGGTGTCATTGGACTTCTGAGTTCATGAGAGGTAATACTTAAAAAATCTGTTTTTGCAGTATCGAGTTCTTTTCTTTCTTCTTCCAGCCGTGATAATGCTGCGGTTGTTTTATTAAAAGCCTCAGCTAACCTTTGTATTTCGTCTCCTGTTTTTATATCTACTTTTATATTGTAATCTCCTTCTTCCAATTTTTTTGTTGCAGTATATAATTTTTTGATTGGCTTAGATATTGATTTTGATACTAAGAATCCTATTACACCTGCATCTAAAGCTATGAGGATTATAATTGAGGCAGTAATCGTCTGGAGAAGCAAAGTTGTCTGAGGGGTCATATTCTCAGATAAAGTAATTGAGAGATTATAAAAATAGTATATAGCAAATGATGGGGCTATAACTGCTACAATTATAAATAAAAGAGTGAGTTTCCTATTTATCTTTGAAAATATTATCTTTGAAATATTGTATTTATCCTCATCCAATAATACTATTCCTCCAATCTCAATTAATTAATCTTCGTTTAATATAAGCTCCACGCGGTCTATTAGATCAGAGACATTAAATGGTTTTTGAAAGAAATCAACTATGTTTTCTTGCGATGTTAGTCCTCTTTTTCTTGCGTCGGAAATCCTTACGACACTCATAAAAGCAATTTTTATGTTTTTAATTTGTTTTACAACTTCAGATACGGGTGTTCCAGGCATCATAATATCAAGGAGTATTAGATCTGGATTTTCCTGTTTTGCTTTTTGAAGGCATTGGTCCCCATTATCTGCAGTAATTACATTATATCCATTTTTTGTAAGGATCATTTTTACGCTTTCTCTTATATCTGGTTCGTCATCAACTACAAGTATTTTTTTTGCCATTTTCCCATCTCTTCATGTTTTTATTGGAATGATTTTTTAATGTAATAAACTTATTGGTGTTATAAAATGTATTTTTACTTTTTGACATTTTGTCATATTTGTTATTTTACAAGATAATTATAAATATAGTGCTAGACAAAGCCTAACAAGGTAAGATGAATTGGAAGAGGTGTAAATTAATAAGGGATTACAAAATAAAAAAGATAACCAAATTACTAGTTTTTATAAGTGTCAGTACTCTTCCTTTTGTAGGTCTTACAAGCCTATTAGGACTTGAAACTTTTTTAGATTCTTTTGAAACCCCGGATTCATATCTTTATCTAGAAAACTCTGATGAATTAGTAAACTTAAATTTTAAAGATTCTGTCTTTATCATAGTTCAAAAATCAGATCATCCTGAATTTGATGTTAAAGAAAGTGATACAGTGGTTTACAGTTCTTTAACTGGTGACATATCATGTAACAAAATAGAACATATTCATAGTATCGGACCTTTAAAAAAATATGAGTTGAAAGGAAATGACATAAAACAATATTCAGAGACAATTTATGAAGAACAGATAATTGGAAAAG
>Ga0272442_10011410_pt1 | contig 10839 bp, 9 predicted proteins | sample SSMForm2O_FD_200262 | JGI IMG/M metagenome (GOLD analysis project Ga0272442, IMG submission 200262) | Marine sediment archaeal communities from Little Sippewissett salt marsh, Falmouth, MA, United States - SSM-Form-2O | ecosystem: Environmental > Aquatic > Marine > Wetlands > Sediment ... | reverse complement strand
AAATAATGCTCTGGACCTGGTGGAATGAGTTTATTTTCAAAATTTATATTCCATCGCTCCTCAACGCGAGTCGAGCCCTGATCCGTAGAGACTTCAACGTAAGATGGATGTTCTTGTATTAATAATGGAGCGAATATTGCAATAATAACTACTAATAAAATTAATGCAAGTCCGATCATAGATAGAAGGCTATGTCTAAAAAGATGAAGCATGTATTTAATATCTTTAATTTTCGATTCATGTGTCTTAGCAAACTCATCTATCCACTTGGAATATGTTATACTAAACTCCCCCCAACTTTACTCTTGGATCAATAACTGCATATAATAAATCAACAATCAAGTTTGCCAGAACATAGGTTACTGCAACAACTAAAGTAAATCCCATCACCGAATTAAAATCAAGACCTATTACAGCAGATGCAGCAAATCGCCCCATACCAGGCCAATTGAATATTGTTTCGGTAAGAACAGCCCCGCCTAATAACGCTCCAAAAGACAGTCCAGTTACAGTAACAGTTGGGATTAATGCATTGCGCAGTGCATGTTTAAAAATTACGGTACGTTCTGATAGCCCTTTTGCTCTAGCAGTACGTATATAATCTGCACTCAATACTTCAAGCATACTAGAACGTGTCATTCTTAAAATTAAGGCAAGAGTAGCAAAACCTAAGGTAAATGCAGGCATTAGTAGATGATACAATGCTGAACCGCAAGCTTCAGGATCACCAGCTAAAAGACTATCTAAGACAAATAATCCCGTGACCGGCGGTGGTGCTGATATACCAATCGATAATCTTCCCTCTAACGGTAAAATAGGTATTTGATATGCAAATACATATTGAAACATAAGTGCCAACCAAAATATCGGCAAAGAATAACCGACAATGGCAATGAACCTTGTAATGTGATCTGACAATTTGTTCCGTCTTACAGCCGAGATAATTCCCCCAACTATGCCTAAAGGAATTGATATTAACATTGCAAATATTGTTAATTCAAGCGTTGCCGGGAAATATTGAGCGAGACTATCAGTAACTGGCCTATTTTCAAGATAAGATTTACCTAAATCAAAATGAATAAGATCATTTAAATAATAAAAATATTGTACCCATAGAGGTTCGTGTAAATGAAGTTCTTCCCTTATTCTTTCGATTGTTTCAGGTTGAGCCTTAGGCCCACCTGCAAACTGCATTGCAGGATCTGCGGGTATCACATGAGAAACAACAAATGTGATTATCGTAACCCCAATTAAAACAGGTATAAGCAGCAATAATCTCCTTGTTACATACTCCCATGTTTTCATACCGTTTCTCTTCTATTCCTAAATTGGCATGTCTTACCAAATAATAAGAAAACGTCTTCTACGCTTTTCTTATATTTCTATGCGATTCACCTCTCAACCTGAAGGTTTGGGATTTCCATCTTGGACCAGATTAATCATAGTAAAAGAAAAATAAAAAGAAGAAAGGAGGGATTTTAATTTACTATTCCTTGTAATAGTCGTACCAGTACCATTCTCGCACAGGATTGTAGCTATATCCGTTTACCCAATCTCTCATAGGGCGTATATATTGTCTCTGTCCTATGAATATCATCGGTGGCTCATGGATGTATATATCAAAGGCTGTTTGATATGCATCGCTACGTTCTTCTTGATCCGTCGTATATTTTGCTTTTAGTATCATTTCGTCAACTGTTTCATTCTTCCAACCAGTATTGTAGGTGTCTTGACCAATGTCTGCTGAGCCAACGAATGGTGCAATATAATCATCAGGATCGTTGTAATCTGGTCCCCACCCCATGAATATAACGTCCCAATCAGAAGTTGAATACATCCTGTGTAGGAGCTGTGGCCATCCTTCTGTTGTAACAGAGGATACAATGCCAATTTCAGTAAGTTCCTGCTGGAAAGAAAGAGACATTTTCAGCCGTTCAGCATTCCCTGCATTGTAAAATATACGGAACGTGGTGGCATTGAATCTATACCCATCATCGTTTTTTGTATACCCTGCATCGTCCAATATTTTTTCAGCTTCTGTAAGATCGTAATCATATACCGGTACACCATTGTTTTGAGTTTCATAATATGGCATACCTGTTGGTATTGTACCCGGTAATCTACTCATGTATCCCATATACGCATCATCAATTGCAGATTGATAATTGAATGCATAGCTTAAAGCCTGCCGTACTTCAGATTCTGCCAAATATTCATTGTTACTAATCGTATTCAAAATTACTAATACTACATCGTAGCTGTCATACGCTGAAACTATCACACCTTCACTGTCTACATCTTCAAGATTTTCATATGGAATGTATGCAAAATCAGCATCTCCATTCTTAATTGCTAATATCCTCGTTGCAGGTTCATCAGCCGTTTTAATGACAACTTTATCGACATGCTTTCCATCCCAGCCGCCCCAATAGTTATCATTTTTTGTCAGTACAACCTCTGTTTTATGGGTCCAGTGATCTAACATGTATGGACCAGTACCAACAGCGTGCTCTTTCATCCACTCATTCTCTGTATCCGCGACGACACCACCATGTGCCTCAACCGTTTCTTTATCAACTATATATCCAACAGTATAACCCAGTAGAGCCAAAAATCCACCATAGGATTCAGTTAGTGTTATTTCAATAGTATAATCATCTATCACCTTTGTACTATTTGTATCCATACATTGCGACAAAATCCAGGATACTCCAGACTCTGGAGCATTCATTGTCAATACCCTATCAAATGAATATTTTACATCCTCTGCTGTAAAGTCATTACCATTAGAAAATTTTACATTTTCTCTCAAATTAAATGTCCAAGTTAATGAATCATCAGAGACACCCCAACTAGTTGCCAAAGAGGGATAAAAAGTCTCGGTATCTGAACCTTTATAGGTTATGAGCCCCTCATATATTGAAAAGATAACTTCACCCGATGCTGTATCATATGCATCAGCAGGATCAAGCGTCTTTGGATCTCCAATAGTGTAATATACTATTGTATCGGGATTTTTAATTTTCATTTTTGTTTCTGTTTCTACACATCCACTAAAAGATGTTGCTATCATTAGCAAACACATGCCTATCGCTAATAAACCAACTTTTCTATTATTCATCATATCTCTCCTTTCCCACCTTGGATTATATCTAGTATTGTAATGAAAGGTAACATATTAACCTTTTCGTTTTTATTTTTTATTGATGGGAGAATGTAAAAGGAAAAATATTTGTCCTGCTGTTAAGCACGGCTTTAATAATAGGGATATTAAGCAGATGCATAAAAGGAGAAACCGAAACGAATAACGCACCTGTAACCGAATTCAAATGACCTCCAGAAGCAATTAGTGTAAAAAAGGCAGTGGAGTTCACATCAACAGAATGAATACAACATAATTATACGCTACGGCAACAACATACAATGCGACACGGACCGTTAAGAGCCTCTGTGAAGACACTAGCAACGAAACAAAAGAGATGATAAACACAAAATATAATAAAAGGTAAAATAAACCTGCAGGATAAACATAGTCCCCCCACCCTGAATCAATTCTATTTTTTATATCTTATTCTGCAGTATTATTGCGTTATATGTTAGCCATATGAATACCCACCAATTTTCAAACTAGGATCTCCAAATAGACTCCATGATTGAACAACCTGTGCATCAACCCACGATTCCTTCAAATAATCCAACTCTGATGTATCCCAATCTACAGGATATGTATCAATATACCATGATATAGCTGCAGCCCAAGTATTACCAAGCATCTCAACATTATTCTGACCATATTGTTTAAAGAACTGTACCTCAAGTTCATTAATCCCACCTTTAAAAGAAATTTCCTTGTCTTCTTTAGTATGACCAAGAGCAGTACATCCAATAGTTCCAATGGACCCTCCTCCTATTTTTCGTGTCATTCTCCAACTCCAACATTCAAAGGTTGCTTCTCCATGGTACACCGCTTTTTGATCAAAAATTTTAAGGATTGATACATCGAACTGGCTATTGTGGCATCCGCTTACAACACAAACAGGGTACATATGTTTGTTTCCCAGTTTAAACATATTCTGAACAGTAAGTCCATCAATAAATGTCTTATTATTTGGTGGATGATTTCCCCAAGTCATTGGATTACCATGGCCAACAAAATACAAAAATCCACACCCATGACTGACGGCATTTATGACATCAGATTGCCCAGTCAATGTTCCATCTGAAGTGTAAAGTTTAATCGGATTAAATCCTGTCATATTTTCCAAAGCCATGTCTGCATAATATTCACCCTCATAACCTTTCCATTTTGGGTTCTGGTACTCAGGATATGTATCACCAGCAACTACTATCATGTCGTTAAACCAGGGTGTATCATATGCATTTGTCTCGTAATCCATAATCTTTTCAACCATTATTTTCACTTCAAATTTGCTTCTACATGGAAGTCTCCCAACTGCTACATCTGGAGACAAGTCAATATTTGTATCTTCTGGTTTCTCCCCATAATACCACTCGCCATAATAACCATCACCATCTGAATCCCAACTTGAAAAACTCTCTTCTGCATTATAAATATCTGCATAGTAAAGATCGCTAATGATATGTGGCTCCCAATCGTTATCCATATTTGCATATCTTACTGGAAAATACCATAACGGTAATTGTCCTTTTTTACCGCCAACTAAAAGAACATATTCAGTTCCCCATTCCTCAATAGCTGATTTTATGAAATATTTGATTTTCTCTGGTTCATCTCTACCATTTTCTCCCACATCATTATACACTTCATCCAGTGTAACAAGAATTGTAGAAACGCCAATTTTTTCTTTGTGAGATACGAGTGGTTCCAATTCTTCTGCAAATTGCACTGGAGACAAGATAAGAAGCTTGTATGTTGAATCGCAATTAACAGTCCGCATCTGATACATATCTCTTGAGGTCTTGTCAGCTTCTCTATTTATAGCTCCCATTGTTGGAATTACATTGAGCGCAAAAAATATTAACAAAATCCCAAAAACCAATATTTTTTTATAAATTTGCTTTTTCATATCAATTACCCTTAATAACAATAATATAACATATGGTTAATAAATTTTTATGAACAATCGGTTTTGGATAAAGAGGTTGTGTAAACTAGTTAGGGTATCCACCTATCTTCAGGCTTGGATCCCCTAAAAGTACCCATTGTTGAACAGTTTTTGCATCGATTGCAAAGTCCCCCGTTGCAGGTGTCTCCCAATCTATTGGATACTTGTTCAGATAATCTGTTATCGTCTTACCCCATACTTCTCCAAGAATATCAGTTCCATTTGCACCATATTCATAAAAGAACGTTGGCTCAAGAAAATCGCCTGCACCACTAAATGAATCTTTATCTTCTTTTGTCATCCCAAGTCCCGAACATCCAATAGTCGCAATAGCACCACCACCGATTTTTCTTGTAAGTTTCCAACCCCAACATTCTGGAACCCAAGTAGAATAGAACCAGGGATCCTCTCGTAACTTACCAAGATTAACATCGAACTGATTGTTATGACATCCTCCAACTACGCAGATTGGTAGTTTTTTTCCATTTATGAGACGAGACATACTTAGTAGGGAAAGCCCTTCAATCCACGTACTTCCATCGCCTGGTGGATGAGTACTCCAACTAGATGGATTTGCATGACCGTCAAAATACAGAAAACCGCATCCAGGATTCACAGCACGTAGTATGTCTTTTACACCAGTTAGTGTCCCATCTGATGTCCAAAGGGTTACATGTTCAAAATCAGACATGTTTTCTAAAACATGCATTGTATTTTCTTCACCCTCATTGCCATTAATTTTTGGATAAGTATCCCCTGCGCCAACAACAATTCTGTTAAACCAGTCCTCCCCAAATGTACTTGTCTCATAACTTATTATCTTGCTTACCATAGTTTTTACTTCAAATTTGTTTCTACATGCAAGTCGACCAACATAAACATCGGGATACAGATTGATATTTTTATCTTCAGCTTCTTCAGACACTTCATCATCAATCCATTCTCCATAAATTCCATCTCCATCTGTATCCCAGCTAGAAAAGTCACCGTTTTCGTCATAGATGTCAGCATAATATAATTCAGATATAAAACGAGGTTCATGGAAACCAGAGTTGACATCCCCATTGTAGACATATCGTATGGGCATCTGTTTGAAGTCACCCACAAGAAGAACATACTGGATTCCCCACTCATCCGCTGCCGTTTTTATGAAGTATTTTATTTTCTCTGGTTCATCTCCTCCAACCCAATACGTCCCCTCATATACTTCATCAAGGGTAATAACAATTGTAGAGACGCCGACGTCATTTTTATGATCTGAAAGTGGCTCTAGTTCCTTTTCAAATTGTGCTGGAGTTATAATAAGAAGATCAAAAGTTTGGCAATTACTGGTAGTTGATTTTTTGTATAAATTCATTTGATTTTTGTACATTTTTTGATTTACTGCACCCATTGTAGGTGCTATTGTCAAACTTAGAAATGTTACTACAATGGCAAAAACAATAAATTTTTTATTGACGTTTTTCTTCATATTATTATCCCCCACAAATGTAATTGATCAAATATAAATATGTATAACAACTTATAAAAATTTATCCTTTATTCTTTATCGCTATTTTACATTATGGACATCACCCAAATGGACATATCTTGAAGTTAGCCAACATTCCCCATTCGATGAAAACTGTTTCTTTATATCACTTACTATTAATACATATCTAAATATCCAGTTTTCCTAAACCGTTTATAAAATAAAAATCGAGTTGTATAATATTTATAAAATGATAAATCGTATAACGATAGTTAATTCCAAAATCTGAAATTATTTTTTTGATAATAAAGCTATTAATTTCCCACATAAACATAGAAAAGTTATAGTGAAATAAGGATTAAATGTAATACAAACAATAATACGGGCAAGAAATGTATTTTTCCAAGTAATCGTGATTTTATAACTTATTTCGATAATTCTTTATATTAAAAATTGATTTACTACATTTACCACAGTAGGATGGGATAATAGATAATTAGACAAATCAGTAGAGTCAATAACAGTGTGTATGTGCTTGATAATTTTACCAGTTTTTCTGTTTGAATCTCAAAGATAAACTTGTTCTACTGACCTCACAACAATGAGTAATAGGAGTTGAAAATGATAAAAGTAAAACTAAGAACAAAACTTATACTTCTCATAATTCTTATTATACTGATTCCATTAGTAACTATGAACCTCTATTTATCAATTTATATGGAGGAATCTTTAAGGGAAACCACAGTATCTAATTTTCAAAGAGTTGGAATGAACATAGGTAGTGAAATTGAACAAATTGTAAATAATGGAAGAAATTACATTGTTGCCGTGGCAAATAATCCGATTCTTCGATCAGAGAATGCAACAACATCTGAGAAACTTGAACAATTGAATATAACTAAGAAGTTCTATCAGATTAATGCCGACATCAACTTTGATGATATAACTTTAATAGATACTAAAGGAGATGTTATTATATCAACCATAGATGGCTACAAAGGTAAATGGAGTGCTAATGAATGGTATAAACGCTCTTTGAATGGTAACGTTGTCGTTTCTGAAGCATATCGAATTGTTACATCCGGAAAATATGTACAGCTATATTTATCACCCGTATCAAACTTCAACGGTGAGATTAGTGGAGTTGTTGTTGGCCAAATCGACCTGAAACATATTTGGAAAATAGCAGATAGTATTACTATTGGAAAGACGGGATTTGTTTATATAATAAACAATCAAAGCAAAATAATTTCTCATCCTAACAAGGACTATCTTTCTGTAATATTACCACAGAGTCATGAAGTCAGTAAAGTATTGGAAAACTTTACTGGAACAACTACTTATAAAGATAGATTTGGTAAACAAATAATTTGCAGTTATATACCCATTCTAGGGGAGACAATATTCGATAATAACGGCTATTGGGGGGTTGTCGTAAATCAACAATCAGAAGAGGTGTTTCAAATGGTTTTTTCCTTCCAAAGAAATTATATAATTGTTACACCTTTGATTACTATTGGAATCATTATAGGCATCTCACTCTTTTTTTCACGAAGTATCATTAAGCCAATTAAAAAATTAGAAGATGGAATGGGGGAGGTATCATCTGGCAATTTGGATTATCATGTTGATATAAAATCAGGAGATGAAATAGAGTATTTGTCTTCATCTTTCAACAAAATGACAGATGATTTGAAATCCCTTAATAGCAGAGTACAACAAAGAACAACTGAAGTGGAAAAACTGCTGAAGCACAAAGATGAATTTATTAATCAACTTGGACATGATTTAAAGAATCCATTACTTCCCTTGAGTAATTTACTTCCGGTGTTGATAGAAAAAGTAACTGACTCTAAATTGAAAGAAATGCTTGTTGTCATCGAAAGAAATGTAGGATATATGAAGAATCTTGTTATAAAAACAATCGAGCTTGCACGATTGAACTCCCCAAATATAAAATTTAATATGGAAGATATAAATCTGTTAGATGAAATTGAATCAGTTATTGAACAAAACAAATTAATACTGAATAATAGCAAAATTGAAATAGAGAACAACATTGGGAAAGACATTCTAGTGAGAGCAGATAAACTCCGACTTGATGAATTATTTACCAATCTTATTGGAAATGCAATAAAATATTCTCCGAAGGGAGGAGAAATCTCGTTTAATGCGATAAATGATCAAGATTTTGTTACAGTATCTGTTTCAGATATCGGCATTGGTATAACAAAGGATCAAATAGATCATATTTTTGATGAGTTTTACAAGGCAGATAAGGCGAGACACGACTTTGATTCCAGTGGTCTTGGGCTTCCCATATGCAAGCGCATTGTTGAAAAACATGGTGGAAAAATTTGGGTGATTAGCACTGGGAAAAATAAAGGATCGACCTTTAAGTTTACCATACCAACAGGTCATAAAACAATTATCGGGGATATTGAAGGAAAAATTGATAAGCTATCTAATGATGGATGGTGAGAATACATATGAAAAAAAAAATCTTGGCCGTGGATGATGATTCTGATAATAATTACTCTCTTAAGATTAGATTGGAAAATAGTTATTCCGAGTATGAAGTAATAGGTGTCAACAGTGGGGAAAATTGCTTTGAATTTTTGAAAAATAACGAGATTCCAGATGTTATACTGTTGGATATTATGATGCCTAATTTGAATGGCTGGGAAATTTATCAAAAGTTAAAAGAAAATTCGACATGGAAAAATATTCCTGTTATTTTTGTTACTGCAAGTACTGGTGACCTATCTGATAAGGTTAAAAGTTATGTAGGTAGCGATGGCATTATAGAAAAACCATACGATATAGAAATTTTAATGAATAGAATTAAGGAAGTTTTGGAAAACCCAGAACAGACGCAATATTTTTCAGAAGATTGATGAATCCCATCATGCTTTGATTCCAGAACCCTTGTCCCAAAGTAACTATGTGTTAAACATTCAATACATCCTTGCTACACTACAATTTAACACATTGGATGAAATTTTGACAAAGCGCTAAATGGCACTATTTCCAATTATAAAAATTATTATATGGGGCATCATATGGTCTCCATTATATGAATCGAAAGATATGCAAGTATTACTGCTACCAAAACACTCGAAAGCAGAATAAAACCAAAACAACTTGGAAGGATACTCTAAAACTTGTCATTTTTGACATGGATGGTGTAATAGCCAATACTATAAGTTCTTGGAAATATATTCACGATTATTTTGGGTGCTCTAATGAGAAATCTGTAGATGATTATCTAAAGGGAAAAATAGATGATGCAGAATTCATAAAACGAGATGTTTCCCTCTGGCGAGAAAATGAAAAGTTAATCACTAAAGACAAGCTTGTTAAAATTTTATCAAATGTTCCACTTATGACTGGAGCGGAAAAATGTATAGATAGAATTAAAAAACACAATGTTAAGACAGCCATTGTCAGTGCTGGCCTTGATATTCTTGCAGAACGAATAGCAGAAAAACTTGGTATTGACTATACCTTTGCCAATGGCATAAAAACTGATGACAACGGACGTCTCAGTGGCGATGGCGTAATTGGTGTTAGACTCATGTATAAAGACAAGACAGTCAATAGACTCTCTAGCCAACTGGGCATCCCTCTTGAAAGAATAGCTGCGGTAGGTAACTCCTGTTTTGATATTCCCATGCTTGAAACTTGTGGTCTTGGTATAGCATTTAATCCAGAGGATGATTGTATAAGAAGGAAAGCTGACGTTGTAGTAGAAGGAAATGATTTAGGTAAAATTCTGCCCGTTCTTGAAAAATACATGTAAATTTATTAATTACCTTAGAAATAGAGAATATCGGCTCAACTAATTGCTTGATTTAGACAATTTCCTCTTTATGCATGCCAGCAAGGGCATATTTGATTCCATTAATACTGTTAATGCCTGCAGTTGATTTTGTAAGAATAGTTTGTCACCTCTAACTTCGTTTAATTGTTTTTCCAATAGATCTATTGTTTTCTCCTGAAATTGAATCCTTTGTTTAAGTGGTAACATTTCGCTGTTGTAAAGAGTATTATACACTTCACTGTAGATCTCATCCGATATACTATCTTCGTCTTTTAAACCACTGCTTTTTGTGTTGTTTAAGAATTGAATAACAGCTTCCTGTACAAGGTTGTTTCTTGACATCTCATGGCTCTCAATTTTGTTGTAAAGTTCTTTGTTTAATCTGATTGCTATTCCTTTTGTATCGTTCATGATCTCCCCCATTTAATTTAGTGAATAACATTGATATTACATAAATT
>Ga0272442_10011409_pt1 | contig 10839 bp, 13 predicted proteins | sample SSMForm2O_FD_200262 | JGI IMG/M metagenome (GOLD analysis project Ga0272442, IMG submission 200262) | Marine sediment archaeal communities from Little Sippewissett salt marsh, Falmouth, MA, United States - SSM-Form-2O | ecosystem: Environmental > Aquatic > Marine > Wetlands > Sediment ... | reverse complement strand
TTTCTGGAGTTTCAAGGGGAAATTCCGGATATTGAAGTAAATGAAGATACATGTAGTGGCTGTGGGATTTGCGTTTCTCTTTGTGCGTATGATGCGTTGTCTCTTAAAGAAGTCATGGATCATTTTGTTTTGCAAATTGATAAAAACAAATGTAAAAGATGTGGCGTTTGTGTTACAGCGTGTCCATCTAGTGCTATAACAATTAAAGATCAATTAAAAGAAATGATTGTAAAAACCGTTTAGATTTTTCAGCTTACAATCAACTTTTTTTTTTTATTTATTTTTGTAAATTGTTTTTCCTTTTGAGTCCATTGCAACAATTAACGGGCCGAATTCTTTTACTTTGAAAATCCAGACTGCTTCAGGCATGCCTAGATTGTCTAACCAATACACGTTGTCTACTTTTTCTACTCTATCTGCTGCTAGGGCTCCTGCTCCACCAGTGTATGCGGTGTATACTCCTATGTGTTTTTGTAATGCTTTTTTTGTTTTGTTTTCCATCCCACCTTTTCCAATTATGATGTTTATGTTGAATTTTTCTAAAAATTTATCTTCAAAGATTTCCATTCTACTGCTTGTTGTAGGGCCTGCAGATATGACTTGCCAGCCGGTTTTTGTTTGTTTCATGAGGGGGCCGCAATGGTATAGTGCCATTTCGGATGGGTTAAAAGGAATATCTTTTTTATTTTTTTCAAGCATGAGAAGATGTGCTTCGTCTCGTGCTGTGAAGATGTTGCCTGTTATGTAGATTACATCGTTTACATTGAGTTTTTTGATCTCTTCAGGTTTTGCGGGTAGTGTTAAATGATATTCCATTTATTGTACCTCCCATGAGCCATCAGCATGTATAATCATGGATGCTCGGCGGTCAGCCCAGCATTGAACCGCGATTCCCACGGGTAAGCTAGCGGGATGTCTATGTGCTTTTTCAATGTGTACGTCAAGTACCGTGGTTTTTCCTCCAAGGCCCATTGGCCCAATATCGCTTTCGTTTATTCGACGTATTATTTCTTTTTCTACTGCAGCTATAGTTTTATCGTTATGTCTTACGCCGACAGGTCTAAGTAATGCTTTTTTCCCGAGTTTTAATGAAAGATCTGCTCCACCACCTATCCCTACTCCTACGACTGTTGGTGGACAGGGAAAACCAGCTGCTTTTATCATTTCTTCGACTACAAAGTCTTTGACCCCTTCAATTCCAACACCAGGTTTTAGCATGCCTAGTTTGCTCATGTTTTCGCTGCCTCCGCCTTTTGGAAAAGCAGTGATTTTTGCTTTGTTCCCTGATGTAAAATCCCATGTTATATATGGTATATGGTCTCCTGTGTTGTCCTTGTGGTTTTTACCGATAAAGGGGTCTACCGTGTTTGGGCGAATAGGTATTTCTTTTGTAGCTTTTTTTACGCCGTTTACTATCCATTTTTTTAATTGGGGTGTATGGGGGAAGTCATAGCCTATTTCTACAAAAAACGTTTGTATTCCTGTATCTTGACACATTGGTCTACCTGTTTTTTTTGCTAGATCAATGTTTTTTAAGATAGTTTCAATTTGTGTTTTTGCTACGCCTTTTTCAATTTTTAAGGCTTTTTTTAATGAGTTGATTACGTCGGTTGGTAGCTCTGTTTCTGCTTTTTTTATTAATTGAACTATTCCATGTTCTATGTCTTTTTTATTCATAGTATACACTTCTTTGCAACTGTTATTTGATCATTTAGTTTGGGTTTTTTTTACATGAATGTTGGTGGTGTTCCTACGGTGATATATTTGACTTTTGTATCACCATGGTTTTTTGCTCTGTGTTTTACTGATGATGAATGCCATAGCATGTCTCCTTTTCCCATTTTATATGTTTTTTCACCAACGTCGTATTCTAGTTCTCCTTCTATTACAAAATGTAGTTCTTCGCCTTGGTGTTTGTACCATCGTGATGATGCGTGTGGATCAAGTTCTGATATTATTGCTTCCATTTTCCCGGATTTGACCATCATTCGATAGAGTTTTCCAGGTTTTTTTGTTGTGGTTTGTTCGTGATCTCCTTTTAGAAATATTACTTCCTCTCCCATTTTGGTTAACCTCTGCAGTATCTAGAAATTGAGGGGTTTAATAAATATTTCCAAATTTTTTTTGGGTTCTTTTATATAAGGGCGGTATATTACGGATTTGTGTTGGGGTTTGAGGGCTATGTCAGAATTTTGTGTGGAGTCTGATGTTAGTGTTGCGAAAAAGAATGTGATACGTAATCCTGATGATAGGTTTTTTATTGAGTTTCTTAAACCGTATTATGTTATTACTAAGGATGGTCAGTATCTTTTTGGTTCAACGCAGTATGGGCGTAGACCGGATAGAGCGTTTTATATGATTCCTCAAGGATATAAACTTGGTAAGAAACAGAAAAAGTTTGATACGGATATTGGGAAAAAGATATTTGAGATTTCGTTGAAGTATGTAAAGAAAGAGCAGCCTACAGTTATTGTTCAGGATGGTATTCAGGGGGAGCAAGGGTATGAGGTTGGTCTTCGGGTGATTATAAGTGTTGATAATCCTCATAGTGCATATATTGCGTGGATGGGGAAAATGATGATTTTTCCCTCTAAACAAGATATGAATGTTGATTGTTGGAATTATATTATCCCTGAGAGACTTCCTAATTCTTATGTGAAAGATATTCAGCGGGTGTGGCCTGAGTATGATCCTGCTGTGCCTTTGACTTTGTATGATTTTACTGAGATGGATGCTAATGTTAGACGTGTTGTTAGTTTAGGTGTAGATTATTTTGGGGGTGCGTATAAGAAACCTAATCTTACTATGGTTTGGAATAAAGCTGAGTCTGATGGACTTGTAAGTTATCATGCTGGTTGTACTACAAGTCGTGTTTTAAAAGGTCTTAGTGGAACAGGTAAGACTACGTTGACTGTTGGCCCTAAGTTGGAGCAGGATGATGCGTGTTTAGGTAAACCTATGGTTGATGGTACTGATACTATTGTTGGAATGAAGCTTATAGGTCTTGAGGCTGCTAGTTTTGCTAAATCTGAAGGAATTAATGAGCATAGCCCTGAATATCCTGGTCTTATGAAGTCTCGTAGGGTTGATAAATCTGGTAAGAAGCCTATTGTTCTTGCTATGAATATTGATTGTGAAGGTGTGGATTACAAGATTGAAGAAATTAAGGGTTATGATGTTAGAATTCCTTTTGTTTTGCCGGGGGAAAAAGTTGGTAGTTTGCAGTGTACAAAATATGAGAAAAGTGGTACGACTAATGGGCGGTTTATTTTTCTGTTTAGTGAACTCAATCCTAATTGGGGTAATAATCATGAGAAATTATTAAAAACTGAGGCGTTGAGTTTTAAGAAATATGATGTTGTAGAGCCTATTTTTCGGGTGGTGCGACCTGAGATGGCGGTAGCGCTTGATAGTGGCTGTGAAAGTATTATAACTTCTGCTGTTGCAGCTCAGAAACCAGGTACGCGTGTGCGGTCGTATGCAGCGACTGATTTTATGGCTCGAGAGCAGTCTCATCAAGCATTATTGAAGCTTAAAATGTATAAGGATTTAGATCTAGGTCTTGATGGTAAACTAGTGTTTTTTATTAATAACGCTGGTTTTGTAGGTGAGTATGATTTGGAGGGTGTTCAGATTAAAAAATGTGATGAAAAGGGAAAACCAATTCCTAAGATAGATGTCGCTACTAATGAGATTTTACGCAATGAAGTTGGTAAAATTAAATATGAGGGTCATGGGGAAAAAATTGGTGTTTCTGATTCTAAAAAGTTAATTGATCTTATTGAAAATAGAAAAATAAAGAAGTGGATACAGCATCCTGTTTTTGGGTATTTGATTCCTGATCCTCGTGAGCTGGAAGAAACATTTGGTATGAAGGATTTTGGTAAGCGTTTCAATCCGTTGAATTATTATACTATTAAGGAGTATCTTGCGTTTATTAAACGAGATATTTCAGAGCGTACTACGTTTTTGACAGATCTTTTTAAGGGTCAGGAAAATGAGGAGCAGCTGAAAAATATTATTTCTGTTTGGGAGGATGTTACACTGCCTTCTGAAGATGAGATTCAACGGTTTTATGATACGTATTATGGGTAGGTTTTGATTTTTTTTTTACCAGAATACTCCTTTGTATTTGCTTGTTGCCGGGCAGCCAAAGCAGCGGTTTTCAAAGTATGCTTGGCATTCTTTATGGTCCATGGCGCAGGGTGGTTTATTTAATGGTTTTTCAATCATTTTTATTGGCATTACAAAGTCTTTTATGCTTGATATGACGATGTTAAAATCTGCGCTTTGTACGTGTTTATCTGGTCTGAGTCGTTCGTCGATCATGGATTCTAATGAGGCTAGATCTTCTCCTGCAAATAAGAGCATTAGGTTTTCTTTTCCTGAGACGACAAATCCGTTTAAAAAGAATGGGCAGTCGCGGAACATATTGAGGATTTTTGTAGTATCTGTAGTTGTTACCATGACTATGGCTACGTAGATTCCTACTTTGTTTAGGTTTACGCCTATTATTTGGTCAATGATTCCTTTTTCTTTGAGTTTTTTTAGTCTCATGGCAATTGAGGGCTGTGATAGATGTACGATTTTTGAGATTTCTTCTTGTGATATGTCTTGGTTGTCGTGTAGGAGTGTAATTATTTTCCTGTCTTTTTCATCTAATTTTATGCTTCTACGGGTCATAGGTCATCGACTGTTTTTCTTTTTTATTATTTAGTATGCGGTCATAATATTTAATTTTTTTTGATAATTATTAACAATAAAGCAATTTTGCTTTATATTTATTAGAGTAACGTTTATGAAATAGTTTTGATACATGTTGTATATGGTTGTAGAATCGTAAATTCATTTTACAAAATGGGTTTCCTCCTGCATCCCATCTTCAGTTACCTCAACCGTTTGATGACGGTTCTACAGCCTTTAACAATTACAAATAACTAAATTAGGTGAATGAAATGAAAAAAATATATAATAAAGGAGGTGAAATACCATATGCCTGGCGGCGATAGAACTGGACCTTTAGGTCGCGGACCAATGACGGGTAGAGCTTTAGGATTCTGCTCGGGAAATGCGAGTCCAGGTTTTTCCAATTTTGGCTTTGGCCGCGGACGTGGAAGAGGCCGAGGATTTGGCTTTGCTCGTTCGTATTATGGGCCAAGAAGAATGTGGACTGAACCTGTATATCCTACATCTAACACAGAAGATGAAAAAGTTTATCTAGAGCAAATGATTAGAGACTTAGAAGCAGAAATTAAAGCTGTACGCGAGAAATTAAAAAATCTTAGCGAAGAAAAATAAAAAAAAAAAACCAATGGGAGCATTATGCAAAAACAACAATATGATGAGTCAAAAATAGCTAATAATCTAAAGAAAATTAAACATCAAATATTAGTTTTAAGTGGTAAAGGCGGCGTGGGAAAAAGTACGGTTTCAGCAAATCTTGCTGTAGCCTTATCTGAGAATAATTATAATGTTGGTATACTTGACATTGATATTCATGGCCCTAGTATCCCAAAGATTCTTGGCGTAGATGATAAAAAACCTGAGTCATCAAGTCATGGGCTTAACCCGGTTAGTTATTCCCCTAGATTAAAAGTTATGTCTATGGCTTTTTTACTTGAGGATAAAGACACCCCGATTATCTGGCGGGGTCCATTAAAAATGACTGTGATTAAACAACTTATCGGTGATTTCAATTGGGGTGAATTAGATTACCTTATTGTTGATTTACCTCCGGGTACCGGTGATGAACCATTAAGTATTGCTCAATTAATTCCACATTGCGATGGTGCTATTATTGTGACAACACCTCAGGATGTTGCTTTGATTAGCGTGCGAAAATCTATTAATTTTGTAAAAAAGATGAACCTTCCAATAATTGGTATTGTTGAGAATATGAGTGGATTTACTTGTCCACATTGTCAAAAAACTATTGAGATTTTTAAGACAGGAGGCGGAGTTAAAGCATCAAAAGATTTTTCAGTACCATTTTTAGGAAAGGTACCTTTGGATAATGAAATCGTTGATGCGGGAGATGCTGGAAAACCATTTGATTTTAAAAACAATCCATCTAAAACAGTTAAAGCTTTTCAAAAAATTGTTGAAAATATTGAAAATAGCATTCAGGATTCAAAGGTGAAATAATGCCATTTAATAGCGGAGGTGGCTTTGGTAGAGGTGGACGAAGAGGCTTTGGTGGAGGGTTTGCTCGTGGCCCTGGTGGTGAATGTATCTGTCCAAATTGTGGTTATCGTACAACTCATCAGCCAGCAGAGCCGTGTAACACAAAAAAATGTCCTAAATGTGAAACACTCATGGTACGTGCATAAACTATTTAAGGTAATTAAATTTTAGACTAGAAATGGAGGTTATTGAATGAAGCAGACAGATATATTAGTAATAGGAGGCAGCGCGGCAGGGATCCCAGCGGCTATAACAAGTCGTAGACACTATCCCGACAAAAATGTTTTACTGGTTAGAAAAGAACAACAGGTACAAATACCATGTGGAATACCGTATATCTATGGAACAGTGAATTCCCCTGATAACAATGTTATTCCCGATCAAGTGCTCAGTGCAAACAAAATAGATTTACTTGTTGATCCGGCAGTTGATATTGATCGAAAACAAAAACAAGTAAAAACTGAAAATGGTGAAACCATACAGTATGATAAACTTGTTTTAGCAACAGGTTCAACACCTATGAAACTTCCAATTCCAGGTATTGATAAAGAAAATGTTTTTTCAGTAGTCAAAGAAAGTGAGTATTTACGAATACTATTGGATAAAATGAATGAAGCAAAAGATGTAGTGATTTTAGGCGGCGGTTTTATCGGTGTTGAATTTGCTGATGAATGTAAGAAAAACAGAGATGTAAATATTACCGTTGTAGAGCTTATGCCGCATTGTTTGATGATGGCTTTTGAAGAAGAGTTCTGTGAAGAGGCAGAATCTGTTTTGAAAGAAAAAGGAATAAATATTATTACTGGAGTAAAAATTGAAGAAATTTTAGGAGATAAAAAAGTTACAGGAGTTAAACTTTCAGATGGTCGTCAGATCAAAGCTGATTTGCTTTTAGTTTCAGTTGGTGTCTCACCAAATGTAGGGTTAGCTGAAAAAGCAGGTCTTGATATTGACCGAGGCGGCATTATTGTTAATTCAACGATGAAGACGTCAGATGATCATATTTTTGCATGTGGCGATTGCACAAGCAAACGATCTTTTTTCACAGGACTTCCAACAGGCTGTAAATTAGCATCAGTTGCATCTATGGAAGCAAGAATTGCTGGAGCAAATCTGTATGGTAAGCGACGGGAAAACCCAGGAGTTGTAGGAGTGTTTGCTACGGCAATAGGGGGTATGGCTATAGGCATGGCTGGTCTGAGTAAAAAAGATGCCATGGATTGCGGCTATGAGGTAGTTGAAGGTCAATCGGAATCAGTTAATCGTCATCCTGGAGGTATGCCGGGTGCAGCAAAATTGAAAGTGAAGCTTGTTTTTAACAAAAAGACTTCTGAGCTTATTGGTGGTCAAGCAAGAGGTGGATCTAGTACAGGCGAGTTAATAAACACGATTAGTGCGTGTATTCAGAAAAAAATGACTGCAGATGATATTGCAACGTTTCAGCTTGGAACGCATCCAGCAGTAACTGCATCGCCTATTGCTTATCAGTTGGTTAATGCAGCTGAAATAGCGTTGAAGGAGATGAGATGAAAAACATGAAAATTGCTGTTACTGCAAAAGGAGAAAATTTAGAGGCTGAGCTTGACCCACGGTTTGGTAGATGCCAGTTTTTTCTTTTAATTGATAGTGAAACCATGCAAGTAGAATCTATTTCAAATGAAAGCGTTATGGCGTCTGGTGGAGCAGGGATTCAAGCCGCCCAAAACATTATTAAAACCGGGGCAAAAATTGTGTTAACTGGTAATATTGGGCCTAACGCTTTTCAAACGTTATCTGCTGCAGGAGTTAAAGTGTATACAGGCAATAATGGGTTAGTAGGTGATGTACTTAACAAATGGAAGAATGATCAGTTAAAAGAAACAAGTAATCCAACTGTAGGCTCACATTCAGGTCTAGGATTTTAAGGTGTGTTTTCATGAAAATATGTATACCAACAATGGGCGAGAAAGGTCTAAATGAAACTGTAGGCGAACATTTTGGAAGAGTACCAACATATACTGTTGTTGATCTTGAAACCAATGAGGTAAAGGTGATATCTAATACGAGTCATCATGCAGGTGGCGCAGGGTATCCTCCTGAGATCATGGCCAGTGAAGGTGTTGATGTCATGGTATGTCAAGGTCTTGGTAGACGAGCCATTTCAATGTTTGAAGAAATAGGTATTCAAGTGTATATTGGTGCGTCTGGTACTGTGCAGGATGCAATTGATGCGTTCAAACAACATAAACTACAGCAAGCAGGTACGAATGATGCATGTGGTCGCCATGTTTTCCGTGATTCCCATCATAATCATGAAGGCGGAGATTGTCAATAAGTGGATGTTATGAAAACCCATCTTGAGTGTATTCCCTGTTTTATTAAACAGTCATTAGAAGCAGCTCGAATGGCTACTGATGATGTAATAGTGCATGAAAAGATCTTAAAAGAAGTTATGCAGCATCTACAATCGGTTTCCTTTGAGGATTCACCGCCTCAGCTATCCCGTGAGGTTCATGCTATAATTAGAAGTAAATCAAAAACAGATGACCCATATAAACAGGTGAAAGATGAATCAAATACTATGGCAAAAAACCTGTATCCTCATCTTAAAAGTCTCGTTGAACGATCTGATGATCCGTTGTTGATGGCTATTAAACTATCGATTATTGGAAATGTCATTGATTTTGGTACTACTACCCGTTTTGATGTCAAAGATATGATTGATAAAGCAATGACCGATGAGTTTAATGATGAAGCCTATGATGCATTTAAAAAGAGATTGGCTAGCTCTACTACGATTTTGTATCTTGCAGATAATACTGGTGAAATCTTTTTTGATAAACTCCTCATTGAAGAGATAAAAAAAATGCATAAAGATATTACGTTTGTTGTTAAAACCAATCCAATAATTAATGATGCGCTAAGAGATGATGCAGTTTTTGCACATATTGACAAATATGCAACACTGCTTGAAGGGGATTTCGGTCAGTCAAAATCTACTCCCGGTATTTTATTACAGTATGCTTCTACTGAGTTTTTGCAGAAATTTACTGATGCCGATATGGTGATTTCAAAGGGGCAAGGTAACTATGAGTCGTTAAATGATAGCAAACGGGAGATCTTTTTTTTGCTTATGGTGAAATGTCCACTTGTTGCAGATGATATGGATCGAACAGTTGGTGAAATGGTTTTTAAGGTGAATACGGTATGATTATTTCTGTTGCGAGTGGGAAAGGTGGGACTGGTAAAACAACTTTTGCAACTAATCTTGCTATGAGTCTTTCATCTGTGCAGTTTTTTGATTGTGATGTTGAAGAGCCTAATGCAAATATTTTTTTACATGCAAAGATAAAAAAGAAAAAAAATGTTGAAGTACAGACGCCTAAAATTGATAAGAGAAAATGTAATTTTTGTGGTAAATGCGCTGATTTTTGTCGTTTTAATGCTCTGGCGGTGGTACCCTCAGAAGTACTTGTATTTCCTGAGCTGTGTCATTCATGTGGCGGATGTGAACTTGTTTGCCCTGAGAATGCTGTTAAGTGGAAAAAACGGGTGATTGGTAAAGTTGAATCTGGCGTTTCTACATTTTCTTTTAATCATTCAAGTGGGCAGGTTGATTTATATCAGGGTTTTTTAAACATTGGTGAAGCAATGGCTATACCCGTGATTAAGGCAGTGAAAAAACATATTGATGAGTCTAGAGATGTAATTATTGATGCTCCTCCAGGTACTTCGTGTCCGGTGATAGAAACCGTTAAAGATTCAGATTATTGTGTTCTTGTCACTGAGCCTACTCCTTTTGGTTTGCATGATCTTAAACTTGCAATTGATGTTATTCGTCATTTGTATATTCCGTTTGGTGTTGTTATTAACCGGGATGGCGTAGGTGATGATGCTGTTGAGCGTTTTTGTGCTAAAGAAGATATCCCTGTTTTAATGAAGATTCCGCATAGTAAAGAAATTGCTGAATTGTATTCGCAGGGTGAGCCTTTTGTCAAAGAAGATGGCGAATATCAAAAAAAGTTTTATGAGTTGTTTGAACGGATTAAAAATGGTGATGAAAGTTGAAACAGCTGACGATTATTAGTGGAAAGGGGGGTACAGGTAAAACTTCTGTTGCAGCAGCTTTTGCTTCTCTTGCTGATAACGCGGTTTTAGCTGATTGTGATGTTGATGCTGCTGATTTGCATCTTATTTTAAAACCGACAGTTAAAGATGAATCAGTTTTTTATGGATTGTCTGTTGCATCGATTGATCCAGATGTTTGTAGTAAATGTAAGCGATGTATTAGATCTTGTCGTTTTAATGCTATCTCTGATAATTTTGTGGTAGATATTGATGATTGTGAAGGCTGTGGTGTGTGTGAGTTTGTATGCCCTGAACAAGCTATTTCTATGGTAGAGCGAAAATCTGGGTTTTCGTATATTTCTGATACACGGTTTGGCCCTATGGCTCATGCGAAGTTGAATACTGCGGAGGAGGCATCAGGCAAATTGGTTACCGTGGTGCGTAACAATGCGTCTCATATTGCTGAAAAAGAACATAGAGATTTAGTGATTATTGATGGTCCACCAGGTATTGGATGCCCAGTTATTGCTGCTATTACCGGTGTAGATCTTGTGTTAGTTGTTACTGAGCCTACGCTTTCTGCTATTTCTGATTTAAAACGTATTTTAA
>Ga0272442_10011408_pt1 | contig 10840 bp, 5 predicted proteins | sample SSMForm2O_FD_200262 | JGI IMG/M metagenome (GOLD analysis project Ga0272442, IMG submission 200262) | Marine sediment archaeal communities from Little Sippewissett salt marsh, Falmouth, MA, United States - SSM-Form-2O | ecosystem: Environmental > Aquatic > Marine > Wetlands > Sediment ... | reverse complement strand
CGCCGTGCACAACTTGCCCTGACTGCCCGGCTGCAACCATCTCGGGAGACCATGCATTCCCTGCGACACGCACACCAGTCGCATCGGCCGAATACGCAGCTTGGTCACGCCCCATCTGTAACCACGCTTCTCGGCTGCGGTCACCGTAGACTTGGCGCTCTGAGACGAGCGCTCTCTGAGTCTGCATAAACATGGCAGCATTCTCAAAGGCGACGGCCACCTGATCGGCCATGGTTCGCAGTGCTGCCACGGTATCCGCACCAAAGGCCTCCCTCTCGCGGCTCTGTACAGTGAGGGCACCAAGCACCCGACCACGAGAACGCAAAGGCAAAGCCAACTCTGAACGGGTCTCTGGAAGGTCGGGGTTGACTAGACGAACCGCATCAGCTCCCGCGTCCATAGCAACACGATCCCTGCCCTGCGCAATACTCCACCCAATCATCCCTTCACCAACCTTGATCCGGTGCCCCCCCGCTACCATCCTCTTCCCAGCATCTCCACTACCTGCTCTGAGAACGGCCCACTCGCCAGCCTCGTCTACGACAAACAGCCCCACATAGTACAAGTCGAATCGCTCGCGGACGAGCTCAACCACGCGGTCGACAAGCACGTCCGGGTCAACAATAGACGCCACCTCTGCCCCCACGTCGGCAACAGCTTCTAGATATTGCGAGTGTCTCTCAAGGTCGCGTGTACGTTCCTCCACGCGTTGCTCCAACTCGCCGACAAGACCGCGCAACTGCGTGGTCATAGCGTTGAACGCTACACCGACCTGACCCATTTCGTCGCCGCTGCGCACAATTACTTCCCGCGTCAGATCGCCGCTGGTGACCGCCTCTGTCACCTGCAACAGATTCCCCATCGGTCCAAGTACAGTACGGCGCACAATAAAGTACAAGACCAGAGCAACCAATACAAGCGACAGCGCGATTCCCCCACCGAGGCCGAGCAAGACCGACCGCAACGATTGATTGTAGCGATCGAGACGTAGATCCACGATGCTGTCTCCGAGGACGGCCTGGCCCACACCGTGACAAGTCTGGCACCGGGGCTCATTGTACAGTGGGACAACATTGCGAATCACATCTTGCCCCTCCAAAGAGATGACGGTCATCGATGGGCGTTCCTCAGCGGGTAGCTGGTGGCATTCCCGGCAGGTCGGCTCATCTATTCCCACTGCCAGACTCTCCCGCTGTATCACCCGTCCCCCAGGAAAGCCAGAGGAAAAGGCAGTCAGGACTGCCTGGTCATCATAGACGGCGAGGGAGTCGATCTGACCACCGACACTGTCTCCTAGTTGGTCCAATGCCTCCTGAATCCGATCTTTACGTCCTACCATCATGGCATCTTCCAGGAGCGTCGCTGCTACTGCATTCAGGTTCTCGGCGGCTTGGACCTCGCGTTGCCACAACTGCGCGCGCACGTACTGGGCGATCCCGTAAAAGCTGCCGCCCAAAACAAGCAGCATGGTCAGGTTGATCCCCAAAGCAAACTTGAAGCGTAGGCTTTGTCGTTGCCACCATCTCATCACAGTCACCCTCTTCTCCAGGAGACCATCATCCAACTCCCACGTCTACACATGGACCCGCTCTCAATTGGCTCGGGCCATTGTGGTGACATCCGCGCCAATGTCCGCTAGGCTATCATACAGAACCTGTAGAACATAGTCAGGATTGTGCGCGTAAGCACCGCGATCGTTGGCGACAAACAAATAATTATAGACCACGCGCACCAGACGAGGAGTCCAAACATCATAGCGATTGTCACGCACAGCCTCCTCTGGATCGGTCACGCCATCACCATCGGTATCAATGTAAAAATAGGGGTAAGCACCAGACTCATAGACGATCGGCTTACCCACCGTGTCGCGCGCATACATCACAATCTCAGCCAACAGAGCCTCCTGCAAGCCTTCGATCTCGTAAGCGATCCCTTCGCTCACATCGCCGTCTCCGTCATAGTCCGTCGTATCTACGCGGATATCCCTGATGTTTTCGGTGAGAACAGTGTGACAATCAAAACATGTCTCGGAACCAAGTTCAAGGCTGTGATTGTCGTGGCAGTCAAGGCATGTGAAGACCTCCTCGCCGCGGACAAAACGCCCGTGATAAGCCATTCCGCTGTACTCGTACGCGCCCTGCACCTCAGCACCCAATAGTGTTGCCGCAGCCACCGCGTGGTGATTGTCAATATAGCTCAGATCAGCACTCACCTCGTCGTCCTCCACCGCGGCTTCTGAAATAGCTGCATTGACTGCTCCCGCAGATGACCGCCCCTGGTGACATTGCATACACGGCGCTGCTGCGCCAACAGGTGCGATCTCTATCCCTGAGGGAAAGGCCACGCTGTACATATCCATTACAGCCTCGTTATGGCAGACAAAGCACGTGAGCGTTGTCCCTACTGGAGCGACCTGGTCCACCCTGCCAGGCCGTGTCCCATCCACGCCCAAAAAGTCCACGAATCCGTGTCGGCTGTGGCACTTGGCACAATCTTCTGGGATCACCGGAGGATCATCTTCATCCCAATGAACAAAGGCATCGGCACGCTCGTCCGCGTGGGCAGAAGACTTCCACAGTTCCTCATAGCTCACTGGTTCAGGACACTCGAGTTCAGGACATTCCGGACACTCGGGCGTTGCAGCTACCGTGGGCGTGTTTTGCTCACAGGCGGTCAGAAACGCTAGCACTCCCAACAATAGGACGAGTGTACACGGAAACGCCCACCTGAAAGCCTCTGTTTGTCTAGTCATCCGTCTTCCTCTAGAGTGTGAGTGCCCAACCTTCACTCAGGTTGGCCATATACCGGACCAGTCCCCAAACGGATCTCGGTCTCGGCAAGATCCATTACGTGACGCAGCTCGACAGCTGCCGTTCGCAAAAGAGCATCCAGATCCAGAGTCTCTCGCATACGAGTCGTTGCCTCGGCGATCGTACGCTCGCGAGCAGCGCCGCGCTGTGTCTCACCGTACAGACGTGCCCCATCGAGGGCAATGGCGAGCTGTTCGGCGATCGCTGCTAGGTAGCCGCGATCCTCCTCTGTCCACTCAGCATCCTCGCCCATCTTGCTCAGATGCATCACCCCGACGACCTGTCCGCGCACGGAGAGTGGCACAGCCATCGTGACCCCGCCATCCACACTCTCCTCGACCATCCGTGCTTGATCAGCAGCCCGCACCATCCCGGGGACCCAATCTCCCTCAGCCCGGCGCGTCTCCCCGCGATCGTACCGGAATCCCAAATCGGATTCGGTCTGCAGCAAGTTCTGCCAGGCTTGCTGGCTGGCCTCGCCATACGCTCGCCGCTCTGTCTCCAACGCCGCCTGGCTCGCTGCATACAGGCTTGCGTTGTCCAATGCCGTCGCCACCTGGTCAGCCATCACTTGCAGCGTAGCCACAGTATCCCGGTCAAACACGCCACTCTGCTCGCTCTGCACCGTCAGTGCCCCCAGCACCTGCCCGCGTGAACGCAGGGGAAGCGCAGCCTCGGAACGTGTGTCGGGCAGTTCAGACACCGTGGCACGTTCGCTGTCCAGCTCGACCTCCTGAGCGATGCGCGCCTGATTGTGTTCGATGCACCATCCGACCATGGACCCTTCACCGATCCGCAGCCGGTGCCCGCGAGCCAGCATCGCCTCTCCTGCCTCACCCGTGCCCGCGCGCAGAACGGCCCATTCCCGTCGTCCATCCAGCAAAAACAGGCCCACATAGTAGAGGCCGAATCGCTCGTGGATCAGGGCCACCACGTCGCGGATGAGTGCATCACGATCCAAGACGGCGCCCGCGAAACGGCTGACCTCCGCAGAAGCGGCAAGATAATCCGAGCGACGCTCCAGGTCGACCGTTCGCTCGGCAACGCGCTGCTCCAGGGTTTCACGAGCCATTGTCAGCTCTACATTGGCCTCCTCAAGTGCCCCCAGGCGCGTCCGCTCCAATGCATTGCGAAAGAGCGTGATCACAACCAGCAGCAGACCAACAGAGAAAAAAGTCCCCGCGTTCTGCCCGGCCCGAGCCATACCTATGTTGGACACCACCATTGGCATCAGAGCCGCCAATAGTGCATTGGCAAGCACCAGCACAGCCTGCCCCCACACAGGCAGTAACACACTCCCAATCACCAGAGAGGTAGGCACGAACGAATAGAGCGAGCCAGATGGATCTTCTGATCCGGCTAGGACCAGACCGTACCCCGATGCCGCAAGGCTCACCACCAGCAAGACACCACCCATCCTGAACCAGGGCGTGCGCCCCAGAACATACGCGACCAGACAAGCCATGATCAGCGCTACCAGGACAGCGATGGAACGCGTTCCCGCCGAGGCAGCGACAGAACCGAACATCCCAAGCAGGTTGGTCAGAGACAGCGCCAGCGAAAGACCCATCTGGAGCTGCGCCTGCCGTCGCGCACCGACATCGGTCAACGATGAATGTGGGCGAGCAATCCACTGCCAGATCCGGACAAAGAACCGTCCTGTCGCAGACCGCTCACTCGATGTCCCCTCTTGTTTCCGTAGAGCCATGTCTATTCCTCGTCGCTCACACTTGTTTGTGCGTAGGCCCGGTACCAAGCCGGATCTCGGCCTGATCGATCCCCAAGGACTCTGCCACCTCGCGCACAGCGGTCTGCAGCACCGTCTCCATGTCCAGCGATGCCCGAATCTGTGCCGCCGACTCGCTGATCACCCGTTCCCGTGTAGCCGTTCTCTCTGTCGACTCGTAGAGCTGTGCCCTGGTAAGCGCCTGTCCAACCTGGTCCGCCAACGCCTCCAACATAGACACCTGCTCTGCCGTCCACGTCGCCTGCGCTTCCGAAAACGGGACCTCGATCACGGCGACCTCTTGATTGCCGGCGTGGACGGGAACGGCAACGACCCTCTCGCGCTGCGCAGCAGACGCTGCGTCCTCAAGTGCACGAACCGTCCGCCCTTCCTTGACAAATCCCAGGTTCGCTCGCTGTGCCAGGTATGCCTCCCACGTTCTACGGCTCGCTTCACCGCGCGCCCTGCGCTCAGCCTCGGCAGCATCCTCCATTTGCCGGTAAAGTCGCGAGTTCTCAATCGCCACCGCAATCTGGTCAGCCAACGACTGCAGGACCGCAGAGTCCTCTTCGGTGAACGCCTCAGCCTCGGTGCTTTGCACATCCAGGACACCGATCACGCGCTCCCCCACCCGCAATGGAAGCGCCATCTCGGACCGTGTGTCGGGCAAATCCGGATTGTCAAAGAACGCTGCGTCAACACCTACGTCCAGCGCAATCCGGGAACGGCCACGTGCTGCAACATCTCCCACAATGCCCTGCGCGCCCACGCGAAGGCGGTGCTCACGGCTCAACATCCGTCGCCCACCTTCACTGGAAGCAGCGGACAGCTCCGCCCACTCACGAGTCTCGTCGACTATAAAGATGCCCGTGTGGTAGAACCCAAACCGCTCACTCACCAACTGCGCCACGCGTTCGAGCAGCGCCTGCGGGTCGCCCAACGAGCCTGCCGCTTCACGTGCTACGGTAGCAGTTGCCTCCAGATAAGCTGCCCGGCGAGCAAGTGCAGCCGTGCGCTCCGAGACGGTCCGCTCCAATCCCGCTCGCTCTTCCGAAAGCTCGAGGGTCAAGCTCTGGCTCTGACCCAAGGCAGCGTCAAGACGAGGCAGCATGAAAATGGCCGACATGACCATCATCAACCCAACCAAGAGCAACACCAATGTGCCAGTCACCCAGCGTCCCACCTCGGCAGCGATCAGGTCATTAGGTACCTCGAGTACCCCTGTCACAAAGAGCACGCCAAAGACTGCAAATGTAAGTGCAATTGTGCCCAATATGCCAAAGCCCTCCCAGCGGCTAAGCAGCATCGCGGCCAAAAAGCACGCCCCGAGCAGAAACACACGTGCACTGCCGCTCGGTCCATCCTCGATCAGGTCAATCACGCCCTGGGTATAGAGCAACCCGATCACAGTCCAAACGCGAAAACGATAGGATGCCTTACGCCATACTGTAGCAGCTACGAGCAGTGCATAGGATCCCCAGTAAAAGGGGATCGTCCAGACCTGGTCTGTGTCGATCGAGTCCAGCGTGCCCACGATCGCCAAGAGCCCGGCCAGCACAATCAGGACCCGCAGCAATGCGCGAATCAACTGCTCCTGAAGCGGCTGCAAACCTGCAGGGCCACCCTCTTGTTCTGGCAAATCTGCATCTACACTGTATGCTTCTTGCCCACGTTCGCTCATGCTCTATCCCTGCTCTTGAGCCTCTCCAACCATTCGCAGCGTGACCCGCTCCACACCCAGCACCTGCTGGATCTCGTCCACTGCCGCGCGCAAGACACCCTCGACATTCAACTCTTGTCGCACACGCCCCGCAACCTGTCCGATTGCACGTTCACGCAGAGCACCACGCTGCGTCTGGTCCAACAGGCGCAGGTTCTCGATAGTCTGGGCAAGCTGTGACATCGCCGCACGAATGACGTCCAGGTCATCGCGATCCCACCCAGTCTCTCGCTCTGCGCCCAGCACGCCGATCACCTCGCCACCTGCTACCAATGGGATCGCGACCTCTGTCCCCTCGACCACCGCATCGCCCTGCTCGGTCGCGCGTTGCATCAAGGGCATCCCACCGACATCGGGTCCGGCAGCAGTCACCTGTCCATCGGCATAGGCAAACTCGAATCCGGTTCCGCCACGAGCCGCAAATGTGCTCCACGCCTCGGCCGTATAGCGACGCTGAACGGACTCCATCTCTTCAAGCGCTCCTGTCAGTGCATCGACGGTCCGGTTCAGGTACTCTCCCAAAATCCGCAACTCTTGCACGTCCTCTTGTTCATCGTCGAGAGCCAACCGCACCTCACGATCGCCCTCAGATACGCGCTCCAGGAACGCCAGGTATCGCCGGATTGCAGCGCGCAGGCGTCCGGTGGTCCGTTCTTGCTCCAACCTGGCCTCACGCTCCGACTGTGCGGACTGGCGCGACTGCCGCTCAGCCTCCATTAGCTGCTGCTCACGCACTTGCACCATCGACCAGGATTCATCGATCTGGTCAGAAAAGCCCGAAACCAAAAACACCACCACTGCGAGACCTATCACACAAACACTTGCATACACCCACCAGGTGGCAGACTCTACAAGCACTCGCGGCACAATGACCTCTGCCACTTCCAAGAGGACCATCCCAAAGTAAAGAATGCCGATCGCCACAGCCATCCAGCGGGCAGACCGTCCACCACCTATCAGGCCCACGATCACCGGCATCAGAATCAACACAACAGCGACAGGCCCCGATGCACCGCCCGTGAAAAACATCATACCGAGGACCACAATGACCATAGCACCGGAAAAAAGGCCCAGTGCCAAGTCTCGTAATCCTCGTGATTCGAGCCAAAAACAGGCCACGATCGTGACCACTGCGCCAGCGGAGACTAGAGCCAAGTAATTGCCCGGGAACCGGCGGTCCACCAACCAAATCACAAGAAACAACACAGCAGAGACTGCGCTCATGATCCCACTAGAGAACATGATCGTGCGCAGGAGCTGAAAACGCCGGTCCCGCACCCCTTGCCCGCGAGAAAGGGATGTCTGAGATACCTCACTCATGCTCCGCCCCTCTCCTTGTCTGCTCTACCAGGTCTCCCCCTGCTCCCAGGCGTGCCGTCATCCGCGATGCGCCAAGCACCCGTCCCAGCGCTCTGAGCGTCCGCCGCACGGCATCCTCGACCGTCGTTGCCGCCCGAATCTCTTCTGTCACCTCACGCGTGACGCGCTCGATCGACTCGCGTTGCTGTGTCTGTTCCAGCAAACGTAGGTTCTCGGCAGCTTCGGAGAACTGGGCACTGATCGCCTGCACCAACTCGATGTCTGCCTCGTTCCACTCTCGTACCCCCTCTGCGTCCCGCAGACCCAAGGCCCCTATGGGTTGGCTACCAATGAGAATGGGAGCCACCAGCGCCGAGGGAGACGCTCTGTCCCCCTCCGCTGTTCCCTCTTGGCTTGATCCCATCAGCGGACGGATCGCAGACCGGATGCCCTGTGCCGACCGCCCACGACCGATGATCGGACGTTGAGCAGACATGGCCTGGCGTACTTCTGGTAGTATCTGTTGGTGCAGCGAGAGCATCCCTCTCCGCGTCTGTGCGTAACCTCGCACGCCCCGTTCCTGCGTGTAATTGGACCACACCTGACCAGCATACCGTTTCTGTGCCGCCTCAAGCTCGGCTACCGCGCCCTGCGCCTCCGAGAACAGCCGCGCGTTGTCCATCGCCGCCGCCACCTGGTCAGCCATCGACTGAAGTACGTCAATGTATGCCTGATCAAAGGCCAGTGGCCGATCACTGTGTACCGTCATCGCGCCGATCACACGTCCACGGGAATGCATAGGCAGTGCCAATTCCGACCTTGTGTCGGGCAGCAGTGGATTGTCAAAGCGCACGGTTGCCTCGTCGGTATCCATCAACACCTGTGGTTCGTCCAGTATAATGCACTGCCCGATCATCGACCGACCACCAACCCGCAGCCGGTGTTCCTGAACCAACATCATCTGCCCGAACGTTCCCGTGCCTGCCTGCAGGACAGCCCACTCTGTACTGGCATCGACGGCAAAGAGCCCAACATAGTACAGGTCAAACCGCTCCCGCACCAAATCCACCACCTCACGAACTAACGCATCGGGGTCAAGCTGTGCCGAAATCGCACGCGAGACTTCTGTTGTCGCTTGCAGCACACGGGTTCGCTCAGTGACACGCCGCTCCAGGCTCTGCACCAGCTCTCGCAGGCGTGCTGTCATCTCGTACAGTGCGCCTGCCAACACGCCCAATTCGTCACTGCGCGGCACAGGCTGAATAGCATCCCAATCCCCGGCAATCACCCTCCTCGCCTCATCAGCCATCTCCGCTAAGGGCCGAGTAAGCCGATCGCTGATGACGATACCTATCACCACACTCGCTATGGCAACGACGACGACGGTGAGCGCAAACACCAGCCGTGTCTGTCGGCTAACCTCGGTCAGTTCCGCCGACAATATCTCTCCCGACGCGGAGAACTCGTCCATGTAGGTTGTGGCTGCGACGCGCAGCCGCGAATTGCCGACGGGCACAATGGCCATGTACTTTTCACGGACTGTACCATCGGCCTCCTCCCAGTCATAGTAGCCATCTGCAACGGTGCCGTCCAGAGATCTTTCAAAGACAGCCCAGAAGACAGGACGCGTGTCAGCCAGCGTCGACATGTCCATCCCTACAACGGCCGGATTGACGTGAAAATGGGTGATTCCGTCGGCATCAAACACTGCCGTATACCCCGTCTTGCCAACGGGCTGGACGGCCAACAATGCAAGTTCAGCGTTGGACTCTAGCGCAGCCGTATCGGTCAAATCGATCCCGGGATGTGCGCGCAAATAGGCATCGAGCTGCTGTGCCGTGGTCAGCGCCTGATCATAGATGGCCGCTTCGCCGATCTCTTGCAAAGCCGATTGGCCCCTGCGAGCAATCAGTCGCTGCATATAGCTGCTCGTGCCGACCCCAGCTAGAACCGCGGGAACCGTTCCCACCAATACGATCAGTAGGATCAAGCGCTTTCGTACGCTCATTCTGTGCCCTCCAGCTCGGCCGTCCGGGATCCAGAGTCGCTGCCAGCACGCAGATTCTCGTTCGCACGGCCCACCTGGCCTCCCAGCTGCGACACGCCAAGCTGCAAGAAAGCGTCCGACGTGCCTAGCGCAGCGGCCATCTCTTGTACTGTAGTCCTGATCAGTGCATCCATGTCGGACGCACGTCGCATCTTGTCCGAGATCTCGCGCACCAGCCGCTCATTGGCCTCACGCCGCTGGGTATCATCCAGCAAGCGCAAGTTCTCGGCAGCAGACCCCATACGCTCCAATACAGCCTCGAGCAGCGCCAGATCGTCTTCAGTCCACTGCCTGTCCTTGTCGTCATCGTGGATCCCCAGCGCACCGATAACTTGCCCACGAACCAGAATCGGCGCCACCAGCGCGGCATAGTCCCGGTCCAAGGGATTCAACGGATCCTGGGCCGATCGACGCATGGAAGCAACGCGTTCCTCATCCAGCGCTTGCTGTATCTCGTACAGAGCAGCATCGCCGATGGATGACGTGCCCTTTTGCTCTGTCTCGTACGATCGAGTCTCAGAGGTCTGGAGATGTGTCATCCACGCATCGGCGGTGAAACGTCGTTGCGCCGCCAACAGGTTCTGCAGCGTGTTCTGGCTTTCTGTAAACAGACGAGCATTGTCGATCGCAATCGCCACCTGATCCGCGATGCCCTGCATCACCGCGATGTCGCCCTCGTCAAAGCGCGCTTCCTCGTCAGACTGCACGGTCATCGCCCCAAGCACCTGTCCCCGCGCGCGCAGCGGCAACGCCATCTCTGACCGTGTCTCTGGCAGCAGCGGATTGTCAAAACGCACCGCTGTTACCCCCACGTCGAGGGCAATCTGCGCCTCTTCCTGCGCAATACACTGTCCAATCATCGAATCGGATCCAATGGCGAGCGACCAGCCTTGGGCCAGCATCTCTTGACCGGCCTGTCCGGTTCCCGCTCGCAATACAACATCTCTCTGCCCCGCACTCTTTAGGAACAAACCCACATAGTAGAGGCCAAACCGCTCCCGCACCAACTCGACAACCTGGGGGAGCAGTCGATCCAGATCCAGAACCATCGTCGTCAACTGTGAAACCTGGTTCGCACTTTGGAGGTCGTGGACGCGTTCCGCGACACGCCACTCCAGAGAAGCCCGTATCTCTTGGAGTTCCTGGTTGCTTTGAGACAACTGTGTCGCAGTGGCGTGGGCACGCTCAAGTCCATCCTCAGTACTGCGAACAGAGACATAGAACAGTGCGATCGCCAG
>Ga0272442_10011407_pt1 | contig 10840 bp, 7 predicted proteins | sample SSMForm2O_FD_200262 | JGI IMG/M metagenome (GOLD analysis project Ga0272442, IMG submission 200262) | Marine sediment archaeal communities from Little Sippewissett salt marsh, Falmouth, MA, United States - SSM-Form-2O | ecosystem: Environmental > Aquatic > Marine > Wetlands > Sediment ... | reverse complement strand
TGGGCGATACGAAATCGTTCAGAAATTTCCTGGTGGCAGGGTTTGTCCTGAACTGTGTCTTCGATCCCTGGCTGATATACGGCGGCCTCGGCGTCCCCGCCCTGGGGCTGGCCGGTATCGCCCTGGCGACCGTCTTGATCCAACTCCTGGGCTGTCTGTATCTGGGTGTGCGGGTCTGGCGAACGGGTCTCATCTCAGACAAAAGCCTCACAGACATCGTCCCTCAACCGGGTCCGTTCAGGGACATCGCCCGGCAGGGATTCCCCGCCGGCATACACATGGTTACCGTGGGGATCGGCTTTTTCATCATCACCTACTTTGCCGCCCTCTTCGGAAAGGAAGCGGTAGCGGCTTATGGGATCGCCATACGGGTTGAGCAGATCGCCCTCCTCCCCACCATCGGACTGAATGTCGCCACCCTCGCCATTGTCGCCCAGAACAACGGGGCCCGGCTGTTTGATCGTATTCATCAGACACTAACCACAGCGCTCCGGTACGGCGCCGCCATAATGACCCTCGGGACGATCGCCGTCTTTGCCGCCGCCGGACCGGTCATGGGCCTCTTTACCAGCGACCCCGTTGTTATTTCTATCGGGACGACCTATCTGCGGATAGCCGCCTTTATCCTGTACGCCTATGTCATCCTCTTCGTTCATGTGGCGGCGCTTCAGGGGGTGAAGAGGCCGCTGTTTGCGATATGGATCGGTCTTGCCCGGCAGATCGTTCTTCCGGTTATTGTCTTTTATGTCCTTACGTCCGTTGTTTCATGCACCATCGTGGGGATCTGGTGGGGGGTTTTCGGTATTACCTGGGGTGCGGCAATCTTTACCTTTGTGTACGCGCGCAGTCGTCTCAGAGAGGTGGAATCACAGCAGGGGGCGGCCGTATGAGGGACAGGGTAAGACAATCCACGGCACGGCTGATATCCCCGGCAGCATCCCGGGCGGCAGTCGATATGATAAAATTCTGTCTCTTTGCCGGCATCATCATCCTGGGGCTGGCGATCGGAACGGAGCACGTGGGATATCACTGGCAGTGGTACCGGGTGCCCCGCTACCTGTGGGTCCTTGATCATGGCCAACTCGTCGCGGGTCCGCTCATGAAGGGCCTGTGGGTGACCGTGCAGATAACCGCCGCCGGCATGGTCCTCGCCTTCACCATCGGAATCGTCACCGCCCTTTTCAGACTCTCGGATTCGCTCGTCGCGCGTGCCGTGGCACGGATCTATCTCGAAGGTATCCGCAATACCCCCCTGCTCGTCCAGATATTCTTTATCTACTTTGTGATTGCGCCGGTCATCGACATGAACGCCTTCACATCGGCGGTCCTCGCGCTGAGTCTCTTCGAGGGGGCCTATATGTCGGAGATCTTCCGCTCCGGGATTATCTCCATAGAGCGGGGGCAGTGGGAGGCGGCTTACAGCCTCGGCATGAGCAGCTACGGCGCCTATCGTCACGTTATCATCCCCCAGGCCGTCAGGCGTATCCTCCCGCCGCTGACCGGACAGGCGATTTCACTCATCAAGGACTCGGCCCTGGTCAGCACCATCGCCATCTACGACCTGACGATGCAGGGACAGGCTATCGTCGCGGAGACCTTCCTCACCTTTGAAATCTGGTTTACCGTCGCCGCTATCTACTTTATACTGACGGCCACCATTTCATACCTGGCTCATCGGGTCGAGGATCGTTTCCGCTCGGGATAGACCCCGGAGAAGGCACACGGGGATAGAAGAGTGTCACAAAACCGTATGGAGGAGGGAACACATGAAAAGAATGTATGATTACGTCCGGTGCATGATCATCATCTTCCTGGTAATCGCGGTGCAGCAGAGCGCCTTCGCGGAGGGCATCAGGCAGCAGCTGGTCACCGAGAGTACGGTCGAACAGGTGCTGCGGCGCGGCGTCCTCAATGTCGGCATGTCGACCTTTGTACCCTGGGCCATGAAGGACAAAGCGGGGAATTTTATCGGTTTCGAGATTGACGTGGCATCGCGACTCGCCAGGGATATGGGGGTCACGGTCAATTTCGTCCCCACCAAGTGGTCCGGTATCATCCCGTCGCTGCTGACGGGCAAATTCGACGTTATCATCGGCGGCATGGGAATCCGCCCCGACCGCAACCAGAAGGTCAACTTCTCCATCCCCTACAACTATTCGGGGATGTCGCTCCTTGCCCACAAGGAACGTGCCGCCGGATTCGATACTCTCGAGGCATTCAACCAGCCGGATGTGGTAATTGCCGCACGAATCGGCACTACCGCGGCGGGGGCGGCCAAGAAGCATATGCCGAAGGCACAGCTCCGGCTCTTTGATGATGAGGCACAGGCGGTCCAGGAGCTGCTCAATGGACGGGTGCACGCCCTGGTGGCCTCGGCGCCCCTGCCGGCCTTTCAGGCAATCAAGTATCCCGACAAACTCTTCCTCCCCCTGCCGGACACATTCACGAAGGAACCCAACGGATTCGCGGTCCGGAAGGGCGATATCGATACGCTGAACTACTTCGACAACTGGATTCGCGTGGTCGACGCGGAGGGATGGCTCAAAGAGCGCCAGCATTACTGGTTCGGCACAAGAGACTGGGAGCACCAGATACAGTAGGTCTCACACCCGGGATGCGAAGACCGGGGGTTTTAAACGGATGGAGAAGCCGTTGTGAAACAGAAGCGCCGCATAACCAGACTTGATATCATTGTCACCGTCGCCAGTGTGGCAGTCTTTGCATACCTGGTGTATCGAACCACCGCGGTGTTTCACTACCGGTGGAACTGGTCCGTTATCCCACTGTATCTCTTCCGGTATGATCCCGAAGAGGAGAGGTGGGTAACGAATCTGCTCATGCAGGGCTTTTTGACCACCATCAGGCTCAGTGTCTGGACAACCATCTTCGCCTTGCTCCTCGGGGTAGTCATGGGCCTGCTCAGACTCAGCCGACGCCTGTTCAGACGTATGATCGGAAGAACCTATGTCGAGCTGATCCGAAATGTTCCGCCCCTCGTTCTCATCTTTATCTTCTACTTCTTTATCAGCGATCAGATCATAGCCGCCCTGCGGGTCGATGCCTTTATCCTGTCCCGATCCGAAGAGACCCAAGCCCTGATCACCTTTTTCTTCGCATCGCCGGGGAGGCTTCCGGCCTTTCTCTCGGCTCTCCTCACCATGGTTATCTACGAAGGCGCCTATATGACAGAGATTATACGGGGGGGTATTCAATCGATAGACAAGGGGCAGTGGGAGGCCTCGACGGCCTCCGGAATGACATGGCGACAGCAGATGCGCCTCATCATCTTTCCCCAGGCAATCCCGCGTATCCTCCCGCCGCTAGCCGGTCAGCTCATATCGACCATCAAGGATTCCGCGATCGTCTCCGTTATCTCCATCCAGGAGCTGACCTTTCAGGGGATGGAGCTGATGTCGGCCACCTATCTTACCTTTGAGATCTGGATCACTATAACAGTCATGTACTTCGTCTTGACCTTCTCCTGTTCGCTCCTGATGCGGTATCTCGAGGTTTCGATGCAGAAACGCGGCTATTCTGCCGCCGATTAATCACGCCCCTGCCGCCTGTGGTATTCGAGCAGGGCGGCCATAGCCCTCGCCGCGCGTTCCGGACCCTGGTAAATGGGAACCCCCCGTTCAAGGAGATTTTTCACCATCTTCTCCTGAAGACTCCGGTAGGTATATCCGATCACCGGTTTGTCGTATTTTTGTGTGAGGCTGAAAAAGGCCTCCGCGTTCTGGTCGATTAGTTTCTGCACCTCTTCCCGGATCGTATCGGGAGGAACATTCATATTCTGCATCCCCCGTTCGATGAAGACGTCCGGCGTCAGAAAATAGACGAGGAGCATGTCGGCGTTCTCTTCCTGCAGCAGGATATCCGGGATCCTGTAGAAATCATCCATGGGATTCTTGCTGAAGGTCATGTCCACCGGGTTATTCGTACTGGCCGTCTTAGGGATGATGGTCCGCAGTTTCCGGGTGGTGCCCGCGGATAAAGACGGAAGTGTGAGCCCCTCGCGTCCCAGGGAATCGGCTGCCACCGCACCGGGTCCCCCCGAATGGGTCTGGATGATGACCCGGTTTCCCCCCGGTTTCGGGAGCGTCCCCAGGGCCAGACAGAAATCGAAGAGTTCCTGAAGGGTGTGCGCCCGGATAATACCGCTCTGACGGAACATGCCGTCGTAGATCTCGTCGGGACCCGCCATGGATCCTGTGTGGGACAACCCCGCCTGCTTGCCCGCCTCGGAACCACCCACATAGAGGGCCACGATCGGTTTGTGGGGCGTGATTGCCCGCGCCGTTTCCATGAAGGCCCGCCCGCGGGTGATCCCTTCGATATACAGGGCGATCACCTTCGTGTTCGGACAGCCCCCGAGGTATTCCATGCACTCGACGATATCAATATTGGCCTCGTTCCCGACGCTCAGGGCCGTGCTGAATCCCAGACCGTGACGGCGGAGATAATTGAACATCTGCGTAATAAAGCTCCCGCTCTGTGATGCCAACCCCACAAAACCCGGAGGCCCCTCGGCCGGGAGAGGCGTGGGATTGAGCTTGAGATGCGGATTTGCCACGCCGAGACAATTCGGCCCCAGAAAACGGATGCCGTAGTCGTCGGCAATCTGTTCAAGCTCTCTCTGCATCGCAGCGCCTTCGAGGCCGGCCTCTTTGAATCCTCCCGATACCACGATCGCGTGTCTGATCCCCTTTTTGCCGCATTCTTCCATCGCCTGGCAGACCACCTCCGTGGGCAGGACGATGATGGCCAGATCGGGAATTTCGGGGAGATCCAGAACACTCCGGTATGCCCTGCGTCCGCGCACCTGTTCCTCCGTGGGATGGACGGGATAGATCACCCCTTCGTAACCGAGGAGATCCACTGAGGACAGCATGATTGAGCCCATCCGCATAAAGTTGTTCGAAGCGCCGAAGAAGGCAATACTCCGGGGATTTGCAATCTGATAGAGAGGACTTTCTTCAATCGATGTGATCATCATGTGCTGCCTTTCTTGAGTAGTGTGAGTGTGCTGTGGACGGACGCATGGAAATACCCATTGTGTGCAAAATAACAGGCACCATCGCATGATATCTTCAAAATACCGAGAATCCCCCCCATAGCGTATCGTCTGATAACAGATAATCGTTCAGCATTCAATCAAAAAAACTTTGCGTACCATATAATAGAGATAGGAATCGCTCGACCCAACAGAGAGAAATGGTTTCTTGCGTTACACCACCCAAAAGATCGAAAAGAGTATCTCCCGTCACCCTGAGAGGCTACCACGTGTATTCAGGGGGGATATCAGTGGGCACGGGATATTCCAAATACCTGCGAGGTCAAGGAAAGCGTCTTGGTGTTTTTTCTTGACAGCAGGGATGGCGATACTATAAGTTCGCATACGAATGATATTGGGGACGCCGCATCACGGGTCATTGCTTAAAAAATAATATCGTATACAGCCAGACTGCGTCTGAAAAGGAGGTATTCCATGTCCGATCTGCTCAATATGCTGGGATGTCGTCATCCCATTATTCAGGGTCCTATTGGTTCTATGAACAACCCCGCAATGGTGGCAGCCGTCTCCGAGGCGGGGGCCTATGGCATGTTGGCGCTCGGATTTATTGACAATGTGCAGGAGGCACAGCGTCTCGTGGGAAAAGTCCAGGAATTGACAGACAGGCCCTTCGGCGCCAATGTCGTCCTGCTCAACCCCCTTGCCCCGGAGATTCTGAAGGCTCTCGCCGAGGCAGGCGTCACGACAGTGACCACATCGGTGGGACAGCCGAGGGATCTCTATCCCCTTATCCACGATCTGGGGATGAAGGGAATCCACGTGGTCCTCTCTCTGGCCCATGCCGTGAAAGCGGAGGAATATGGTGCGGACGGGCTCGTTGTGGTGGGGGCCGAGGCAGGCGGGCTTCGTTCCACCAAGCCCGAATCATCGACGCTGGTGTTGGTTCCGCTTGTCGCCGACAATGTATCAATCCCCATTGTCGCGGCTGGCGGCATTGCCGATTCACGCGGGTACCGAGCCGCCTTTGCCCTGGGAGCTCAGGGGGTCCAGGTAGGGACCCGTTTTCTGGCCTCGGCGGAGAGTACGGTTCATGAAAAATGGAAGGAGGCGGTAGTTGCCTGCGGCGATGGAGGAACCGCCCTTCTGCCGGTGAGAAATATGATGACGAGGGCCGTTGTCACCCCCGGAATCAGGAAGCTGATGGACGACCCAGCCGTGGATCTGGCAGAGGCGATGAAAAAGGTTGACCGGGTCGGGGCGTGGGATGCAGGAGATTTTGACAACGCCGTTGCCGGAGGCGGGCAGGTGAGCGCCCTCATTCGGGATATACAGCCGGTGAAAGAGATCATCGACGAAATGGTTTCCTAGGGCCTGTCCAATACATCGAGAAAAAGTTACGACATCACCATGGCAAGAGCCAGGACGCCCTCAGGCAGAACCGGGTGGCATTTTTGCTTGACAGCAAGTTTGTTGCCGGCATAAGTTCGTATACGAAGGATGGTAAAAATGTCAACCCCTCTTACAGACAGTTCGGATTGTTATGTCTTTCTTCTGTCCAAGGCCTACCAGAAGGGTCACGGCCTGGTGCAGAAACGTCTCCAGCCCTATGGTGTTACGAATGTTCAGTATGTTGTTCTGGAAGCCCTGTGGAACCGGGAAGGTCTGACGGCTGTTGAACTCGGACAGCTCTTGACGATTGACAAGGCAACCCTCTCGGGTATTCTGGACCGAATGGCAGAGGCGGACCTGCTGATCAAACGGCACGATACGCAGGACAAACGAATGCTCAGATTATACCCTACCGAAAAGGCACACACCATGAAGGACAAACTCATAGAACAGCGGAAACAGGCGAATGAAGAGTTGCTGGCGGGGTTTACACAGGAAGAGCGCATCCTGCTCCGGCGGCTTTTGTTGAGTATCACATAACAGCAATAAGCAGTGGATCAAGGGGGTATCTATGAAGGAGTGGAAAAAGACAGGCTGTGTGTTGTGTGCACAGAACTGCGGTCTGGAAGTGTTGGTCGAAGACGGTCGAATGGTCAAGGTAAAACCGGACAAGGAAAACCTCCGCAGCGAAGGATACGCATGCCGAAAGGGACTCAATGTCATCTATCATCAGTATCCCGCGGATCGCCTGACTCAGCCCCTCAAACGGGTGGGGGATCGGTTCGAGCCCATCTCATGGGACCAGGCAATCGATGAAATTGCCGAGAAGATGCGGGGGCTGGTCGACCAGCATGGCCCCCGCTGCCTGGCCTACATGGGTGCCAGTGCCCAGGGCGGCCACTTTGAGGGGGCCTTTGGCCTCTCACTGCTCGAAGGGCTGGGATCGAAATACTTCTATAATTCCGGGGGACAGGAATTCAGCGGAATCTTCTGGGTCGACGGGCGCGTCCTGGGGAAACAGTACCTCCATGCCGTTCCCAACGAACAGAGCGCCGAGATGTTCGTGGCCTGGGGATGGAACGGCATGCAAAGCCACCAGATACCACAAGCACCGAAGGTGCTCAGGGGATTTGCCAAAGACCCCGACCGGCTGCTGGTGACTATCGACCCGCGCAGGAGCGAGACAGCGGCGATAGCAGACATCCATCTGGCCGTGCGCCCGGGGACGGATTCACTGCTGATGAAGGCCATGATCTCCATGATCCTGAAGGAGGGCTGGGAGAAAAAGGATTACATTGGCAGATACGTAGAGGGGTTCGATACGGTCCGCCCCTGGTTCGAGAATTTTGACGCCCGAGCGGCCGTCGCGGTCTGTCAGCTCTCCTACGACGAGGTACACCACCTCTGCCGTCTGATGACCACAAAGAGATGGTGCATCCACCCCGACCTAGGAATCTACATGGGGCGCCGTAGCACTCTCAACTCCTACCTGATGGCGATCCTGATGGCAATCTGCGGCGTCTATGGCGTGCGCGGCGGGAACGTCATCCCCGGAATGCTCGTGCCGATGGGACGACATGCGGATGAGCGTGACCCGAAGACCTGGCGAACACTGGCAACCAATATGCCGCCCGCGGCGAGCGGTTCGTTCCCCCCGTCGGTGATACCCGAGGAGATCCTCAGCGATCATCCCGAACGGCTGCGTGCGGTCTATGTCAGCGCCTGCAACCCGCTTCGGGCTTATCCCGACACCACAGCCTACGAGGAGGCCTTCGGCAAGCTCGACCTGTTGGTGGTCAGTGACATCGTCATGAGCGAGACGGCACGGCTGGCCCACTACGTCCTCCCCTGTCGTTCCTTCTACGAGTCTTGGGATTCGACCTTCTTCCAGCACAACTGGCCCGGGATCTTCTTCCAACTCCGGGGACCCATCGTGGAGCCGCCCGGCCAATGTCTCGAGGCATCCCAGATCTATACCCTCCTGGCCGATAAACTCGGGTTGATTCCAGATATCCCCGACCACCTGTACGAGGCCGCCAAGGGCGACCGTCTTATCTTTGGAGCACAGCTGATGGAGTGGGTCGCGACGGAACCCAGAGCCATGCGTGCCATGCCGCTGGTCCTTGCCAAGACCCTCGGACGTGTGTGGGACAGCGCCGCTCTGGCCGCCCTGTGGGGGATACTGATGACGGCGCCGAAGGTGTTCCGCGAACATGCCGTTCGGATCGGATTCGAACCGGGACCGGACCAGGGCGACCGAATCTTCCAGGCCCTGTTGGACAATCCTCAAGGCCTCTGGATCGGCACACTTGATGAGGACAACCCCATGGACGGGATCAAGACACCGTCGGGCAGAATCGAGGTGTACATCCCCGAGATGGAGGAGCAGGCAAAAAATCTGGACGCACAAAGCGAGGCGGCAGAGCTTAAGATGACCGATGCGTTTCCGCTGATCCTGAACGCAGGGCGACATATGTCCTACAATGCAAACACGATGATGCGCAATCCGGAGTGGAACAGAGACAAACGTGCCTGCACCGTAGCGATGAATCCTGCCGACGTCGAGGCCCTCGGGCTGGGTGAAGGCCAGCAGGTCAACGTTACGACCGAGGCCGGAAGCGCAGTAGGAGAACTCGAGGTAACCGACCAGGTCCGCCAGGGAACAGTGCTGATCCCCCACGGGTTTGGTCTGATCTACGACGGCGAGGTGTACGGGATCAACGTCAACCGCCTGACGAAAAATACCCATCGCGATCCGCTCGGCACGCCCCTCCATCGGTACGTGCCCTGCCGAATTGAGGCGGCTTAAGGAAGACTGTTTCCGGGCAGGGGGTTGCCAGCAAACGAAAATCGGGACCAAAAATCATGAGGCAGAATGGACGGAAGAGGTGCTATAATCCATACGGCTTTTCCACCGATATCCGACTGCCGTATTCAGGGTCCCGTGCTCTGACTCGTGAGTGAAAGGAATGGAACGATGACCACCATAGGTCCCCACTCATATGAAGAGTTTCTTGAAATCGTGAGAGATTTTCACGGAAGTGTCGCACCCGGTATCGTTGCCGGGGGTTTTATGATTGACCTTGCGCTGAAAAATCTTCCCGAGGACAAGCTTTTTGACGCCATCAGCGAGACACAGAGCTGCCTGCCCGATGCGATTCAACTCCTGACGCCCTGCACGGTCGGCAACGGCTGGCTCCGGATCATCAACATCGGCCGGTACGCCATTACCCTTTTTGAAAAATACACAGGGGAGGGCGTGCGTGTTTCCCTGGATCTGAATCAACTAGGAGGGTGGTCTGAAATAAAGGCCTGGTATATGAAGCTGAAGCCAAAGCATCAGCAGGACAAAGAGCTTCTGCTCGAGCAGTTCAGGGAGGCCGGGTCGGAGATCTATACGGTTGAGCATGTTCATGTCAATCCGCAGTTACTGGGAAAGCACAAGGGTGGTGGGATCGTTCTGTGTCCACTCTGTGGGGAGCCTTTCCGTTCAGATCGAGAAGGGGCCTGTGCCTTCTGCCTGGGAGATGAGAAGTATCTCGTCTCTGATATCGATATACCCGGAAAACAAAAAAGGGGGTCAGAAGTTCCGCCTCTGATACGGGTGCCGGTTGATGAAGCCGTGGGGCGTGTTCTTATACATGATATGACCCGCATCGTACCAGGCCGGGCGAAAGGACCGGCGTTTAAACGGCACCACGTAGTGACTGCTTCCGATGTTACAATTCTTAAACAGATGGGAAAGGAGCATGTTTTTGTTGGTGACGGGAAAATCAGCGACAAGGAATGGATCCATGAGGATGACGTAGCGCCGGCATTCGCCCAGGCCATGGCCGGTGGGGGCGTGACCTTCGATAAACAGCCGATAGAGGGGAAAATAACCTTTCGAGCAGCCATTGCGGGGCTGTTTACCGTCGATCGCCTTCTGCTCGAACGGTTTAATATGCTTCCCGGCGTTATGTGTGCGAGCCGCTGTTCCTATTCTACGGTACGGGAGGGAGAGAATCTGGCAGCGACCCGTGCGATCCCCCTCTATCTCTCTACCGAAGACTTTCGACGCGCCACGGCCCTGCTTGAAGGCGGTCCCTTGTTCCATGTTCTCCCTCTGCAAAAGAAAAGTGTGGGAATCGTCGTCACCGGCACAGAGGTTGCGCAGGGTCTCGTCGATGACAAATTCACACCCATAATAACGAAAAAGATAGAGGCATACGGTTCAGAGATCATCGAAAGCGTGATTGTCCCCGATTCACGAGGAGCTGTCTGTGACGGGGTCAAGAAACTTCTCGATGCAGGTTCGAATCTTATTGTGGTAACGGGAGGACTTTCAGTCGATCCGGATGATGTAACGATGGACGGACTTCTTGACGCGGGGCTTACCGATCTTCTCCACGGTGCCCCTATTCTGTCGGGAGCCATGACCCTTCTTGGAAAAATTGG
>Ga0272442_10011406_pt1 | contig 10840 bp, 10 predicted proteins | sample SSMForm2O_FD_200262 | JGI IMG/M metagenome (GOLD analysis project Ga0272442, IMG submission 200262) | Marine sediment archaeal communities from Little Sippewissett salt marsh, Falmouth, MA, United States - SSM-Form-2O | ecosystem: Environmental > Aquatic > Marine > Wetlands > Sediment ... | reverse complement strand
CGATGATGCGCTGGCCGGCCTGGATGTCCTTGAGGCCGTCGACGAGGTCCGCGTTGATGACCAGCTCCCCCTCGACTTCGGAGACGCTCCAGTGGCGCGGGACCTCGGCGGAGCGGTGACGGACGGTTCCGATGGGTTTCCAGTTGAAGTCCGTCGGTAACATATCGCGCACCTAAGCTAACGGCTGCGAGCCCCGGCTTTGCCGGGACACGCATCCGTAAGCTTCGGTACAGCTCGGGGGTAAGGGGCACGGTGTTGCACATTCATATTTTTGCAGCCCGTGGTTGTCTATCGCGCACCTAAGCTAACGGCTGCGAGCCCCGGCTTCGCCGGGACACGCATCCGTAAGCTTCGGTACAGCTCGGGGGTAAGGGGCACGGTGTTGCACATTCATTTTATTGCGGCCCGTGGTTGTCTATCGCGCCTGGCAGGATTCGAACCTGCGGCCTACGGCTTAGAAGGCCGTTGCTCTATCCAGCTGAGCTACAGGCGCTCAATCGCCCGTATTTGACCCGATCGTGCAAAAGGTGTCAAATGCCTCCATGGCGAAATTGCCCGAACAGCAGGCCCGGATCAACCTCCAGTTCAACGAGGACCTGGCCGACGTCAAGACGCGGCAGCTTTTCCTTTCACAGGCCGTGGGCGCGCTGGTGCAGGTAGTTGACGGATTGATAGACAGGTTGACCTCCCGCCGGCTGCTGCCCGGAGACGACCCGATCATCCGCGACTACCATCGGGCCGTCGAGGAGCTGAAAAAGGCCGGGTTGAAAATGGAGCCCCCCGAAGACCCCGACATACCGATCGATCAAATAACCTGCCCGGAGTGTAATGCGGTCATCAAGGCCAAGGCGGGCGAGGAGATCGAGCGGTGCGATTGGTGCGGGTATAAGTTCGAATAGATCGGGGCGGGCGGATTTGAACCGCCGACCTCCTGCTCCCAAGGCAGGCGCGCTAACCAGGCTGCGCTACGCCCCGGCAATTCCCGGAGAGCTTAACTCAGGCTGCTGAAATGGGCAAGAAATACAGGGGGTTTGTGATCGATATCACGCATTGTAAGTGAATGTATGCGACACCTGTGACCTGGTTTCACGGTTTTTCCGGCACGCCTGTTTAAAAAATCCTTTCAAATCAAGGCCTAAGAATTTGGCACGAAACTTGGATAACAACTTAATGTGGTTTTAAGGGTTTGATTGATCGGGAGCATGTGATGAAAGTCAAAAAGAGCAGAACGAGGCGGTTCAAAGACTTAGTAATGGGGCTGATTCAGCCCACCATGACCCTGGCAGTCGCCACGGCTTTGGTCTGGCTCATTGCTACCAGCTGACCCGTCTCCCCCCCCTCTCCGAAGGTTGATTCCTCCGTATTTACGTGCGATAAGAAGGCCGGATCTGCTGTCGCGAGGATGGCGGAACTGGTAGACGCGCGGGATTTAGGATCCCGTGGCACAGCCGTGGGGGTTCGAGTCCCCCTCCTCGCATTTTTCCTCGGAGTACGGTGTGCTTCTAAGGCTATCGCTGCTTTTCACCTTGATTCTCGCCTGTTCGGGCTGCTTCCAGATCTCCAAGGCTTCCCGAGACTCCGACGACGAAGAATGGGGCGCCAAGTGGGGCACCGACGAACCCGAGAAAAAAGAGACCCCTCCGCCCGCACCTAAACCCGCCATCAGCGACAAAGATCGCAAAGAATCCTTCATCCCGCTGCCCCCTCCCTCTCCCATGGAGGGCAATCAAGCCCGCCCGGCAAAACCCAAAACAATGGAACCACCGCCGGTGGTAGCAAAAAAGAAACCCAAAAAGAAAAAGCCGAAGTTGGTCCCCGAAGAACCCCCGGTCGAAGAACCCCCACCCCAGGCCCCGGTAATGTACCCCGGCGAGGCCGCCAAAGAGAAACCCGCACAAAAACCCGTGCCCGCAGCGGAGCGAAGCGGAGCAGCACCTTTAGGTGTGCCCGCGCGCGTGCCCGAAAAGAAACCCGAACCAACTCCCGAACCTCCGCCCCCGCCGCCCAAACGCGAAGTAGTAGCCACCCCCGCCTCAACACCACCCAAAGAACCCCTCTTCATGCTCGAGGCAGTCGGCGGCGTAATGATGATCCCCCGCGGCACCCGCTTCCAGCCGGGCGGCGGCCTGGGCTTCGGCTTGAACCTGGGCAACCTGGCCGGCTGGAAGGGCCTGTACCTGACCGCCGACCTCGACGTCCTGGTGGGCGAGCGCCAGCTTTACAACGACACCTATTTGCTGTTAGACGCCTTGGTGGGCATGCAGGGCCGCATCCCGGTCTGGAAGCTCAAGATAGTCGCCGGGCTGGGTTTCGGTATACGCTACATGCTGCTCACCGGAGACGCCGGGGAGAAGGAGCCCGAGCTGGGCTTCGGCGGGGCGGCGGTCGTCGGGGTGGAGGTTCCGATCAACGACCTGCTCTCGGCGGTGGTGCTGGTGGACGGGCGTTACATGAAGGAACCCGAGTTCGGATCATTTCACCTGACGTCCATGTTCTCGGCGGGCGTCGGGTTTCATTTCTGATCAAAGAGGACAAACCGATGAAAGCCACCGTGGAATCACAAGACGCAATCTTCCAGACCATCCGGGTCGAGGTCCCCTGGAAGACGGTCTCCGAGGAGCTGGACCGCGCCTACAAGGAGCTGGGCCGCGAGGTGTCCATCAAGGGCTTCCGCAAGGGCAAGGTGCCCCGAAACGTCCTGCGCCAGCGGTTCGGCCGCCGGGTGGAGGAGGAGGTGCTCTCCCGGGTCATCGCCGACAGCTTCGAGGCGGCCATAATCCAGCACCGGGTCCGGGCGGTCTCCCGGCCCGAGTTGGAGCGCGGGGAGCTCAAGGAGGGCAAACCGTACAAGTACACCGCCCGGGTGGAGGTCAGCCCGAAGATCGAGCTCAAGGAGATCCGCTTCGACGTCGAGGAGAAGAAGCCCAAGGTCACCGCCGAGATGGTCGACGAGAGCATCGGGCAGATGCGCGAGCAGCGGGCGGTGCTGGTGCCCATCGAGGGCCGCGACACCGCCCAGAGCGGCGACATCGCCATAATCGACTACAAGGTCGAGCAGGACGGCAAGCCGCTGGGCGACGAGACCAAGAACCACGAGCTCGAGCTCGGCGCCGGCAAGGCCCTGCCGGGCTTCGAGGATCAGATCACCGGCATGCGGCTGCAGCAATCCAAGGAGTTCGATCTCACCTTCCCCGAGGACTGGAAGTCCAAGGACCTGGCCGGCAAGCCGGCGCGCTTCTATGTCACCCTCAACGCTCTGCGGCAGCGTGAGGTCCCCGCGCTCAACGAAGATTTCATCAAGGACCTGGGCAAGGAGGGCTGCAGTACGGTGGAGGAGCTCAAGCAGAGCGTGAAAAAGGAGCTGCTCGAGCAGGAAAAGCAGCGGGTCAGGCGCGAGGCCCGGGAGCAGGTGATCGACAAGCTGATCGAGAAGAACCCCTTCCCGGTCCCGCCCTCGCTGGTGGACCGCCAGCAGGACGCCCTGGTTCGCGAGATGGAGTCCTACCTGGGCTATCAGGGCGTCAACACCAAGGAGATCGGGCTGGACAAAAAGAAGATGAAAAAGGACATGCAAGAGCGCGCCGAGCGCGACGTCCGCGCGACGCTTTTGCTCGAAGCGGTTTCAGAGCAGGAGAAGATCGAGGTTGGGGAGGCGGACATCGAGGCCAAGCTGCAGGAGGCGGCCGAGCAGATGGGCCAGAACCTGGCTAAAATCAAGTCGTTATACGAGGACGAGCAGGCGCGCGCGCGGCTGCGCCACCAGCTTTTGCAGGATAAGGTCCTTGATTTCTTGCTCCAACCGACTACCATGAACGTTAAGCAAGAGGGGAAGAAGCCCCCCGCCCCCAAGAAGAAAAAGGGCGCTGCCGGAGCGAAAAAATGACACTGGTTCCGATTGTTGTAGAGCAATCCCACCGCGGCGAGCGGGCCTATGATATCTACTCCCGCCTGCTGAAAGACCGGATCATCTTTCTGGGGACCGCCATCGACGACGACGTGGCCAACCTGGCCATCGCCCAGATGCTGTTCCTCGAGAGCGAGGATCCCGAAAAAGACATCAACCTGTACATAAACTCGCCGGGCGGGTCGGTTTCCGCCGGCCTGGCCATCTACGACACCATGCAGTACGTCAAGTCGGGGGTTTCCACCATCTGCATGGGTCAGGCCTCCAGCATGGGCGCTTTGCTCCTGGCCGCGGGGGAGAAGGGCCGCCGCTACGTCCTGCCCAACGCGCGCATAATGATCCACCAGCCCATGGGCGGTTTCCAGGGCCAGGCCTCGGACATAGAGATCCAGAGCCGCGAGATCCAGAGGCTGAAGGAGCGCCTGAACGGGATCCTGGCCGAGCACACCGGCCAGCCGCTGGAGACGGTCACCCGCGACTCCGACCGGGATTTCTACATGAGCTCCGAGGAGGCGGTGGGCTACGGCATCGTGGACGAGGTGGTGGTGCGCAAGCCCATGGCCGACAAGAAGTAAGGGGGCAGTTTGAGCCGCAAGCGCAAGGGACAGTCCGATTACCTTTCCTGCTCGTTCTGCGGGAAGGGCCAGCGCGAGGTGCGCAAGCTGATCGCCGGCCCCACGGTATACATCTGCGACGAGTGCATAGCGCTGTGCAACGAGATCATCGAGGAGGAGATCGAGCGCGAGGGCGGGCAGCAGCACATGTCGGTGCCCAAGCCCTCCGAGATCAAGGACGACCTCGACGCCTATGTCATCGGCCAGCCGCGGGCCAAGAAGGTCCTGTCGGTTGCGGTGCACAACCACTACCAGCGGGTGGCCACCCGCGGGGTGGTGGACGACGTCGAGCTGCAGAAGTCCAACATCCTGCTCATCGGCCCCACCGGCACCGGCAAGACGCTGCTGGCCCGCACCCTGGCCCGCTCGATGCAGGTGCCCTTCACCATCGTGGACGCCACCTGCTTCACCGAGGCCGGCTACGTGGGCGAGGACGTCGAGAACATCATCGTCAACCTGCTGCACTCAGCCGACCACGACGTGGACAAGGCCTCCCGCGGCATCGTCTACATCGACGAGATCGACAAGATCGCCCGCAAGATCGAGAACCCCTCGATCACCCGCGACGTCTCCGGCGAGGGCGTCCAGCAGGCGCTCTTGAAGATCATCGAGGGCACCGTGGCCAACGTCCCCCCCAAGGGCGGCCGCAAGCACCCCCAGCAGGAGTTCTTGCCGGTGGACACCACCAACATCCTCTTCATAGTCGGCGGGGCCTTCGACGGGCTGACCGGCATCATCGAGCGCCGGCTGGGGGAGGGGGCCATCGGCTTCGGCAGCATCAAGCCCGGCCACAAGGAGCGCAGCGTGGGAGAGGTGCTGGCCGAGACCGCCCCCGAAGACCTCCTGCAGTATGGCCTGATCCCCGAGTTCGTCGGCCGCCTCCCGGTGGTGACCACCCTGCACGAGCTCGACGAGGAAATGCTGGTGGAGATATTGACCAGCCCCAAGGACGCCCTGATCAAGCAGTACGTGCGTCTCTTCGAGATGGACAACGTGACTCTGCGTTTCACCGACGACGCCCTGCGGGCGGTGGCCCGGCAGGCATTGAAGCGCAAGACCGGCGCCCGGGGCCTGCGTTCGATTCTGGAGAACGCCATGTTGGACCTGATGTACGAGATCCCCTCCAAGCGCTCCATCCGCGAGGTGATCATAAACGCGGACGTGATCAACAAAAAAGAACGGCCCATTCTCCTCTACGAGGAGCGGGCCGAATCCGCCTAGATGTAGGGGCGGGCTTTACGCCCGCCCGGACGAGGTTACCATGCTGTTCAAGCACGACGGTGACAAGAAAAACGGCCCGCCCCCCATTCCCCAGCCGCGCCAGGTCCCCTTGCTGCCCCTGCGCGACATCATCGTGTTCCCCCACATGGTGGTGCCCCTGTTCGTCGGCCGGGAGAAGTCCATCAAGGCCCTCGAGGAGGCCATGACCCAGGACAAGGAGATCCTCCTCTCCGCGCAGATGAAGGCCAAGACCAACGACCCCACTCCCGACGAGATCTTCAAGGTCGGCTCGCTTTCTTCCATCATCCAGCTCCTGCGCCTGCCCGACGGGACGGTGAAGGTGCTGGTGGAGGGCAAGCAGCGCGCCCGCATCAAGCGCTTCGTCGACTCCGACCCCTTCTTCCGGGTCGAGGTCGAGGAGCTGCGCGAGCGCGCCGAGGCCACCCCGGAGATCGAGGCCATAATCCGCAACATCCACGCGGCCTTCGAGACCTACGTAAAGCTCAACAAGAAGATCCCCCCCGAGATGATCATGTCCACCGCCAACATCGACGATCCCATCCGCCTGTCCGACACCGTGGCGGCGCACTTGAACCTCAAGCTCCAGGACAAGCAACTGCTCCTGGAAACCGAGAGCTCGATCGAACGCCTCAAGAAGCTCTACGAGTTGATGGAAACCGAAATCGAGATCCTGCAGATCGAAAAGAAGATCCGCAACCGCGTAAAGAAGCAGATGGAGCGCACCCAGAAGGAGTACTACCTCAACGAGCAGATGCAGGCCATCCAGAAGGAGTTGGGCGAGAAGGACGAGTACCGAACCGAGCTGCACGAGCTCGAGGAGCGCTTGAAGAAGAAGAAGATGTCCAAAGAAGCCCAGGAGAAAGCCCAGAAGGAGCTGAGAAAGCTCAAGCTCATGTCCCCGATGAGCGCCGAAGCCACCGTGGTCCGCAACTACATCGACTGGATGCTTTCGCTCCCCTGGGGCGAGGACACCAAGGACAAGCTGGACATAGTCGAGGCCGAAACCATCCTCGAAGAAGACCACTACGGCCTGAAGAAACCCAAAGAGCGCATCCTCGAGTACCTCGCCGTGCAAGCCTTGGTTAAGAAGATCAAGGGCCCCATCCTGTGCTTCGTAGGCCCCCCCGGCGTAGGCAAGACGTCATTGGCCCGCTCCATAGCAAGAGCCACGGGCCGCAATTTCGTAAGACTCTCACTCGGCGGCGTCCGCGACGAAGCCGAAATCCGCGGCCACCGCCGCACCTATATCGGCGCCCTGCCCGGCAAGATAATCCAGCACATGAAGAAGGCCGGCTCCGGCAACCCGGTCTTCTTGTTGGACGAAGTCGACAAGATGTCCACCGACTTCCGCGGCGACCCCAGCGCGGCGCTCCTGGAGGTGTTGGATCCCGAGCAAAACCACACCTTCAACGACCACTACCTCGACGTCGACTACGACCTCTCGAGGGTGATGTTCATAACCACCGCCAACACGCTGCCGGGCATTCCCTTGCCGCTCCAGGACCGCATGGAAATAATCCGCCTGCCCGGCTACACCGACTACGAGAAGATGAACATCGCCAAGCAGTTTTTGGTCCCCAAGCAGCTTCTGGAAAACGGCCTCGACAAGATCGACGTAAAATTCGCCGACTCCGCCCTGCGCACCATAATGGACCGCTACACGCGAGAAGCCGGCGTAAGAAACCTGGAGCGCGAAATAGCCTCCGTCTGCCGCAAGGTCGCGAAAAGGGTCCTGAAAGACGGCAAGGACATAAAGATCCGCCTGAACCCCAAGACCATCCAGCAATACCTGGGCGTCCCCAGATACCGCCGCGGCCAGCTCGAGGACGAAGACCGCATAGGCCTCGGCACCGGCCTGGCCTGGACCGAAGTCGGCGGCGAGCTGTTACAAACCGAAGTAACCGTGATGCCCGGCAAAGGCAAGCTGATAATAACCGGCAAGCTGGGCGACGTAATGCAAGAATCCGCCCAGGCCGCCATGTCCTACGTCCGCTCCCGCGCGGCCCTGTTGGGCATCGACCCCAGCTTCCACGAAACCAAGGACGTCCACATCCACGTCCCCGAAGGCGCCACCCCCAAGGACGGCCCCTCAGCCGGCATAACCATGGCAACCGCGCTCGTATCGGCATTGGCCGGCGTCCCCGTCCGCCGCGACGTAGCCATGACCGGCGAAATAACTTTGCGCGGCCGCATCCTCCCCATCGGCGGCCTCAAAGAAAAGGTGATCGCCGCCCACCGCGGCAAGGTCACCACCATAATCATCCCCGAAGAAAACGAAAAGGACATGAAGGACATCCCCAAGGCCATCACCAGGTCCCTGACCTTCCACACCGTCTGCCACATGGACGAAGTCCTCAGAATCGCCCTGGCCGTAGAAGACCCCGACGAATTCTTCAAAAAAGCCCCCCTGGAAGACACCTGCGACCTCGATGAAGACATAAAGCCCCCCCCAGCCGCCGACGCCGAAGAATCCCCCGTACATTAGCTCTCCCTCCCCCTGGGAGGGGGAGGGCCGGGGAGGGGGGGACGCCTCGATATTGCCTTTTTCTTTGACATTACTTACCCTATCTGCTACCCGTATGCCTCGCTGCGGCGAGACAGGGGCTCTTTGAAGGACGATGCAGGCGGGTAGCTCAGCTGGGAGAGCATCGGCCTTACAAGCCGGAGGTCGCAGGTTCAAGCCCTGTCCCGCCTATCTCTTTGAAAACCTGGGGTGGTAGTTAAGCTGGTTATAACGCCGGCCTGTCACGCCGGAGGCCGCGGTATTCGAGTCCCAGGTGCTCATTGATAATTTGGGGTGGTAGTTAAGCTGGTTATAACGCCGGCCTGTCACGCCGGAGGCCGCGGGTTCGAGTCCCGTCCACCCCGTCCTGTTTTTACCCTGTGAAATCGCCCGGTTGGAGTTTGTTGCGACCGGGCGTTTTCATTTTGTGCCTTATGTGTGCCATGAGAACCGTCAGATGCTGCTTCATCTCCCCGACCTCAATGTCAAATACAGAGCTTCAATAGTTGATCGATGAAGCCTGCCACATCCGCTTGGATCTCGTCGTTGCCAACACCCATGATGAACTCGGCGACACGACGGGGTCCGACGTTGTCTCTAGCCAGAAAGTCGTCCTTCAAGATGTCGATTGCCTGCCGGGCCGATGGATCGCCGAGTAGCTGCTTGAGGCGGGAGGCAACGTCTTCAACTCCGTTTTTGTAGTTGCGTACAACATAGTACAGGTCGTAGGCGTCCTTGTTCTCTCCGCGCAATCGGAAGGCAATGGACTTGAGTACAACGTATGCGCCTGGACCGCACGCCCATATCTTGCGCCTGGCCAGTTCGCCAATAATCGTGCGGCCCGAGAGCTCGATCCGTTCCCGGTCCTGGAATGCCAGATGGAGCCCCGGCGCTATGACCGCCGCGAAGTCTGATTCGATGTTCCGCAGCTTGCCGCCGCGATCATCTGGCAGGCTGGGCTGGATCAGGAAGTCGACGGTTACCTTCTCGGTCCTCTCGATCTTCCAGCGCTGCCGGGTGGGCTTGCCCTCTTCGTTTACGTCCTGCTCGAAGCCGGCACGGCGCAGGCGCTCGGTGAGGGCGCGGTATCTCCCCTCGTCCAGCAGGGCCAGGGTGAGCCCTACGTCCAGGTCCATTGTCCCGACGTGGGCGTCGGCCCCGCCCGGCAAATTGTCCTGGTCGATGAGCAGTGAAGGTACCAAACCTCCGACGACCACCAGTTCGTCCATGATGTCGCCCAGCTTGGTCGCGACGTAAATGCAGGTCGCGCGCACGAGCTCGACTTGCCCGCTCTTGTATCCTGCGGCGGTGGTCGGTTTGTCAGTCATCGGCCCTCCACTTCAAGTGCTTGGCTCTCAGCTTCTGCGCCGCCTCATAGGCGCGCTCGGGGTGGGCCTGCAGGTCGATGTAGGCCTGGACCGGGTGAACGCAGCGGATCTTATCCCGTAGCGCCGCGCCGTGGAACACGCCCTCGTCGTTGGGGACTACCAGCCATACGTTGGCGCCGGGTTCGTCCTCGCGGAACGAAAGGTCGGCGAGCAGTTCGGGCGGTGGCTCTTGGGCCAGGTACAGGGTGACGATCCTGAAGCCGGCGAAGCGGTCCAGCAGCCAGGCGGCGGCCAGCCCGGTCGCGGCGTAGGGCACCGATGCATGTTCCAGCGCGCCAGCCAGCTGCCTCAGGAGGGCGTCACCGGTGCGGGCCGCGACGTGGCCCCGGATTATATGGTGCTTCGAGAAATCGTAGGCTTCGCTCCAGGAGTCGAGAAGGAGGTTGGGATCCCGGGGCTTGACCGCCCCGTTGTCGTCCCGAACCACCAGGTCGTCTTCCTCGAGCCTGCCGACGATCTTGCTGGTGTGGCCCTCGTCAGTGCCGGTGGACTTAGCTAGCTCCCTCTGGGTCAGCGCCCGGGAGGGGTTCAAGAGCAGCCACCGGGTAATACGGGAGCTCTTGGGGGCGAAGGCGGTGGAGGGACGGCCCCGCCGCTTGTAGCGGTTGGGTTTGCCTTCGACCAGGATGCGCAGCCCCGGGGCGAAGATGCGGGCATTGCCGGAAAGATCCAGCCAGGCGACATCCTCCCGGGCGCAGCGCTCCTGCCCGGCCTTGCCCATGAAGGGAACCGCCACGAGTGGTATGACTTTCTTGCCGAGGCGCCGGGCGTAGTCGCGGACCTGCTCGACTGCCGTGGAGACCGGCGCCGCCGCCCCCGAGCCTTTCCACAGAACCACGAAAGTGAACGCTCCGGCCCGTACGATGCCGTCAGCGGCGGGTGCCCGGCGGTCCGAATCCAGTCGGACCTCGTCCCGGTCGACATCGACTAGATCGGCGAGACGGCCTAGTATTTGTTGCATCGCGTTCTTTTCAGAAGGCACCTTCATACTTGACTAAATACACCAATATGACCGCGTAGTCAAGTTGGAGCTTTTAGTCAAGCGACCAGCCGATCTTGGGGACTTAGGTGTTCCACGACTCGGCGGTATCAACCCTATCCCGTCCGGACTGGAGGGAACAGGAAGGGACAAGCTAAGTTCTCGGTAGGTCGAGAAAATCGGTCTAACTGCACGCACTGTCAAGGCTTT
>Ga0272442_10011405_pt1 | contig 10840 bp, 3 predicted proteins | sample SSMForm2O_FD_200262 | JGI IMG/M metagenome (GOLD analysis project Ga0272442, IMG submission 200262) | Marine sediment archaeal communities from Little Sippewissett salt marsh, Falmouth, MA, United States - SSM-Form-2O | ecosystem: Environmental > Aquatic > Marine > Wetlands > Sediment ... | reverse complement strand
CTGCCCATGGAACACTAACTTCTTTATACCTCCTCCATTTTTCCTTATGTGGACTAGTTTTTTGCATCTCTTCATCCCGAATGAATGCAAAGGACTAGTTCCATAAAAAAATAATTACACAAAGCATTTGATTGGAAAAAATTTATATAAATTAAGTTACTCTACATAACTAGAAATAACTAACATGTATGGGGATAAATATGAAACATCAAGGAGTAAATTATTTTTTAATACTATTGTCAATATGTATTCTAATAACAACCATATTCATGCCGTCATTTGGAAGTATTGATACTTCAGATGATAAAAGTGAGGATATTTTAACATATGATTATTCTTTTTCATTTCCTGAACTTGTTGAAATTGATAGTAATAAACATTTATATTCGATTCAGATGAACAATTTACCAAATTCAAATGAATTTAAAATGCCACGAGTACCGGTCAAACCATTATCCTTACTGATTCCATATGGGATGAATGTACAACAGGTTGCAGTTGAAACATCTGAAAAGATAACGATTGCAAATAATATTACACTTGAATATACTGGAGCAGTTATCCCGCTTTCAGAGCGATCAGCTTTATCAGATACTTCGACGTATCTTCCAGAAAAGAGTAACACTGTTAGACAAAATAAAGAACCTGAAAATAATTTCTATTCAATAGTTGGTACCTATATTTTAAGAGGGTATCGTATTTTAAATATTAACCTCTATCCCGTTCAATATGATCAAGAAACAGGGAGTATTGATTTCTACGAAGAGATGCGTCTTCATGTATATTTAGAATCAGCTGATCCTGTTGCCAGTTTTCGCAATAATATTATAGATACAAATGTTGTAAATAATTATATTGAAAATCCACAGATTCTTGCAACATATAGTAATTCTAAGTTAAATATGATGCAAACAGATGAACAATATGAATATGTAATTATAACAGATAATAATATGAAAAATGCAAAAGGAGAATATACCTTCCAGGATCTTATTTCATTTAAGCAAGAAAAAGGAGTAAGTGCAACTATTGTTACAATTGAGGACATTTGCAATAATCCAAGTTTTTCTGCCGACGGTGTTTGGGGAGATAACAACCCTGACAATCCTTTTTATTTATCCCCAGTTAATAATCCTAACATATTTGATGATACTCAAGCACGTATCCGGAATTTTATTCGATATGCATATATGAACTGGGGAACTCAATTTGTTTTACTTGGAGGTGATTCCGATACAGACAATCCTATAGATCTCATTCTTCCACATCGTGGATTATTTGCTGATGAAGACGGACTTCCTCTTGATAATAACACTGTAGCATATGAAACAGATGACATTCCATCTGATGTCTATTATGCATGTTTAGATGGAAATTTTAATTATGATGAAGATCATCATTTTGGAGATGCACCTAGGTTCAATACGGTAGATAATACTATTGATGAAGCAGATTTATATGCTGAAGTCTTTGTTGGTCGTGCCTGCGTTGACTCAGAAGAAGAAGTATCTAATTTTGTTAAGAAAACGATTTCATATGATGAAATTTTTTATGATGAATATTTTTCAAAAATCCTCTTTTTAGGTGAATTTTTAGGGTCGCAATTTTATTATAGTTGGGGTGGAGAATATAAAGATTTAATTGAACCAATTATTCCTTCGGAATATAACTTAATAAAGGTGTATCAAGGTGAAGATACCTGGGATACCGATTACTACTGGAGTTTGTTAAATGAGGATCCACCGCTTATCATAAATCACGACGGTCATGGTAGTCCAACAAGTGCCATGGGTCTTTCATGCCGTACGATTGAACAATTGCAAAATGAAAAATATTATTTTATTTACTCGCATACCTGTCTTGCTGGTTCATTTGATAATTGTTGGCCACCAAATACCTATTATGATACTGATTGTGTCGCAGAATATTTCACTGTTGAAACAGAACACGGAGCAATTGGTGTTGTAATGAATTCACGTTATGGGCTGGGAAGTGAGACGTCTCCTATGTCGCCATCAGGAGCATATGATGAATCATTTTTTAAAGCGGTATTTGAGGAAGATATTCGACAAACTGGTGCTGCAAATCATTATTCAAAAGAGAAAAATATTTGGCAAATAAATGAAAATGGCTATAGATGGGCATTCTATGAAACCAATCTTTTTGGAGACCCAGAAATAGCATTAAAAGAGCCAACTCCTTCAATAGAAGTATCCGTAGATATTACAAAGCCTGATACTGTAGGGAGTTTATATATCGATGATAACTCACCCATATTCTTATCATTTTTGAACAAGCCTTTTATCTTAGGTGGTATTACTATTCAAGCAGACGTTGAGATAATTCCAGATGATATGATTGATTCTGTTGAATTCTTCATTAATGAAAAGCTTGTATATACTACATCTGAACAACCATTTGAATATTATTGGGATGAGCAAAATACAGGACCTTATGAAATAAAGGTGATTTCAAAGGCTTTCTATGGTTTTTCTGATGAAGCGACAATCTCAGTATTTAATGTATGGTAACAATGGTGCATTGTATCCTTCTTTTCAATTTTTCTTGCTTCTAAATTAAAAAAACAATTCAAATGACCTGCTTCAGCTTTTAATTTATTTTTTCCCATTTAATAATAAATATTATATAGGTATAAACCAATATTCAATATAAGTTTGCTTATTTGGGGGCAATACATGCTAAAAATGCAAAAAAAATATACTAATTCTAAATTAAAAGCTGTTGGACTCTGTTCATTGTTGATCATGACCTCTTTTTCAATAATGTTTTTTGGATCACCGATCAGTGCAGATCAACCGATAATCATTGCAACAGGAGATGATGATCTTCAACACCTTATTTTTAAGGAATCATTAGAAAAACCTTTGTTTGCATTAGAAAATCATGATGAAGGAGTATTCACATCTATAAAGGTGAAACACTCTATGCTCATTGGTGATAGATCAGGTTCGCCAGTATATCCTGTTATCCCTTATACTATCCTAATTCCCTATGGAAAAACTATCAAAGACATCCATGTTGGATCAAGTTCGCTTATACAGATTGACATGACCGAGCATAACATAGATTTGCTGGAACATCCTATTGTTCCATATCAACAATCACTTCCAATTGGGGCACCGGAACCAGAGTCTATCGATTTTGATGAGAGTATCTATCAATCTGATGAGAAAGTTCCTGATCGATTGTACACCTCTTCCGATGTCCAATACTGCAGGGGATATGCAATAGTAACATTGAATGTGTTTCCTATGAAATATAATCCAAGAGATGGGGAAATTTTCTATTATAACCAAATAGTGATCGATATCACATTGGAGGATTCATCCAATGCAAATACCATGGTTCGTGATAATGCATTAGATCAAGCATGGGTTCAATCACTTGTCATAAATCCCGAGGAAACCTCAAGTTATACAGATATCTCATCTCGTGATCCATTGGAATATCCTGGTGGCTTATGTGATCCTGTGGATTCCTATGATTATGTCATAATTACCCGGGAGTTACTAGCTGATTACTCTGGGAGTTACACCTGGAATGATTTTATTAACAGGAAACAATCGGAAGGATTACAAACAATTCTTGTCACCGTAGAAGATATTGAGGAAAGTTCTGATTATTGGAATACAACCAGTTTATTTAATGATACACCAGCATTAATTCGCGAATTCCTCCGAGATGCATACCAAGATTGGGGATTATCCTATGTATTGATAGCAGGAGATCATGAGGGCGTTGCTGGAATTCCAAGAAGGTTAATGAGCTCAGGTGCTGAGTCAAATGTTGAAGCGGATCTCTATTGGAGTAATCTTGATAACAGTTTTAACGATGATGAAGACACGAGCTGGGGTGAAGAAGGTGATACTGGTTTTGATTTATACTCTGAGTTATTCATTGGAAGTCTTACCTGTGATGAAGGGATAGATTTATCCAATTGGATGACAAAGAGTTTTTACTATGCGGATACAACAGAAAAAGATTATCTTGAGAATGCTGCGTTTTATGGGGGCGATACCGGATGGTCTTGTCAAGGTGATGATTTTATGGATTTCACGTTATATGGAACTGATGATTACTTTGGCCCATACAATGAAACAGATTTTCCTGATTACTTCGGTTTTATGCAGGGATTTGATACCTGGAATGCGTCAAATCCAGGATATGAATATAATACCTCTATTAGGTGGACTGCTGAACCACCTAATGATGGCTGGAATGGCGGAAGTGAAACTGAAGCATGGAATGGGTTAAAGAATGCAGTAAATAATGATGATATTACCCTATTAAATGCAGTTGCTCATGCTGATCCATATATGTCTTGCGATTTATTTACAAACGCAGAAGATGATTGGCTGGGACAAGGTCCACCATATTGGGAAGAAGATTTTCATAATACAAAACCATTCTTTATTCATGATTACGGGTGTCATTGTGGGGATATGGATGATGCTGATGATGGAATTCTTCATTCAATGCTCTTCTATTCTGATACTGAGCTCGCATTTGCTTGTGTTTATAATACAGGATATGGTTGGGGAAATTTAGATGAGACCAATTCAAGTAGTGCATGGCAACAAAAATTATTTTGGGAGTATTTATTTAATCTAAGTATAAGTGGCAGTCCAGATAATTGGCAGTTTGGCCGTGCTCATGCGTATGGAAAAGATACCCTTGCTCCTGCTATTGATTGGGAGGATACGTTTCGTGAGAATATTCAATGTTCAACATTTTTTGGTGATCCTGCTCAACTCCTAAAAATACCATATGTTCCTGATCATGATATACTTGTTACTAATCTTGTTATTCCCTCTGTAATTCCTCATGGTGAAACCCAAACGGTATCAGCATTAGTTCGAAATATTGGCAACAATACGGAAACAGGTATTATTGTTGATTTCCTAGTAAATGACTCAGTAATAGATTCAACGACAATTTCTTCTCTTGATAAAATGGAATCAGTTCCCGTTGATTTTCCCTGGGATCCTGCAGTTGGAACCTATCTTGTTACCGTTGAATCACAACCAATTCCAGATGAATATGATTTAATGAATAATTTTGTTAACAAAACTGTCCAATGTGTCTATTCTCCACAAATTGAAGTTGCTCCATTATCACTATCTCTAATGCTTCCTACAGAAGCAACTGATTCTGATATAATAACCATTACCAATCTTCCTGAGGCAGAAACCATACTTGATTACATCATTACCTATGGTGGCGATCTAGGTGGTAGTTGGCTATCAGCTTCCCCTGAGTCAGAAAGTGTTGCTATCGGTGATTCAGAAATGGTAACAGTGACTGTTGATTCCACGGGTCTTGATGAAGGCGATTATACAGGATATCTGTTCATTGCTAGTAATGATGTTGATGATCCTGAGGTTGTCGTAATCGTTGATATTACCGTAGTATATGGAAATGATATGGCGGCAGTTTCAGTGAATAGCCCAGTAGGAACCGTTGTTTATGGATCCTATGTGGTGAATGCAACCGTGCAGAATGTTGGGTATTATCCCCAGTCGAATGTGCTCGTAAATTGTTCCATTTTTGAAGGTGGTATTGGTGGGACTATTATCAATGAGGATTTCTCAAGTAATCCAACTGATTGGACCATAACCCATATTGATGGAACATCTTGGACTTGGGATAGCAGTGATGAACGTATGGAAAACACTTACTCAGGATATCCAAATATTGGCTATCTAGACAGCCCTGTTCTAGATTGCTCAGGGAAAACAGGAATTAGTCTTTCATTTTGGCATTATTGGAAAGCGGATTACTATTCAGGTGATCAGAATGGATATGTGCGTGGAAGTATTGATGGTGGTCTTTCGTTTCCCTATGTGATTGATGAATTTCATCATAATGATCCTGCAGAAGAGACTGCAGTGAAATCGTATGATATTTCTTCATGGGCAAATAATCAACCACAGGTGATGATACGGTTTGATGTTGAAAATCAGAATGACTGGTATTGGTATATGGATAATTTCAATATGAGTGCTGAAATCACCGGTCCTTTAGCATATTCATCCGAGGCTCTAGTGAACCTTCCTGCGTATCAGTCTACCTACATTGAATTTGCTCCTAATTGGGATGCATACATGGGTGTGTATGGCATTCAGATTACCACGCTTCTTGCAGGTGATGAATCACCGGGTAATAATGTTACAGCAGAAGTTGTTTATATTGAAGGCCCTGAACTCTCCTATGACCCGACGGGATATGATGCTGGAATGATATCAGTTAATACAACAGATGTCACTACCTTTGCTATTTGGAATAGTGGCGTTGGCATCCTTACGTATAGCATAAGTGAGTCTTATGATTGGATTGAGGTATCACCATTATCGGGTGATTCAACAGGAGAACATGATATGATCATTGTGGATATTGACACCACGGAATTACCTGAGGGTCCGTATCATTGTGATATAAGTATCAGCTCAAATGGTGGCGCGGGTGTGTTCACCGTTGATATGAATGTAATATCAGATACCACTCCTCTTGAGGATGTGAATCAGAGTATGTTTGATCGTGGTTTCCCGATTCGTCATACCTTGGATGGTGATTGGGGGGCTGCACAAGATTTCACCCCAACAATGAGTTATATTCCACAGGTTGATATCTATCTGAGAAAGTTTGGAACACCAGAGTTTGATCTGACGGTTGAATTACGAGAAGATGATCCAGAGGGAACCTTGCTTGATTCAGTGGTATTTCCTGTTGGTGAAATAGAAAGTTCATGGATGTGGCTTACAGTTGATTTCAGTGATACACCAGTTGAATCTGGTACCGATTACTTTATTGTACTTCCACCAGCACCATCAGGTGTTTCAACATCATTTGGATATGAATGGGGTTATACCTTTGGCAATCAATATGATGATGGATCCTTCTGGTTTACTCGTGATGGTGGTGGCCTGTGGCGTGATTTACCAAGTATGTATGATTTTACATTCAAAACATATGGATTACAATAATACAGTAATAGAAGAGTAAGAGTAGATAAATATGAAAAAACGAGCAAGTTATAAAAAAAATGGCGCAGCGAAAACCGTTACATTACTCATAATGACAGTTCTTATCATGACTTCTTTATCAAGCATTGTTCCAACAGGAATTTCTCAAGAAAATGGTGATAATTCGACTGGTGTTGAATTAATGGTTCATGGAAACATAGATGACACTCAGGTGATTTGTAATATATTAGAATATAATATTGAAACGATAATCCATGAAGGAACAGCATATAAAAGATATTCAGTTTTAGATGAAACACATACACATGATCAAGGATTTCCAGATATACCAACCGTTCGAAGAAGTATCATCATTCCTGATGATAAAATAATGGATATTGAAATTATTAATATAGAAACCAATGAATATGAAAATGTGGATATTATTCCATCGAAAGGAATTCTTCCTCGAACAGTCAATCCATCAGAGGTTCCCTATAAATTCGATGATATCTATAATGAGGATGTCTGGTATCCAGAATCAATTGTTGAATTGGAGGAACCATATATTATTCATGATTTCAGAGGTCAGTTGGTTCATATTAATGCGATTCAATACAATCCCTATCAGCATAAAATACGAGTAATAAATACTATTGAACTAGCAATAACAGAAAATGGACCTGGTGGATATAATGTATTTCATCGGATAAAACCACTTGAAAGGGTTACAACTGATTTTGATGCTGTTTATAAAAATCATTTTATCAATTATGATCTGATTACATCGAATATGAAATATACCTTTGTTCCTGAACAGGGAAATATGCTTGTTATCTGTTATGATGATTTCCTTGATGAAATGCAACCTTTTGTTGATTGGAAGAACATGAAAGGTATTCCAACTGAGATGGTTGGAATGAGTTCTATTGGAACAACCGCGCTAGATGTTGATGCATATATTGATTCATATTATTTTTCAAATGGTTTAGCATTTGTCTTATTAGTTGGGGATATATCTCAAATTCCTTCAATGGACACTCCAAATAGTGCACATTGTTCAGATCCAACATATGCGTATATTGTTGGTGATGATTATTATCAGGATATCTTTGTAGGACGTTTTTCAGCACAGAATCAAGATCAAGTTATTACACAAGTCGAGCGATCGATAGAATATGAGAAATATCCACAAGCAGGCGCTGATTGGTATCATAAGGGATCAGGAACTGGTTCAGGTGAAGGAACTGGTGATGATAATGAGTATGATTGGGAACATATGCGAAATCTACGATATCTTCTTTTAGATTATACCTATACCTATGTTAATGAATTCTATGGCGGATCTCATGGAGAAGAGGACGCTGATGGCGAACCTGTTGTAAGTGAAATTGCAGCTGCTTTCAATGAGGGAAGAACTATTTTCAATCATTGTGGTCATGGTGCCTGGGATGGTATTGGATGGGGCGCAATGCCTGGTTGGTATGTTTTTCATGTTGATGATGTTAATGAATTGACAAATGATAATAAACTACCATTTGTGTACTTAGTAGCTTGTGATTCTGGTAATTTTGAAGGTTATGATAACTGTTTTGGTGAATCATGGTTACGAGCGACAAACAATGGCGAACCAACTGGTGGAATCGGTTGTTTTGCCTCAACTCAATCTCAAGCATGGGACCCACCTATGGAAGCTCAAGATGAAATGATAAATCTTCTTGTAAATGAATCATATAACACAATGGGTGGTTTATGTTATACTTCAACTATGTCAATGACTGATGATTATAGTGCTTATGATGAAACAGATACATGGACATTATTTGGTGACCCATCTCTTAAACTCTTTACTGATACACCAGCAGCCATGTCAGTTGATCATGATGCAGCTATTATGACGGGTAGTACTGAATTTGAAGTTACAGTTACTGGTGTTGAAGGAGCATTATGTGCTATTTCTTATAATGGTGAATTACTAGGATTTGATTATACTGATGCAACTGGTTCAGCTTTAATCACTTTAGCTGAGGATGCCCTTGAAGACGTTGATCAAGTTGATTTTGTTATCACTGCATTTAATAAAATGACGTATCTAACTGTTCTTGATGTTACACCGCCTCTAAGAAATATTGCAGAATTTGATCCTATGCAAGGAGTACTTATTGCGTATCCATTTGGTATCTCCTATGATATCATTGCTGAAATGAGTGAAGATGTTGTCGTAACAACGATTGTAGCAGATAGCGGTGAACAAAGCTATGTTGCATCACTTTATGCGGCAAATGGAGTCAATACAGCCAACTGTGAATATCTTCTTGCTCCAACTGATTCATACTGGACACGTGATTATGGTCCATGGTTCCGGTACAATGCTTCAATAAATCAAATTGAAGTCATTGATTTTGAATATAACCGGCCTCGGCCAAATGATGATAATTTACCCAATGTTTTTGCAAGTGCTTATGGATTAAGCTCAATATACATGGACATTATTCATACTGGTGGAAACTATATGACTGATGGACATGGCATATCAATTTCAACTGAACTAGTACTATCAGAAAATCCAACGATGAACGCAGATCAAATAAAAACCATGTTTAGTGAATATCTTGGCATACAAACATATCATCTATATCCAGATCCTCTTGGTGAATATATTGAACATGTTGATTGCTGGGGAAAACTCCTATCACCAGATACCATTATGATTATTGAAGTATCACCAAGTCATAGTAATTATGCTGAAATTGAAGCAGCAGCAACCTATTTTGCAGGTCAAATGTCCTGCTTAAGAACGCCCTATAACGTTGTTCGTGTGTATACACATTTAGAAGAACCTTTCATTAATTCCCTTATTCTCAATGACAAAGTACTAGTGCCAATTACGGGAAGTAGTTATGATGCTGATGCACTTCAGGCATATGAGGATGCAATGCCAGGATATGAAATCCTTGGATTTACCGGTTCATGGCAAAATACTGATGCATTACACTGCAGGGCAAGAGGAATACCTGATTTAGATATGCTTCATATCGATCATGATCCTGTTATGGATCAAATGCCTGATGATGCAGGATTTGAAATTGATTGTGACATCCTTTCATATAGCTATTCAAAAACTGTTGTTAATCCACAACTTCATTGGAAAAACCATACCGGTGTATGGAATGCTGAAATAATGAGTGAAGATGAAGATACGTATACGGCATATATACCAAATCATCCCTGTGGAGAAACTCTTTATTATTATATCAGTGCAGAAAATGCAAATAATGATCTATTCAATGATCCATTTATCGGTGCACCTGATCCATATTTATTCAATGTCACGCTTGTACCAGATATTTGGGTTGAACCTGATAACGTTGCTATATGGGGGAATGAAGGGCAAATTCTTACTGATATTCTAACAATTGGAAATGATGAATTCGCAGGAGAAGATCTTGATTTTATCATAACTTGTTCAAATACAAGTGGCTTAGGCTGGTTATCAGTTGACATTTATAATGATGCAATTGCACCAGCAACAAGCATAAATATAACTGTTATCGCAGATACAACTGGCCTTGCAATAGGTCTCTATGAAGAAACCCTTTCAATAAATAGTGATGACCCAGATACTCCATTTATTTTGATTCCTGTTGAACTAGATGTTGTCTATGGAGATAATGTTGGTGCAATATCTGTTAATTATCCAACTGGATCTATTCCTGCTGGATCTTATATTATCAATGCAACTGTTCAAAACTTTGGTTCCAATGATCAATTTGATGTGTTGGTGAATTGTTCCATTTTTGAAGGTGGTATTGGCGGTGTGATCCTTGATGAGGATTTCTCTAGTGATCCAACTGATT
>Ga0272442_10011404_pt1 | contig 10841 bp, 8 predicted proteins | sample SSMForm2O_FD_200262 | JGI IMG/M metagenome (GOLD analysis project Ga0272442, IMG submission 200262) | Marine sediment archaeal communities from Little Sippewissett salt marsh, Falmouth, MA, United States - SSM-Form-2O | ecosystem: Environmental > Aquatic > Marine > Wetlands > Sediment ... | reverse complement strand
ACGGCTCCTGACTCGCCCCGCGCGTCGAGGCCCAGCCGGGGGTCTCGCGCCACCCTATTTCGCGGGCGGCTTCGTCTCGGTGCCCTTCTCGGCCTTCGACAGGACGATGTTCCGCATCAACTCGAAGGCCGACTTCGGCGTGTAGCCGTGGACCTCGTAGCAGGGGTACCCCACCAGGCCACCCGTCAAGTCCTCGGCACTGAAGAGAATCAGCGGATTGCCCTTGGCATCCAGCAGGGCCCGGATGCGGGGGTCCGTCTCCTTGATGCCCACGTCGACCCGGCTGAAACGCCGCAGCCGAATCCCCTCGATCTTGAAGCCCTCCTGCTGGTAGATCGGGGAGTTGATCGTCATTCGGCGGAGGCGTTTGCGCCGCACGAGGTCGTCGCTCAGGCCCCCGGCGATCTGGGTGATCAGCGCCTCGCCCGTTTCGCCGAAGCCCTTGGCCCCGCCGGTGCCCCAGACACCGCCGGCCGCCTCGATCAGGAGCAACCCGCCGGTCGTGACGAACTGCTGGAGGGCCTTGACGTCGTCCGGGGCCAGCGCGATCCGGTCGGTCCCGCTCAGGACGGCCAGCTTCGCCCCGCTGCCGGCCAACTCCGAGATCGGGATCGGGCCGACGACCCCCACCTTCGTCTGGGTCTCCTTGGCCATCAGCCGGCTGAAGCGCTGCCACGCCAGCGGCTCGGGGTTGAAGTTACCCGGCTGACCCTCGTTGTTGTTGTAGCGCAGGCGCGCCACCTTGACTTGGCGGAGAGGTTGGAACTTCTCCGCCGCCGGCCAGATCTTCGTGCCCCGAGCGGCGAGCTCCTTCTGGGCCAAGCCCTTGCCGCTGAGGTACATCGCCACGTTCACCGCCGCCTGGAACGCCGGCTTGTCCGACTGCGTCAGACGCAACTGCCAAGCCTTCGGCAAATCCTTGTCGGTATGGATCGCCAGCGGGCGGATGCCGTTGGTGACAATCTGGAAATCCGGGAACCCGTCAAGCTTAAAGTTGATCGAGTACAGCTTGTGGTTCTTGGGGCATTCCTGGAGCTTGTAGTCGGGGAACAGCTTGGCGTATATCTCGCGGATGCCCTTGCTGAAACCCGCGCCGTCGCATTCGGTGCAACTGAGGATCGTGCCTCCCTGCTGCACGTACGTCCGCAGCGCGTCGAGGTCCTTGGGTTTGAACTTCGGCGCCGTCGAGCCCGACATGTACAGGATCGGCGCGTCGTGCCATTCCTCCGCCGGCACCTGGAGGTTGACGATCTGCCAGTTGACCGTGGTCTCGAACTGCTTGCTCGTCCACCGCGTCAGGGCAGCCAGGTCCCGCGGGCGGTTGTTCCAGTCGCCGGGGAACACGAGTTTGTTGAACAGCACGGCGTGGCGTCCCCGGACGAGGAACAGCAGCGCGTAGCTCGTGGCGACGATGGGACCCCGGCCGCCAGTCCACGAGCCGTTGCCTGCCTGCGACCGCAGCAACTGCATCGCGCCCAGCTTGTACCAGTCGGCCTTGCCGAAGTACTTGTACCCGCTGGCCAGGCCAATCCGCTCGATGCCGTACAGCAGGTAAAACTGGTCGCCGATGCCTCGGGGCCCGCGCTGCCCCTGGGAGAAGAACCGGTCCATCCATTCCAGGGCGCGGTTCAGGGGCTTCAGGACGGCCTGGGCCCGCGGGCCCTGGTCGCACTTGACGAACCCGTCGGCCAACAGGTTGTCGTAGCAGACGAACATCGTCGCCAAGCCTGCCGTTGTCATGGTGGCCGTGCTGCCTCCGTCGCCGCGATAGCTCCATCCCCCGTCGCCGTTGGCGCACTCCAGCCAGTGTTTCAGCACGAGGTACCAGTACTGGCGAGGAACCTCCTCGTCCAGTTGGGCGGCCGCCCAGACGCCCAGGACGCCGTACTGGCTGTTGGAGTTGTCCCCGGAGCTCATCGTCTGGCCGAAGCAGTCGTAGCCGTAGCTGCCGTCCTTCGTGGACTTGATGAGCAACTCGGCGTCGGTTCGCAGGTTGGCCCGGTAGTTCCGCGCGCCTTGCTTGGCCGCGGCCAAAAATGCGTTCGCTCGCAGGCCTAGCGAATACGTCTTGTGGCACGACTGGGCCCAGCTCTTTTGGTAGTTCTCGTCGACCCGGGCGGGCTTGGCGCTGAGCAGCTTCTTGCTCGCCTGCATCTTGACGAGAAAATCGAGGACCTTCTTCATGTCCGGGTCGTCGTGACGGACGAGCCCGCTTTCGAGCATGGCGTAGGCGGCGATGGCCGTCGGACCGACGGGATAGAAGTGCCCGCCGCCCGGGTTGCCGAACGGCCCGTAGGACCCGTCGCCCTTGGCGGCACCCTTGAGGAACTCGACGCCCTTGCGGATCGCTTCGGCGACGGCTGCGTCGGAGAATACCACCGCGGGCTTCTGGGCCCTGCGCTGTGCGCGGGCCCGGGGAGCCCACAGAAGACTGCCCGTCAACGTACACGCCACGACTGCCATTGCGGTCATCCGACGCATCATGGTGCGCTTCTCCCAATCCGCTCGCCGCGATCCCGCGACGCGCTGCCAAACACGAAAGCCGCAACGGGCAAACCGATCCCGCGCGGAGGTTCTATCCCTTTAGACACGCCAACTGGCCGGGGGTCAGGGCCCGCCGGGGACCAACATACCGCCGAAGCCCGCCTGCGCCTATGACTTCTGGTGCTTCGCCAGGCGGTGGCGAAGGTACGTGTCGATGAACTCCTGAAGGTCGCCGTCCAGCACGCGGTCGGTCTGGCCGACCTTTAGCTCCGTCCGCTCGTCGCGAACAAGCTGGTACGGGTACAGCACGTACGAACGGATCTGGCTGCCAAAAGCGATCTCGCCTTTGTCGCTGTACATCTTGGCCAGTTCCTCGTCCCGCCGGGCCATCTCCGCCTGGTACAGCTTGGCGGTCAGCATCTTTCGGCCTTGCGCCCGGTTCTGGTGCTGAGACCGCTGGTTCTGGCATTGCACGACGACGCCCGTCGGCAAGTGCGTCAGCCGGATCGCGCTGGAGGTCTTGTTGACGTGCTGGCCACCGGCCCCGCTCGCCCGGAACGTGTCCTCCCGCACGTCCTTGTCCCAGTCGATCTCGATCTCCACGTCGTCCGTTTCCGGCAGGACGTCCACCGAGGCGAAACTGGTGTGCCGTCGGCTCTGGGCATCGTACGGGCTGATCCGCACCAGCCGGTGCACGCCGCGCTCGCAGGACAGGTACCCGTAGGCGTACGGCCCGGCGACTCGAAGGGCCGCCGACCGAATGCCCGCTTCCTCGCCGTCCTGCCGGTCGATCTCCTCGGTGGCATACCCGGCCCGCTCGAAGTACCGAAGGTACATCCGCAGCAGCATCTCGGCCCAGTCGCAACTCTCCGTGCCACCCGCGCCGGCGTGGATCGAGAAAAAACAATTCCCCGCGTCGTGCGGGCCCGACAGCAACGTGTGGAGCTCCAACTTCTCCAGGTCCGCCAGGAGCCGGTCCGCCTCGCCCGATGCCTCGGCCAACGCCTCGCCACTGGCCTCTTCCTGCGCCAACTCGTACAGGACCGACGTGTCCTCGATCTGTTGACTCAGTCTCTCGAACGGCACGAGGACGGACTTGAGGCTCTTCAACTCCGCCACGACTCGCTGGGCGCCCTCGGGATGGTCCCAGAAGCCTTGCCGGCCCATCCGCTGCTCCAGGTCGGCCATCTGTTCACGACGCGCAGGGACGTCAAAGAGAGTCCCGGATCGCGATGATCCGGGCCGTGAGGGACTCGATCGTCTGCTTCAACAACTCCACTTCAACCATGGACAGGTCTCCTGAGTAACGCATCGTAGCATAGCCAGGGCCCATCTGGCAAGGCGATTGGGCGCCGTGGCGGCCGGGCGCCGCCCCTGGCAGGACGGGACTCGGATACGGTACGCTATCCGCTCGCCTGCCTGCTGGATCGGAGTGCCGATGGATCCGGAGTGCGAACAACTTCTCGCCCACGGCGTGGACATGATTCAGAACTCCCTCTACGCCGAGGCGCTGCGGTGCTTCGTGCTGGCTACCGAGCGGTTCCCGGACGTGGCGGACACCTGGTTCGAGGCGGCGGAGATGTTCCTGTGGTTCGACCGCTTCGACGAGGCCAGCCGGTATCTCGATCGGGCTCTCCAGGCTGATCCCGACCATGAAGGAGCCTGGTCTCACCGCGCCGGGCTGTGGCGCCGCGCCGACGACCTCCCCCGGGCCGAGGCCTGCTACAGGAAGGCGGTAGACATCGCACCCGACTTCTGCCCCGCCTGGCATGGCCTCGCCGACTTGCTCGCGGCCAACGACCGACCCGCCGAAGCGGCCGAGGGCTTCTCCCGAATCATCGAGATCGAGCCCGATCCCGCCGCCGCCTTCAAGGGACGGGCCGACGCGTACGCCACCATGGGCAGGCTCGAGGAGGCACTGGGCGACTACGAAGCCGCGCTCGAAATCGACCCGGGATACGTCGAGGCCCTCCTCGGCCGGGCTAACGTCGCCGCCGGCCAAGACAACTGGCAACAGGCGCTGCGAGACACCGAGGAAGCCCTCCGGCACCGCCCGGAACACGCCGGAGCCCTCGTCGCACGCGGCAAGGCCCGCGCAGCCCTCGGTGACCCGGCCAAGGCGATGAGAGACTTCCGCGACGCCTCGCGGTCCGACCCCCGAAACCCCGATGCCTATCTCCAGGCCGCGGTGCGGTCCTGCGAGGAAGGCGACTTCGACAAGGCCTGGAAACTCTGCCGGGAAGCAGCCTGTTTCGGCGCCGAGATGGACGAGGACTTCGTGCGCGACCTGGAGCGGGCTTCCGGCCGGCTGGCCAAGAACGAGCTGGGCGCCTGACCGCCCGCCACGGGCCAAAGTGCGCCTGTCCCTCGCGCCGCGAGAACGATATAAAGACACACGACAACGAAGGAGCGTGCGACGTGTCTGATCCGCCGAAGAACTTCGCCGACCGCCTCCAGGCCGCCGTCGAGGCCAAGGGCTCGCCCGTCTGTGTCGGCATCGACCCGCGAGCCGACCGTCTGCCAGCCCAGTTGGCCGTCGCCCCGGATGCCCCCCCGGACGAGCAGGTCGCTCGAATCGCCGAATTCTGCTGGCAGGTGCTCCAGGCCGTCACGCCCGTCGCGCCGGCCGTCAAGCCCCAGTCAGCCTACTTCGAGGCCCTCGGACCGCCCGGCGTCGAGACCTACCACCAGGTCGTCCGCTGGGCTCATGAGCTCGGGCTGCTCGTCATCGGCGACGTCAAGCGAAACGACATCGGCTCGACGGCCGAAGCCTACGCCGCCGGACACCTCGCGGGACCCGACCGCCCCGACGCGATCACCGTCAATGGCTACCTCGGCGCCGACGGGCTCGAACCGTTCCTCGAAGTCTGCGCCGACGAGGGCAAGGGCGTGTTCGTGCTCGTGCGGACGAGCAACCCCTCGGCCGGGCAAGTCCAGGACTTCGCCGACGCCAACGGCAAGAAGCTCTACGAGCACGTCGCCGACCTGGTCGCCTCGCTGGGCGCCCGCGACGAGCTGATCGGCTCCTGCGGCTACAGCGCCGTCGGCGCGGTGGTCGGCGCGACCTACCCCGACGAGGCCCGCGCGCTGCGCCAGCGGATGCCCCGGCAGGTATTCCTCGTGCCCGGCTACGGCGCCCAGGGCGCCTCGGCGGACGACTGCACGGCCTCGTTCAAGGCCGACGGGGCCGGAGCCCTCGTCAATGCCAGCCGCTCGGTGATCTACGCCTTCGCCAACGAGGGCGCCGGCGAGGGAAGCTGGCACGAGGCCGTCGCCCGGGCCGCCCGGGCCTTCGCCGAAGACATCCGAACCGCCCTGGCGCGATAGGACATGAACTCCCGCGGCCGAAATACCCAACTCTTCGCCCTGCCTCAGCCCCCGCCGGAAACGGTCGAGTTGGCCGGCTGTGTCTACCGGCTCGTCCGCGTCTTCAAGCACGACTTCTACGCGGCCACGTGCCTCTACGAGACGGCCGAAGCGGTGGATATCCCCAGGGCGGTCGTCAAGTTCGGGCGGACCCAGGCGTTCTGCGGGGTGCCGCTCGACTGGCTCGGGCGGCGGATGCGCATGCACGAAGAGGACATCTACCGCGCCCTGGCCGGCCTTGCCGGTGTGCCGCGCTGGGCCGGCGGCCTCGACGACGCCACCTACGCCATCGAGTATATCGATGCCGTCCCGCTGGACCACCTCGATACGCCCCCCGCGGGCTTCTTCGACCGCCTGCTTGACCTCTTCGGCGCCGTCCACGCCCGGGGGGTCGCCTATTCCGACGCCAACAAACGCTCCAATATCCTTGTCGACGACGCCGGAGAGCCGTTCCTCATCGACTACCAGATCTCCTTCCGCCGGCGCGACGATTGGCCCTGGCCCTTCCGCAACCTGCTGGCCGCCGCCGTGCGATATATCCAACGCGCCGATCTCTACCACGTCTACAAACACAAACGCCGACTCAGCCCCGACGAGATGACCCCCATGGAGCGCGACCTGTCCCGCCGCCGGGGGCCCCTCCACCGCCTCCACCGAAAGCTCACCAAGCCCTATCGCAGCCTGCGACGCCGGTTCCTCCGAGACCAGTACCGCGCCGGCCGACTCAAAAGCCCCACCGCCAACCTCGAAGACCACGACCAACCCGAAAAAGCCACCTGGCGAACGCGGGAGGCACCCTCGGAGGAAAATCCTTGATTTCCCCGAGCGTGAGGGCAAACATCCCTCTAGCGGCTTGCGTACAATGTTCCGGAAGCAGGCGGCGCGTGCGCTTGCACAATCACAGCGTTTTCTCACGGTAGCGGGGCCATGACACAACGACCGATCGATCTGCCCGATTTCGACGCCTCCCCTGTTGCGGAGGTTGTTCTCGGCGTCCGTTACACCACGCCAGAGAAACTCCGGGTGTTCCACATCGGCCGCTACCGCGATGTGATTAAGGATGAGTTTCCGGTATTCGAGGAGCATGCTCTTGTGCCGCGTGGGGAGGAACGGGGCCTTCGACTGACGACAGGGCCGCCGCCCCTACCCAGGTGCTGGCTTCTGAACGAGGCGGGAACCAAGCTCGTTCAGTTACAGACGGATCGTTTCCTGCACAACTGGCGGAAGGTCACGGGAGAGGAACCGTATCCCAGGTACGAAGCCATCCGTGACGAATTCCTACGGCGCTGGGAGCAATTCCTGCGCTTCCTTGAAGCAGAGGGCCTCGCCAAGCCGACGATAGTTGAGTGCGAATTGACGTATGTGAACCATATTCCCAAAGGCACGTGTTGGTCCAAGCCAAGCGACATCCCGGGCGTGTTCACGTTTCTGAGAGACGACCCGGGCTTGAGCTTCCTTCCGCCCCCGGAATCGCTGGCGTGCAATCTTCGGTACGAACCCCCTGGGGAACGCGGGAAACTTCACGTCGCTCTGGGACAGGCTGTCCGCACACAAGACGAAACAGAGGTCCTTCGACTGGATCTGGCAGCGCGTGGATCGCTGGAACTTCCGAGAGACGAGGACCTTCCAGGCTGGTTTGACCTGGCCCGCGAGTGGATCGTGAGGGGCTTCGCAGACCTGACGACGGAGAAAGCTCATCAGTGCTGGAAGAGGAAGGTGTGATGACTCCTGGTTCGTCAACCACAGTTAGCTCCCCCAAGTACCTTACGGATCTGGGCGTCTGGTTTGACGAACCTGACCAACCGTTCCCAGATGAAGCCCTTCTCAGCGCTTCGGTCCAGCGCTATCGCGTGGCGGAGTTCTCCTTCAGGGATTGCGAGGGGGGCTCCGAGAAGCCCATCCGGCCAACGCTTCGTTGGACGGAGTTCGTGGCCTTGCCGAAGTCCCAAGAGGAGGAATCGGCCACGACGCCCACAATACCGATCGACGAGTTGGCGCCGTGGGTCCGGCAGAGTCTGCCGAAGCTCCTTCAGTTGTGCAGGCTCGGTCAGAATTGGGACTCCTACGGTGGCATCCCGCCTTCCAGGAAATCTGTCCACCCAATTGTGCGCCTGCTCCAATTCACTGAGATCGAGGATCTTCCCCAGCCGGAGGTCGTTCCCACGTCAGAGGGCGGCTTTCAACTGGAGTGGTACATGGGCAATCACGAGTTGGAGATCGAGCTTCACAGGGATGGGGCCGTGGAGTTCCTGGCCTCGGACATCGAGAATGGCACGGAGCGCGAGGGCCTCGTGGACGACCTGAACGCGCTTCGCACACTCCTCATCCGAATGTCCGGAAGGTCCTAGGGGGTCGAGCGTGTCGGTGCCCGAAACCTCGAGGCAAGACGATCCGACGATTCCGGACTCAGAGGACCTCTTCAGGCGCATACTGGGCAACTGGATTGTCACGGAACAGCATTCGGGAGCCAGGAGACTCTCTTCGCAGGCGTTCTCTGATAGAGACGACGAAATCTCCGTCGATCTATCGTCGTTGATTTCCCCACGCGGTTCTCTGGCGCTGGGAGACGACCGGCACATTGGGATTGCAGCTATCACCGGGGGAGATGCCCGCAAGTTGGATCAAGCGGTTGTACGTGCGCCCGTTCCGGGAGACCCGGCCCATGCTCTCATATGCGGGAAGCAGACTAAGTCTGTGAGAAGGCGATTGGCCCTCAGGGCAAGGTGGATCTGGCCTCCGGACAGGAACCCCTTGGCATAGTGAAGGCCCCCCCATGAACGCCATGGTCCTGGAAGACATTGCGCCGATCGATTCTTCGCCGCTGAAGCTGCTGGACGTGCCGGACCCGCACCCCGGGCCCGGGCAGGTCCGCGTGAAAGTCCGCGCGTGCGCGGTCTGCCGGACGGACCTGCACGTGATCGAGGGCGAGCTGCCGCGTCAGAAGATGCCGATTATTCCCGGCCATCAGATCGTCGGCGTGGTGGACGAGGTGGGCGAGGGGTGCACGCGGCTGGCCGTCGGCCGGCGGGTGGGCGTGGCCTGGCTGCGCCACACGTGCGGGGTGTGCGACTTTTGCAAAGCCGGCCGGGAGAACTTCTGCGAGTCCCAGCGGTTCACCGGCTACCACGCCGACGGCGGCTACGCCGAGTACGCCCTGGTGGCTGAGGACTTCGCCTACGAGCTGCCGGAGGCCTTCGGCGACGTCCAGGCCGCCCCGTTGCTGTGCGCGGGGATCGTCGGGTACCGGTCGCTCAAGCGGGCCGAGCTGCCCGCGGGGGGCAAGCTGGCGATCTACGGCTTCGGTTCCAGCGCGCACGTGATTGCCCAGATCGCGATGTATCGGGGCTGCGAGGTCTACGTGGTGACGCGTGGCGAGTCGCATCGCGAACTGGCCCGGCAGATAGGGGCCGTCTGGGCCGGCGCGCGGGCTGAGGAGATGCCCGTCCTCGCCGACAGCGCGATCATCTTCGCGCCGGCCGGTGAACTCGTGCCCGCCGCCCTCGAGAAACTCCAGAAGGGCGGCACGCTCTCCCTGGCAGGCATCTACATGACGCCCATCCCCGAGATGGACTACGAGCGGTACGTCTTCTACGAACGCGACATCCACTCGGTCACCGCCAACACGCGCGCCGATGGCCGGGAATTGCTGGCCGCAGCCGCCGAGATCCCCATCCGACCCCACACCACGACCTACCCGCTATCCGACGCCAACCGCGCGCTGCAGGATCTCAAGGCCGACCGCCTCAACGGCACGGGCGTCCTGGTGATCGACGACAACTGAGTTGGTGAGAAGAGAACCGTCGTGTCGATGCCGGGAGACGGATTCGTCTGTGACCGATTCTGAAATGGGGACGTCCGCGTCCTCCGCGGTCTCCGCGTGAGAGACCCGCTCTACGGGCTCTCGACGAGCGCTCGCGGGCGGTTCACCGACGCGCGGAAGGCCCGCTCGGTGGCCTCGAAGGCCACGCCCCGGGCCGGCGCGGCGTCCAGGAACAGCACGAAGTCCAACTGCCGGGCGGGCGACGTGGCCTCGGCGGCGTACTTCCGGGCGATCTCGTTGGCCGGCAGCGTGCGGCGACCGAGGACGCGAACGAGTCGGAAATCCAACGCGCCCTGGTAGGCCACGTGGACGAGTTGCGTGCAGACGAGCCGGCTCGTGTCGTCGAAGTCGAAGTTGAAGTCGTACGGCCTGCCCAGGTTCTCGAACGCCCGGGCGATGGCCGTCGCGATCTGCCGGGCGTCGGCGCGCGGGCGAAGCACGGCCACGTAGTCGGCGTGCAGAGAGTGCGTCAGCGAGTTCAGCATCACGCCCTCGCTGACGGCCTCGATCACCGTGTTCGGGCGCTTGTCTCTTGCCGGCGCGAGGTAGGCTACCAGGTGTTTCCGCACAGCCGGGTGGTCGGTCAGGCCGAGACGCTGGAGGTCCTCGGGCCGGCCCACGTAGAGCGCCGCGTGCGGCCAGAAACCCGGCAGCCAGGGGTTGGAGAGATACCAGTTCCGCCGCTCCAGGAGGATGTCCCCCGGTCTCAGACGGCCTTGGAGCGCCTTGATCTGCTCGACGCGGATCAGCGGCGGGCGGTTGACGATCTTCGTGTCGCCCAGGTAGGTGGCCACCTTCGACTGGACGCCGTAGGCGTCCTTGTCGAACTGTCGGCGGACGTCGCCCGGCGCCGCGGAGACGGCTGCGTTGGGGTCCCGGCTGAGTTCGCTCGCCCGGCGGATGGTGGCGCGTCCGATGTAGAATGCCCCCAGCGCGACGACGAGGTGGCTCATCAGCACCCCGGCGACGGTCGCCCGTTTGCTGGCGACGCCCGGGCGGGCGTGGCGAAGGCTGCGGCGCATCACGGCCCAGACGGACCCGAGCACGGTGCCGCCGGCCGGCACGGCCCCGACCCAGAGATACGCCGGCGAGATTCCCGCCAGCATGTCCTTCCGCAGGCCCAGGTAGAGGATCATCAGTCCCGCCCACAGGGCGCAGAAGGCCGTCAGCA
>Ga0272442_10011403_pt1 | contig 10841 bp, 6 predicted proteins | sample SSMForm2O_FD_200262 | JGI IMG/M metagenome (GOLD analysis project Ga0272442, IMG submission 200262) | Marine sediment archaeal communities from Little Sippewissett salt marsh, Falmouth, MA, United States - SSM-Form-2O | ecosystem: Environmental > Aquatic > Marine > Wetlands > Sediment ... | reverse complement strand
TGCGACGGCGAAAGAAGGTAGGCGCTATGATTCGCATCCAGTCAAGGAACAGGAAAGGCCTCCCCTCACCCACCTATCACATTGCGAATTCCAAGAGTAGCCTCGCAGACCGGCTTAGAGAGAAGCAGAGCAGTATGACTCGGATACTCGGCCGCTCTCATATTGGACGCAGAGCCGGGAGCCTGTTCGCTTTTTCAAGCCTAGGCAACGTTTTGTTTCGCATCGTAAGATGGACCAAGGAAAGGCGACGCATGACTTCTTCCGTCGAGCCAGACTCCTCTTCTATGACATAATGTTTCCTTTGTACCCCCATGGGAAAGCCGTTCACATCTCACGCCTCCATGGGGAACCTCGTTTATACAAAACCAGATAGGGAAGGAAGCATGCAGAAGAATCCCCCGAGCATCAAAGACGATTTTGGATTCATACCGAAAAGATTCGACGAGTACGATCTTGTTTTGAGGCCTGATAAAGATCATCCGGAATGGTGGGCGGGAGCACCCTCGGTTGTAAGGGACCCGGAAGGCGTATTCTGGATGGCTTGCAGAATGCGAACGGCTGACTCGCCCCTTGGAAAACGCGGATATGAAATTCGTCTTCTTCGAAGCGAAGACGGCGTGAAATTTGAACCGATACACGCAATTCGAAGAGAGGAAGTCCCCATCGCCGGCTTTGAGCGTCCCGCCCTTCTCCTCGATCCCAACACGGGTCTATTCAGACTCTATGGTTGTGGTCCATGGAAAAATGATCAGTGGTGCATCTTGCGTTTCGACGACGCGAAAAGCCCAACAGAATTCGCTCCGGAATCCGCAAGAAGCGTCATAGAACCTCCCCAGCCGGCCTTTGAACGAGACGTACCTGTGGCGGGACATAAAGATCCTGTCTTGTTTCACGACGGAGAGAACTTCCACTGTTACACGATCGGATACAGGGGCAAGAACGAGCGCACCTACCACTTCACGAGTCAGGACGGAGAAGCATGGGATCCTGTGGGGAGTCCCTACGAGTCGATCATGTGCCTAGACGGATGGCATGATTTCTTCGTGAGACCTGCTTGTGTTCTGCCTTTGGGTGCGGGCTACCTGTTCGTCTACGAAGGATCCAACGTGAACTGGTACGATCCAGTCTACAATATCGGAACGGGACTGGCCTTTACTTTCGATCTACATCGAATCATTGACCTGACCCCTAGCTCCCCTCTCCTGCTCAGCTCGAGCCCAAGTGCGCGTTTCGCAACTTTTCGTTATTCCAGTTGGCTCCGGCTAGGAGATCAGTTGTGGGTCTATGCAGAGGCAACTTGTCCCAACGAAACGAACGAGATCCGTCTGTACAGACTCGATCTTTCATGACCAAGGATATCCGCGCGCTCTCCCATGCCGCGGCTCAGCCGGCATAGGGAGGTGCCTCGTATCGGCAGGGCTTCTCCGCCACCCTCGGATCTTCTTGCTCGGCAAGCAATGCAAGGAGCCTCTTCTCAAGCTCTTCTCTAATCTGAGCGTACGATGAATCGTCCGCCCTATTTCGCATCATGTAGGGATCCTCTTTCAGGTCATACAGTTCCTCCGCGGGCCGTTTTCCGAATCCCAGTGCAAACAGCGGAGCAACCTCATCTTCCAGACGATGATAGATCATCCAAGCCTTGGTGGGACTGGCATCCATGTCAGGATAGGCCACCCGAGTCACTTCGCAGAGTTCTTGAAATTCTGGAAGAATCGCTGAAGGATCCTCCAACCCCTTGGGGTCGCCCATGGGCCATCGGTCGGGGGCAAAATTGCGAATATAGAGAAAATCTCGGGTCCTGATGGCCCTTTGTGGATACGGCAGATAGCCTTCTCTTGCGTCCCGAACGTGCCGTTCTCTGCCTGTAACCACGAAATCCCTTTGCGGATCGATTTGTCCCTCTTTGCTCGATGTGAGGAGACTCATCAAACTTCTCGCACATGCCCCGGCCGGGGGCGGAATATCTCCTGCCTCCAGGAAGGTGGGAGAAAGATCCATCAGATTGACCATGTCGTCGATCACTCTGCCGCCTGGAATGTGTCCCGGCCAGCGAGCAGCCAAAGCTACTTCACAGCCGATGTCGTACAGGTTGCATTTGCCTCTAGGGAGCCCTGGAATGCCATGATCCCCGCTCACGACCACCAGTGTGTTGTCCAACTCACCCATCTCCTCTAGCCGATCCAGAAGCACGCCCAGTCCCGCGTCAAATGCCTGGCATTCACCCAGGTAATCGCAGAAATCCTCCCTCACCTCGGGAACATCGGGCAAGAAATCAGGCATCCTGCCTTTCAGGTCGTCCGGGTCGAGTCCCCAAAGGGCTTTCCCGCTGCCCCGCTGCCAAAGGCGATGCGTGTTGGTGGGTCCCCACCAGTAACAGAAAGGAGTGCCAGCAGGCCTGGCTGCCAAAAAGGAATCGAAGTTGTCCCTCACCTCGTTGTAGAGGGGTTGTTTCGCCTCCTCGATTCCCATTGTCCCCGTCCCTTCCGTTGCCGCGAAAGAGAAACTGCCAAACTTGTTCCCCGCAGACTGGTAGCGGGTTCTTTCAGCCCCGTAGGGATCGTTCACTGGCTCGCCTGGAGCCCACACCTTGTAGGTATACCCGATATGGTATCCCTCTTGCTCCAGCAAAAGCGGATACGAGGGGATAGATCGATCCCAACGGGCACGTTCTAGGATAGCCCCCAATCCCGTCTGCCAGAAATATCTCCCTGTCAACACCGAACTCCTGCAAGGAGTGCACGATGGCGCGGGCACGAAGGCGTTGGTGAACAGAGCGCCTTCGTTAGCGACGCGGTCAAAGTTCGGCGTTTGAATGAGGGCGTTCACCGACTGGTCACCCTGCAGCGCCGCGTAGGCGCTCGCATACCGTCCCCAATCGTCCCCAAAAGCGAAAAGGATATTCGGTCTTTTGTCCCGATCCACCGTATTCTTCTTCTTTTCCTCGCTCATTGCCTCACGCTCACTCCCTCTCACAGAGATCACCTTCTACACTCCGGCACACTGAGGACTCATGCTAAGAATAAGCTTAGTCTACAGTCTTTCCTATCCTGGAGAGAACCATGCTTTGGGGTCATTCCATGTGACGTTCACATGACACTGCTCTATCCCTGCAGGACAGATCACACTGACGGATCCGTCGTCTTCTCTGTGATATAGCGCACCAGGTTCCCCTTCCGTCTCAACGTGGGTTTGAATCTCATAAGCGGCAGGGACCCAGATCACGGTTTCGCCTCCTTCAGGGGACGGACGGAACCTCAGCTCAAAGGAACTCTCCAGACACTGCATCTTCTCCGGCACGCCGGCCACCGCTGACGCGTACGGCCTTCCCAACATGGGCAAGAGCAGACTATCCTTGAAGTCCCGACCGCCATAATCCCAATACGCCCATCCGCAAAGCATCTCGTCAAAGGAATCCAGATGCTCCCGAATCATCTCCAGGGTCCCAGGCTTGATCCCTGTCCACGCCCCCCACTCGCCATACCATACCGGCACAACCATCCTTTGGCTCGCATCATGGGCCCGATAGAGTCCACGACGCACCGATTTCCAAGATGGATCGTACGGAAATCCAAGATCAGCTGCGAACTCGTAATGATGAGGCGAAAAGACGACATTTTGGAAAGGGATACCATTTTCGTCCTTTGGGGCAGCAATGGCTGTGAGGAGACGCGTCCCTGCTCCGCCCCCGCCGGCAGGTTCAAACACCACGACATGGTTGGGATCTACGTCTCTAATGGCTTTTGCCATCTCGTTGTAGAAGGCCTGAAGGACCATGGTCTCGAAGCGTTGTGAGGCCCAGCTTGCACGATCCATCACACCGAAAAACTTGTCCTGCTCAATGAGACGCTGAACCGACTCAACCATCGGATCCGATCCCTGAGACGACTGTTCGCGAAATTCCGCGAGCATGGGTTCAAATTCCTCTCCCAGCTCTCCCTTCAATGCATAGATCACATTACACAAAATTCCCATCACTGCAGACCCGTAAAACGGTTCGTTCATCACGTCATAGCCGATGACGTGGGGGGCCTCCCTGAACCGTTCCGCCACGTGTTGCCACATGGCCACGTAGCGATCCATCACCCCTACTCCGCCTGGCCCCTCCTTGTTGTCCCAGAAGTTGTCAAAACATCTCATCACGGCCGGGGTAGGATAGTTCATAAACCATCCTCCAGGTTGTCGAACGAAGGGTATTCCATCATCCAAACAAGCCCACTCAGGCGCCCCGTCTGCCCCATATTTCCTGGAGTAGAGATCTTGATGCATATCCAAGATCACCCAAAGTCCCGCCTCCTTGCACCAGCGAAGCCGTTCAGCCACTCGATCCAGGTAGTCCTCGTCATAGACTCCGGGTTCAGGCTCAACAGCTTCCCAAATGATGAGATACCGCACGCTATTGAAGCCCCATTTTTTGATCACCTTGGTCTCTTCCTCATTCTGCCAAGGAAGAAAACCCGTTTTTTCGGACTTGGCTGCACCAGAGTAGTTGACACCGTGCAACAGAAGAACTCGACCTTCAGGATCTAGTATCCGGGGCCCCTTGGTGGAACAAAACCTTCGAGAGGAGCTGTCCGCTTCCTGTGCTCCAGGGTGTCCCAGGCTCAGTAGGGCAAGAAAGCTCAAGAAGAGAAGCCTGTGTCGCGTCCTTCGGCCCTGATTCAACGAAGTGTCTCCTTTCTCCCATCCACTACGGCGGCGTGGGAAATACCGGGTCCCCCTCTCAAGACGCAGTCCCGAAGGATCTAATGACTCAAGAAAGGGATCCGACGCCATAGCCTGGATAGAGGGTCCATCATCGAAATCAAGAATACCACGCATTCCTCTTCCAACACATCGCCCCTTTCGTTCGTCTTTCTGGTGCTCTAGGGAGCCTTCCTGTATAGTTTTGGGGAACTAGTACCTGTTGCGGAAAGACATGTTGCCACCGACCTGGGAGGAGGAGTGAATTGTCTTGGCGGGTTCGAGGACGGGCCGACTACCGAGCGGTAGCTCGATTCCTCGGGTCGTTCCGGCCCGCGCAGGCTCACATTCTTGCCGAAATTGCCAAGCAAGATCGCGTTCCAGCGAGCCGAGCATGAGGCAAGACAAGTCCCTCCTCCTTCCAGGGGCATGCAAGCAACTCCCCTTTCCACAACAGGAACGAACTAGATCCAGGATGGAAGGAGAAGGGTATGTTGTCACCCATCGCTCGGGAGCTGAACCAGATCATCCGACAAGGCAATTCGCATCTCTTCGAGACGCTCTCCAATTTTGGCAAGGCACTTTACTTTCCCAAGGGCATTCTGACTCAAACGGCAGAAGCCAAGAAAAAGGCTCACCGCTACAATGCGACCATTGGGACCGCCAAAAGCGAAGACAAACCTCTTTATCTAGATTCTATATATGCCTCCTTTCAAGGCCTTTCTCCCGGCCAGGTGTTCCCCTATGCACCGGCCTTCGGCCTGCCGGAACTCAGGGAAACCTGGAAACAGAAGCTCCTGGATGACAATCCTTCTCTGGAAGGGAAACAGATCAGTCTTCCTGTGGTCACTAGCGGGATTACCCATGGGTTGAGTCTTTCAGGCGATCTCTTTCTGGACCGAGGAGATACGGTGCTCGCCCCTGACAAAGTTTGGGGCAATTACCTTCTTATTTTTGGAGTCCGCTATGGAGCCGAGGTGTCACGGTATCCGCTTCTGGGGAGCGATGGGGGACTGGACACGCAAGGCTTCAAGGAGACGCTCCAGCAACACGCATCCAGAGGCAAGCTTTTTGTCCTTTTGAACTTTCCGAACAACCCAACCGGGTACGCGCCCACTGAATCCGAAGCCAAGGCTATGGCCGCCGCGCTTCTGCAGATAGCCGGTCAAGGCTGCTCGGTGGTCGCCGTGTGTGATGACTCCTACTTCGGTCTCTTCTATGAGGATACCGTATACAGGCAGTCCCTCTTTGGACTGCTCGCAGGACTTCATCCCAAGATCACGGCCATCAAGCTGGACGGCGCCACCAAGGAAGATTTCGTCTGGGGGTTCCGGACTGGTTTCATCACCTATGGGATTACTACAGAGGGGGACGCCTTCCCCGTCTACGAAAGTCTGGAGAAAAAAACGGGCGGAGCTATCCGTGGCGGCATCTCTAACTGCTCCATGCCTGCACAATCCATTCTCCTTGAGGCCATGGGAAAGCCTGAGTTTCAGAATGAGCGCGAGAAAACTATCGGCATTTTGAAGGAAAGAGCCTTGGAAGTTCGACAAGTGCTCTCCCGCTCCAAGTATCAAGACGCATGGGAGCCCTATCCTTTCAATTCCGGCTACTTCATGTGCGTCCGTCTGAAAGACCTAGATGCCGAAGCTTACCGCAAGAGACTTCTTGAGGATCACGGCGTAGGGGTAATTTCCTCGAGCGATACGGATATCCGTATCGCCTTCTCCTGCGTGGAAGTCTCTGACATCTCAGATCTCTTCGAGACCATGTACTCCTGCGCCATGGAGATGAAGGGCTCCTCCAAGGCTTAGCTCTTTCATTCCACTCAAGACGCTTCAAAAGAATCTCCGTTAAGCTCCTGGCAGCCTGCCTACGCTCGCATTCAAAGATCTTGGGTACAATGGGAGAGTACACCATGGCCATTCAGAAATCGGTCAAGGAGACCCATTGACACGTCTATCCATGTCATCGCCTCCACATGGAGACAAACTGCGAGCTGCGCTTCTTTTCTATCTGCTATTTTGCTCAATCCCCGGAAGGGGTGAATGGCGTCCCAAAGAGGACAGACCCATCATGGGGATCTGTCCCCACAACCCTGGACTTGCCCATTCCAAGCGCTTCTATGCCGATGGTTTCAGGTGGATCCGTGCGGACTTCGGATGGCATCATATCCAGCCCGAACCGGGCAGTTGGAACTGGGAGGGGATGGACCACACGATCCAGGCCAACAGAGAGGCGGGACTCGGCGTTCTAGGGCTCATCGGCTATGCACCCGCCTGGGCATGTCAGGACAAAGGACAAAATTACGGAAGCCTCGTGGACGAGGACGCCTGGCGTCTTTTCATCACCAAGACGGCCGAACGATACGTGGATCAAATCCGATACTGGGAGATCTGGAACGAACCCAATATTCCTCCCTTCTGGAGACCTTTAGGCGATCCGGAAGGGTACGCCAAACTGCTCAAGATCGCTTTCCATGCGATCAAATCTGTGGATCCTGAGCTGCAAGTGGTGACAGGAGGCACCTCAAGAACGGACATCCAGTTCATCGAAGGCTACGTTCGCTCCGCAGGGGAACCGTGTTTCGACATCATTGCCTATCATCCCTACTCGTTCGCCCCTGAGTCCCAGTTGCGGGAGGATGTGGAAAGAATCGGACAGATACTGGAGGATCACGGCTACAATCGAGTGCCCATCTGGATCACGGAAGACGCCTCGGGTCAGGATCTTGTGCCCAAGAACACCGTCCTTGCGCTGGCGGCCGGAGTGGAAAAACTCTTCACCTATGACGACCCCTATACAGGAGGCAGTCAGAAGGAGATGGCGCCTGTCTTCAGGGAGGTGTCCAACCTTCTTGGAAAGGCACGCTACCTCGGCAAAGCGCCGAACTCGAAGTCACATCTTCTCGAAGACGATGAGGGACTCTTTTTCGTCTCTCTGGATGAGGAGCTAGTCCTTCAGAGACGGCTTCTACAGGGCGGAATGGAGAAAGCGCTATCCTACTGCGTCACGCCACGAAGACTTCCACCCAGGCCTCATGCCTCTTCTCCGAGCGCTAGGCTCCTTCGACTCTTTCTGACCGCTCCCTCCGCCGGACCTCCACTGAAATGGACAGTGACGGCACGGGGACCCCAAAAATGGGCCGTGAGTCCTGCTCAACGCACCCTTTCCCTTCAACCTGGACAACAGGAGGAGATCCGCTTCTCGGTTGAAGCGCCAAAAGGCGTCTCTCCTGGCACCTATACGATTCGCATAGAATCTGAGGCTCGTTATTGTTCGGAATACGGGGATGACCGCCGACTCAATTTCCTGGAAGAGACCGATGCCCTTATCGAGCCCAAGGTGAAGTGGACCGTTCAAACCGAGGGTGAGATCCACTGTTCTCCCCTGCTATCGGATCTAAACGGCAATGGAAACCTAGAAGTCGTATTCGGTTCAGACGATCATCTTCTCCGTTGCGTGAAATGGGACGGCTCCTTGCTCTGGGAAAAGGACCTTCAAGACGCAGTCAGGGCCACTCTTTGCGCCGCGGACGCGCATTCGACTCCAGGTGTGGAATGCTTTGCCCTTTCCACTGCCGGTACGCTTCGCTGCCTGAGCTGCTCTGGAGACATTCTGCGATCCTGGGACCTGCCAGGGGCTTCCCAGTGGGGAGGTGTCCTCGCCGTACAGAAGCTGGAGGAAAAATGGGTCGTGGCCGCAGGTACGGAAGACGGTAGCATCTCCTGCTTGGACCCAAGAACAGGGAATATCTCTTGGAAGTACCTCTGTCCAGCCAAGGTGGACTGTCCCATGGCCTCGGGCGACTTGGATGGAGAGGGCTGGGATGAAATCGTGGCTTCAGTGGATTCCTTCGGAGTCGTCTGTCTCGATATGGACGGCAACTTGAGATGGGAGCATAGGGAGTCTTTGGGGTGGCATGCGAGCCCTGCTCTGGCTGATGTGGACGGCGATGGACTGCTTGAGGTCCTCGCGGCCAGTGCAGAGGGACGCCAGGGACTCCATTGTCTGGACGGGGCCACAGGCGACGAAGAATGGTTCGCCCAGACGCCAGCGCCCGTTGATGCAGGGACAGCCGTCGCCGATCTGGACGGAGACGGACAAGTCGAGATTTTGGTCTGCGACCTCTCCGGTTGGGTCTTCTGTCTTTCCGGAAAACGAACGGCTAAGGATGACATCTTTTCCTTGGATGGAAAGGGACAAGAGAAATGGCGTTTCAAGATGGGCGCCGGGGCGGACTCCTCTCCCACTGTTGCCGACGTGAATGGAAAGAGGGGACAAGAGATCCTGATCGGCTCCACGGACAGGTACCTTTACTGTCTGGATCCAACGGGGCGTTTGGACTGGAAACTCCGGACGGACATGAAGATTAGTTCCAGCGCAGCTGTGGGGGATCTGGATGCGGACGGACAAGCAGAGATTCTCTTGACGAGTAGGGACGGAAAACTGTATTGCTTGCAGGCCTCGGGGAAAGGAAAGGGAGACTGGACGCAGAAAAGGCAGGGCCCTGAGTCTTCCGCAATGCGGATGGCAACCGATCGAACGGAAGATTCACCTTGAGGCGGGGCTCCTCTTGGATCGGCTTCAATAAGCGATCCTACGTTTCTTTATTGCCCCTGGACAACAGGTCCTCCACCGCGTTCGTTCTTCTTTCCGGATCGAAACGCTGCTCTGCCAGAAGTCTCGCCCTCTTTCCCCATGATACAAGTCTCTCCGGGTTGGAGAGGGCTTCCAAAATGCCGCGAGCCAAGGACTCTGGATCCCCTCCTGAACACACAAGGGAGGGGTCCATCTCTGACACCATTTCGGGAACCGCGCCCACCGGTGTGCCCAACACAGGCGTCCCGCAAGCCATGGCCTCTGCAGCGGCTACGCCAAATCCTTCCAGGGCAGCCGTGGGCATGATGAAGAGGTCAGAGAGACGGTAAAGGTCTGCAAGACGCTCTTCCTTCACAAACCCCATGAGACGAGCTCGGTCTTGGAGTCCCTCCTTTTTAATCCTCTCTTCGAGAACAGGTTTCAGAGGGCCCTCTCCTGCGATCAGGAGGACAGCCTCCGTCCCCTCCGACAGGACTCTCTTGAAGGCTTGGAGAAGCTTCTCGATTCCCATCCTGGGCGTCAATCTCCTCACGGTCAGCAGTACGTTTACCTGCGTAGGCAAATCGAGTTCCCGGCAAAAGGACTCTGATCCCGGCTTGGGGCTGAAACGATCGAGATCCAAGCCAAAGGGCACCTTCACCAATAGCTCTTCAGGCAGTCCAAATTCTCTTTGTCCCAGGCCCTTGACGAATTCGCTCAGGCAGAGCACGTGTTCGGATTTTCGGCAGGTAACTCCCTGAGCCCATCGAAGAAACCGGCCATAGAGCCTCACGGCCCCCCTGTAGTGGGGCCCCTTGCTCAAAAGGTGCTCGTGTTCCACGCCGAACTCAAGACATGCAGGGATGTGGAGGAAGGTGTACAAACGAAAACCCCGTGACCTTTCTGCCAGAGCGGCCCCCAGTCCAGGTACGGTGTGGTGGGCTAGCACAACGTCGCATTGCTGGACTCTGCAGAGACGGCCCAGGGTGGTATATGCACCCCAAATCTCACTGAATACGGAGCGCAAGAAACCTTTCCGGGACACTGGATATCTGAAGACAGGCATCCCCTCGATGGTGTCCATCCGGCCAGCGGGCTCGTTGTTTCTCACAAACAGACTCACGTGATGTCCCCGCTGTTCCAAGGCCTTGCCGAGATCGGTAATGAGTCTCTTGGAGCCCCCTACTTGCTCAGGCCACACTGCCTCGGCGACCTGGACGATTTTCAACGGGTTTTCGGGAGTTCTCTCCTTCGCCATGATCCGTATTCTACAGCACCCGCCCCTCCGAGGGGGATTTCAACACAGCAGGCAAATTGCAGTACAATAGGCGTCTCAAGATCTGTCCGCGCTTCGGAAAGAAAAAAGGAGAAAGAATGATGCCTTCCAAGGAGAATGTCGGCTACGATGACACCCCCATGCTGCCTGGACAGCCCTGGCGCGTTCACGACGGAAGACGCCCCTTGCCCAGAGTGGTGACGCCCGGGACGGCAAGCAGTCAGGATTCCCCTGGCAAGCCGCCCTCCGATGCCATAGTGCTCTTTGATGGCACCGATCTCTCTCAGTGGGAGGGCAAGGACGG
>Ga0272442_10011402_pt1 | contig 10842 bp, 13 predicted proteins | sample SSMForm2O_FD_200262 | JGI IMG/M metagenome (GOLD analysis project Ga0272442, IMG submission 200262) | Marine sediment archaeal communities from Little Sippewissett salt marsh, Falmouth, MA, United States - SSM-Form-2O | ecosystem: Environmental > Aquatic > Marine > Wetlands > Sediment ... | reverse complement strand
CATCAATTCCAAGCCCCCTAAGAATTACCTGCATCTTTGACCCAATCAAATCCATGATTAAATTATGGTCATATTCATAACCAAATTCATCCAAAACTCGAACAAGCGACCTTACAACAGACTCTCTAACATCTGAAACTGTTCCATCAAAATCCATAAAGATTACTTTTATCATTTTCCACCTCAATTTAAACAAAAAAATTAGATATATAAAACTTGCTTAGCCAACTACTTAATATACCCACCCTTCTGCAAATTCCAGAGTTTCTTATATCTCCCTTCCTGATTAATCAACTGCCTATGTTTTCCAGTTTGCACAATTTTCCCCCTCTCCAGTACAATAATCTTGTCAGCTTTCATAATAGTAGAAAGACGGTGAGCAATAATAATTGAGGTTCTCCCTTCCATTAATTTCTCAAGTGATTGTTGAATCTCATACTCAGTCTCAGAATCAAGAGAACTTGTAGCCTCATCAAGCACAAGTACTTTTTTATCTGCTAAAATTGCCCTAGCAATTGAAACCCTTTGTTTCTCACCACCAGAAAGCTTTACTCCCCTCTCTCCAACAATTGTATTTTCCTTATCTGGAAAACTCTTAACAATATTATCCAGACGAGCGAACCTAATGGCCTTCATTACTTCTTTTCGAGACGCGTTAGGTTTAGAAAACTTAATATTGTTGTAAATAGTATCATCAAATAAGATACACTCCTGCGGAACAATCGACATCTCATTTCTAAGAGACTCTTTTTTAAAATCCCGAATATCTTTTCCATCAATTAAAACCTTGCCATCATGAACATCAAAAAGACGGTAAAGAAGTTTAACTAACGAGGTTTTACCACAACCTGAACGGCCTACAAGCGCAACTTTTTGACTTTCCCTAATCTTCAGATTAAATTTCCTAAAAAGTTTATTCTTACCATAATCAAAGTCAACATCCTTGAATTCAATCTCGCCCTTTCTAATCTTCAAGTTCCTTGCCCCTTTCTTGTCTTTTACCTCATTTTCATGCTTACTATACTCAAACAAGTCTTGAAAATCTGCCATAGAATTATAAAATCCTTTCATCCCCCAAACAAAACCAAATAAAGGTCCTACAACATTTCCATAAATTGTATAAATAAACACAAGAGTTCCAAGTGTTATATCACCAGCCATAAAATCAAGTATTGGAAAGAGCAACAAAAAGAAACCCCCAATTCCTAGAATCAATAAATGACCTACATCAAAAATACGATAATATTTTCCATTTACCCATAAAGCTTTTTTTGTCTCTTCAATCTTCTTTTCAAATTTCTTGCCTATATTTTTTTCCTTTCCAAAATACTTTATGGAATCTACATTTGTAAAAACATCACCTACCATTGCTTTTTCTGAGTCATATTTTTCATTAACTAACAAGTGATACTTCTGCTGAATATTTTGAATATATAGACTATAAGCAATAAATACGAAAGTTATTACAAAAATTGTAATAGCAGGAGCAAGACTAAAATAAGCAAGAGAAAATCCAACAATTACTAGATTAAATATCATCGGAAGAAACTGAAATATTAAAATATCACTCATAGCTTCAATCGCCCTTGAACCCCTTCCAAGCCTGGAAATAAGACTTCCAGTTTTATGTGTTGTATGGAACTTATGTGAAAGTCCAAGTATATGATTAAAATATCTGCTCTTCAAGTCTTTTTCAATCCTAACATCTAAATAAATCGTAAGATACCATAATAGCCATTTGGTAAGAACTCTAAAAAGAACAACACCTAAATAAATAAACGCAATTGTTATAAGCAGACTAGAAAAAGAATTTTCAGTAATTGAACCACCCAGAAAGGACTCTCCCCCATCAACAACATACTTAAATAAAAATTTGTCTGCAATAAGAAGGCATTGTAATAATAAAGCAATAACCAGAAGTAAAAAGAAAACCCCTCTGTACCGAATAAGAATGTTCCAATACTCTTTCATATTATATTTGAAGTTTATCTTTCTATCTTTCTTTTCCATGACACTCCAGTCACGTTAATGACTGTTAACAACATTAACAAAAAACCCCTTTTAAAATTATTTATCCATTCTCTTCAAAAGTTCTTTTAACTTTGCTTGGTCAGCTGCCTTGCTTCTGACCTCATTAACAGAATAAACTGCTCTTCCACTAATATCTCCTGCTCTTTCGACCTTTAAGTCTCGAAGCATCTTTTTTCTAATACTCTCACTTACTAAAAACTTACCCTCGCCATTATCAGCAATTCTCTTTGCAAGAGAGATAGTATTCCCAATACTCGTATATTTAAGTTTGCCATTAGCTTTTGAAGCAACAAGGTCACCTGAATTTGCACCAATATTAAACTTAAACTTATCTGAAAACTTCTTATTATGTTCTTTTAAATCTTGTAGAATCTGAAAACCCGCCTTTGAAGCTAAAACTTCATTATCATAAGTCTTTGTGATAAGAGGTGAAAACACAACAAATACATAATCCTCTCTCCAATCAACAAGACCTTTTAACTTATGAACAGAATCAACTATATCCTTTAAAGAATTATGAGAATTATCACTTAGAGACTCAAGGTTCTTAATTTTAATACAAACAACTGCTGAAGGATATTTATCTCCAGCTGTAACAAGTGCAGACTCGGCAGTCCCGGCCTGCTTGTTAGTTAAATCAATAACACTCTTATCACTTGAAGAATCTTTACTTTTACTAATCTTGTCACTTATTTTATCCTTTAAACTCTTTGTTGCTTTTGTATCCGAAGATTTTAAGTCACTCCTAACCATTCCAATATTTTTTGCTCCTAATTTTCTAGTTTTTTTATACCTAATTATCAGGACAATACCAATACCTGCAAGAATAATTATTAAAATTGTCCATAAAACAAAAGGATTACTAAAAACACTAAAACCCTTCAAATCATCAACAGAGATTGCATTTCCAGTAAGCATTATCCTTTTACTAACAACATCAGAATCATCTCCCACAACAACATCATACTCTCCTTCAGGAGCCTCTAAATTAAACTTTCTAACCTCTCCAAGCCCCATATTTAGGTTTAAGTCTCTAATATCCTCACCAATCTTAACCCTAATTGTCTTATTGTAAATAGAATTTCCAACATTTCTTACAACTAGAATAGTATCCTCAAAATCAAAGTTTACTTTCTGAACTTTTACTAACTCAAATTCTCTCTCTTCTACAATACCTTCAAATGTAGAAACTACTTTCCAAGTTCCAGGAGTAGCATTAATCGGAAATTCAATTTCCTTAACATCATTTTCTAAACCAATCTCAAGTTCACCTCCGGTAGGAGAGATTATTTTTGTATTTACAATTCCTTGCATTACTTTTCCAGACTGGTCATAAATTTCAGCACTTATGCTAAAGTCCTCACCAGGTACGGCCTGAACATCAGATAAACTTAAAATAATAAAAGAAGGAACCTGAAGTATCTCATAAGTCAAATCAAAATAACCCTCATTTAGAGTCTCTCCCTTCCAGACATCGTATGCATGAAGAGAAACGATATATGTTCCAGATTCTGTAGTTTCTGGAACAGAAAAAGAAACAACAGCAGTTCCATCAGTTACAACCTCACTAAAAGCACTAGAATTTAAACTCTCAACAAAACCATTAAGCATATCCCCATTGGCTTTTTTAACATTCACCTTAATTCTCATCTCTTCACCCGGCTCATACCTTAGTTTCTCAAAAGAAGCGTCAATGTTAACATCTTTTGTTATAGTAAACGCTTTAGTGGAAGCAATTCTCTCACCCATTCGAGAAACTATCTGACAACTACCTAAGATTTTATCATAACTGCTTATTCCAAGATCACTTCTTGTCAAAATTTTATATGGAATAGAATAACTCTGTTCCTCTTCTTCAGAAAATGCTCGAGCAGATATTCTTACAAGATTTGTACTCTCGTTTGAACATACTAAATTAATATCAAGGTTACCAGTGTCACCACCCCTAAGCCCTTCTGCAGTAATATAAATCTGGTCTCCTAAATTGTAAACCTCACGAGGCTCAGAAAGAGTAATCTCTGCACTTACAAATGAAAAAACCATCAAAAAAACTAATATAACGCTTGCTCTTTTTCTCATATACAACCTAGACAGACTTACTATTTAAATATTATGCGATACCGAAGAAAACAATTCATTTAATCGATAAACAAATTTATAAATTACAAAAGGTTAAAACATGTATGAAAGAAAGAGCAAAAGTAACCCCTTGGGAGGTAACAGGTGATGTTGACTACGAAAAACTCATAAAAGAATTTGGAACATCGAAAATCACTAAAGAAATTCACGAGAAGTTAACTGACTGCCATCCATTACTCAGAAGAGGAATTTATTTTTCACACCGAGATTTTGATAAATGGATAAAAGCACACGAACAAGGAAAAAAAGTTTCAGTAATTACTGGAAGAGGACCTTCCGAGAGAATGCATATAGGACATTTAGTACCTTACATTGTTGCAAAATCGCTTCAAGATAAGTTTGATTGCGATGTTTATCTAACAATATCCGACGACGAAAAATTCTACGTTAAAGAAAAGCTAACTTTTGAAGATTCAATTAAAAATTCTCATGACAACATACTTGACTTAATCGCATTAGGATTTAATCCAAAAAAGACATTCATCTTAGAAGACTTCGTATATACCGATATTTACAAATACGCTGCAAGAATTGCAAAAAGAATAACTTACTCAACAGCAAAAGCAGTCTTTGGACTAACTCCAGAAAAAAATATCGGTTGGTCATTTTATCCTGCAATGCAAGCAGCCCACATCTTATTCCCCCAATTTCACTCAAAAGAAAAACACATTACAGTAGTCCCTGTAGGAATAGACCAAGACCCATTCATCAGATTAACTCGAGACATAGCATCCCACAATGATTTCAAATTAGAAAAACCAGCAGCACTTCATGCAAAATTTATCCCTTCATTATATGGAGATACAAAAATGTCTTCTTCGAAAAACGGAATGATTTACCTATCTGACGACCCAAAAACAGTAAAAAAGAAAATTAATAAATACGCATTTTCAGGAGGACAAAAAACAACCGAAGAACACAAAAAACTTGGAGGAAATCCTGATGTTGACGTTAGTTTTCAGTATCTAAAAATGATGTTTGAAGAAGATGACAAAAAACTAAAACAAATAGAAGAAGACTACCTTTCAGGAAAAATGCTTACAGGAGAATTAAAGTCCTACCTGATTGATAAAATTAATAATTTTCTTAAAAACCATCAAAAGAAAAGAATTGAAGCAGAAAAGAATCTCGATAAATTTTTAATCAATTAGTTAAACTGCCTCTCGTTTTATTCTTGCAGGTCTTAAAACTTCCTTAATCTTCAACCATTTATCACCCAATCTAACTTCATCAGCCTTAACAATCCCTCCGTCGTCATAAAAAACAACTACCCTGTCTTCACCAAATCTATCATAGACTAAGGCACTTACACAATCATGCCTCCGGTTAACTTTTAAAATATCTCCTGCTAATGCTTTATCTCTTTCTACCTCAGTAAATAAATTATAATCCTTCCACTTTCCAAAAAAATGATTTCCAGCAGCAATAGCATAATTTTCTCCTAAACCAATACCTAAATCCCTAAAAGAAGGAGCTAAAACAAGCCCTTCCTTCCGTCCATCACTATAATAAAGCAAGCTAGGATCATTTATTGGCTTAAGCAATTTCCATCCAACTCTTCTAACCAAATTAATTGTACTTTCAATGCTCATTTTTAATTACCTTCAATCCAATTTTTTGTCTTCTAAAATCTTATCAGTTAAACTACTAAAATCTTTAAGGCTCATACTCCTTACATCAACACCAAAATTACTATCTCCACTAAGACCTCTAGCAAATTCTTCCCTTCCGCGCCTCTCTAAATCTCTCTTTCTCATGTGAAGATAACACCCCGCAGTCTCTCTTGTAGCTTGATTACCCTTACAAAGCTCAGGAATTTTCTTATGACCACATTTGTCATAATACTCACATCTAAAATCTTTATACTTTGAATCTCCCATAAATAACAAAACAAAATCCACCACTTTTAAAACTATCTTTTCTCTTCATTCCGTTCAAATCTTTTATAAAACTCACATTCTCTCTTTCCTACTGGACTTCCACAAGAATTAAGAAGTAATTCTGAAATACCGCGACTATGTCCCTTACCTGCCCTCCTCAAAGCTTCTTTATAACAATCACACCTACCATGATACTCACACAAAGACCTCTCTTCATCAATATCTGTTTCTCTATTCATAGAAAATTGACTAAGAATCCCTATTTAAATTATATGTTCCCTCTCAAAACGGTTATATTCTCCACAATCACTCCTATATTTAGGGCACCCACAAGAACTCTTAAGTAAACGTAAAAGAGAACTATCATCTCCCTGCATTCTCTTTCTTACCACACCTTTGTAAATTCTACACTCGCTATGATACTCACACAAAAAAACTTTTTCAAAAACACCTTTTTCTCTATTCATAAATAAACAATCAAGAACCAATACTTAAAAGCCTTTCTCTAAAATACCGGAAAAAAAGAATTTAACGGAAAATCTCTTTTTTCATATAAACCACCCTCTCCCTTATTTCCTCCATAATCCCCCGTAGTAATTACTCCAAAGAGACCTGGAAAAGATTCTACTATCGCTTCAGGTATTTCATGGTTCTGTTTTAGCCCACCAGAAGAAGGACTCACGACTCCTTCTCGAGCCCTTGAAACCCCCATATGAAACCATTGCGCGCAAGAGGTCTCCTTATAGATTGCATTATCTTCTTCAATCATAAAATACAGAATTAAACAAATCTTTTAAACATTATTGTAACTCATCAATATCAATTCCAGAGTCAGTTATCTTCATTCCGACAGCACGCCTTGCATGCTTTGTCCTTCTCATCTTTGAAATTCGAATAGACCTCTCGCCAGCTTCAGTAACCTTTGAATCATAAAAGGTTGTAACAGAGTCAGACAGAAACCTTAAAATATCTGTCTTTGTCCAGTCTCCACTAATCGAATTCACCCCTTCAATCTCCATACTCTCATCAGCATAAACAGTTGTTACCTTTAGTCTTTTCATAAGAGAAGAAAGCTCAAAAATTTTCTCCCTCATCTTTCCCTGGTTTTCTGAATTAAGTGCAAGAACTGAGATTGGGTCAAAACAAATTCTCTTAACACTCCCCCTGGAAATCATTCGAGTAAGCTCGCCTTTTAACTCCTCAACAGATGTTTGTGGAGAAAATCTCATAAATTTCATTTTACCCTCGCTACTAAGTTTTGTAAAATCCCACTTAAACGCCATAGCATCATTTAATGTGTCTAAAATGTCTGGCTCAAAGCTACAATAAAGCCCATTCTCATTAAATCTCGTAACTCCATTCCACAAAAACTGCAAAAGAAATGTACTCTTACCAGAACCCGGACCCCCAACAATCAAATTATCAGAGTTTCTAACAAAACCACCCTGACATAACTTATCAAATCCAATTATCCCTGTTGGGCACCTATCAATCACCCCTGTCATAAAAAACAATACCTAATGATGTTTATAAATTCTTTTATAATCAATAAATTAATAAGACCCTCTTAATTGAATAAAGAATGTTTGAGGTGATTATTTTACTAATCGCAGGAATTGGAGCAGGAATAGTAACGGGTCTTGCTGGAGCAAGTGCAGTAATGTTTGCTGCACCACTACTAATAGTATTTTTAGGTTATCCTGCATATCTTGCGATAGGGATATCCCTCTCGATTGATTTCTTTGCATCACTAATTTCTACATTTGTATACGGCAAGAGTAAAAGAATAAAGATAAAACCAAGCCTAATACTACTAATATCCTCTCTAATCGCAGTTTTAATTGGAAGCTATTTCTCAAAAAACATTCCATCAGACGATTTAGGTTTAGCAACAGGTATCGGAATAATTCTAGCAGGAACTTCAATAATATTAAAAAGACAAAACAAACTCACTAAAAAACATATCCCATTTCTTGAAAAGTATAAAACTCTAGTACTAATATTAGTAGGATTACTTATTGGAACAATAGCAGGTGTTTTTGGTGCGGGGGGTGGGATTATGATATTGTTTACATTAATTATTATCTTAAATTATAAAACTCATGAAGCTATAGGAACCTCGGTTTTTTTAATGATATTCATCGCGCTCTTTGGAGGGATAAGTCACTACTACTACCTGCCCTTTTCAATAATTTCCTTGCTTATCGGTGCGGGAGGGGGAATAGTAGGAGCACTTTTTGCATCAAGACTTGCAAACAAAACTAATGAAACAAAACTAAAGAAATCAGTTGGGATAACAATAATCTTTCTTGGATTTTTATTGATATTAAAAAACCTATTTATCTCATAAAACCTCAAGCCCTTCTTTTACTACCCTTAAAATTGAACTTATAAAATCTAACTTTGATATCCGTCTCCCTATTATTTCTATCTAGTCTATTCACTCTATACAAAAAAGGGGTGCCATGATACCTCGCAAATTGTTCAGCAGCTTTTTCAACCCTCCTTCGTGAATCAAAAAATACCGTATTTGAATAAAAATTTTCTTCTATCATGCTCTCTATATCAAGAAGTCTATGAAATAAAAAAACCTCAAGAGAGACCGAATCAAGCCATATAACCCTATTACTAACCCGCATAAAAATAATGGGAAATTCTCTTTTATAAAAATTTATTTACTAAACACTAATCTTATAAATTACATATTCTTTCGAAATCCATGAAAACACTAAACTTACATTGTGACTACATACATTTTAAGGCACTAAAAAAAGCCTTAAAGTCAGTTGACGAGATAGCACCAAACCAAAATCTTGAAGGCGAAGCAAAAGACTGTCTCGTAGTCCTAACCGCAATAGAAAAAGGAGATTCTACCAAATCTGTCCCAAAACTAGTAGAAAACATAAAAGACATCGCAGGTCAGGTCAAAACAAAAAACATCGTCCTCTACCCTTACGCACACCTTTCAAAAAACCTAGGAAGTCCAGCTACGGCAGTAAAAATTTTAGATGAAGCAGCAAAACAACTTGATGGTTTCAATGTCACAAGAGCCCCTTTCGGCTACTACAAAGAATTCGAGCTAAAAGTAAAAGGCCACCCTTTATCCGAACTCTCTCGAGAAATAGAAACAATTGAAGGAAATGAAGAAAAAGAAGAACTAAGCGAAAATGAACGAAAAAATCTTCTAAAAAAAATCTCACGTGCAAAACTAGATACTTCAAAACTTAAGGAAAACGACCACAGAATCATCGGCTCAAAAATGGACCTATGGAGTTTCAACAATGTAGCTCCAGGAATGGTTTTCTGGCACGATAAGGGACTTCAACTAAAAAACAAACTAATTGAGATATGGAGGGAGTTACATGAGAGAGAAAACTACCTCGAAGTTTCAACTCCTCAGATAATGGACAAAACAATCTGGGAGGTATCAGGACATTGGAATAAATATTCAAAAAACAACTTTCTAACAAACTACGAAAAAAGAGACTTCCTAATAAAACCAATGAACTGCCCTGGAGGAATGTTAATCTACAAAACAAAGACTCGCTCATACAAAGACCTTCCATTAAAAATGGGAGAATTAGGAATTGTTCATAGAGTCGAACTCTCAGGAGTTCTAGCCGGGCTATTTAGAGTAATTCAATTCACTCAAGACGACGCCCACATTTTTTGTACTAAAGATCAGTTAGAAGAAGAAATAGGAAAATTAATTGATTTAGTTAAAGAGACATTTGATACTTTTAATTTAAAAATTGACCATGTTGAACTCTCTACTCGTCCAGAAAATAGAATTGGAGAAGACAAATTTTGGGACCTCTCTGAAAACGCTCTAGAAAATGTTCTCAAAAAAAGAAAAATGAAATACAAAATAAATGAGGGGGACGGGGCTTTTTATGGTCCAAAAATTGATTTTCATCTAAAAGACTCTCTAAAAAGAAACTGGCAGTGTTCAACAATTCAGGTTGATATGGCCTTGCCAGAAAGATTTGACTTAAATTATATTGATGAAAAAGCAAATGAAAAAAGACCTATCTTGATTCATAACGCGATTTATGGTTCTCTTGAGAGGTTTCTTGGAATTCTAACTGAAGACTTAAATGGCAAATTCCCTCTCTGGCTATCTCCAAACCAGGTAAAAATCCTTACACTAAATGACGGAGTAAACGATTACGCAAACAAAATATTCCAAAAACTAAAACAAGAAGGAATAAGGGTAGAGATTAACACAAAAAGCGAGCCTATGAATAAAAAAGCCAGAGAAGCCCAAGTCCAAAAGTTCAATTATCTTCTAACTGTCGGAGAGAAAGAAAAATCAGAAAACCTCGTCGCAATAAAAGAGAGAGACAAAAAAACAATTGAAACCATGAAACTTGACGAGTTTATTAACAAGCTGAAAGAAGAAATTAATAAAAAGATAACATTATAAACAACAAAATACTAATATAAAAATGAGGTGGGGAAAAGTAGTCTTGTTTTTTCAGGCAGGAATAACTCTAATTATTGGACTAGTATTTTTGTCTTCGGTTCTATCAGCAAATTCTACAAAAGAAGTAGAATCAGGCGAGATGATTGAGATGAAAACCGTGTCCGAAGAGATATCCCTTCTAAAAAGTAAATACATGACCGCAGCATATATTCTAACAACAATATCCTTAATAGAAATAATCATAATATACAGACTTCTCAGTTAAAGTTTTAAACTCAAACCCCAAACAATTCTTATGAAAACAAACGAGTTAGTAACCGAATTAGAAGCGACAGATAGCTTCAAAGAATTCAAAAAAGAAAACCC
>Ga0272442_10011400_pt1 | contig 10842 bp, 5 predicted proteins | sample SSMForm2O_FD_200262 | JGI IMG/M metagenome (GOLD analysis project Ga0272442, IMG submission 200262) | Marine sediment archaeal communities from Little Sippewissett salt marsh, Falmouth, MA, United States - SSM-Form-2O | ecosystem: Environmental > Aquatic > Marine > Wetlands > Sediment ... | reverse complement strand
CTCTTCGTGGGTAGCGATCAGGAAGAGATGCTGCGATTTCAACAGGTGCTCAACCAAGGCGATGCCGGCGGCGGTTCTTTCCGAGGAGTTGGTGCCACGGAATGGTTCGTCGATCAGGCCCAGCAGGGGCGGGTCGGTCTGCGTATCGGCGATCATGCGGCGCAGGCGGCGGACCTCGGAGAGGAAGTAGCTTTCGTGCTTGGCCAGGTCGTCGCGTATGCGCACGTCTGTGAGCAGGCGCACGGGGGAGAAGGCCATCTGCCGTGCGGGCACGGCGGCACCGATGTGCGCGAGCAGGAGGTTCACGCCAACCATGCGCAGATAGGTGCTCTTGCCGGCGGCGTTGGGGCCTGTCACGACCCACATGCGCTCGGTGCTGGTTAGACACAGGTCGTTGGCCTGGGCGTTTTCGGGGGCGATCAGCGGATGCACTGCGGCGGTGATGTCGACACGGGTGTTGGAGACGACATCCGGATAGCACCGGACGGGCTGGGCCGCGGAGAAGCAGGCGAGACCGGCGAGGGCCTCGAACTCGGCGAGGGCCGCCAAGCCTTCGAGCATGACGTCGCGGTGCGGAACGAAACGTGCCAGAATCGCTTCGGCCACGTGCAGATCGTAGAAGACCAGGAAGTTCAGCAGGCCGCGGACGGGGCCTCCCAGATCCATCCACGCCAGCTTGTCGCACAGCGAAGGAATCTCGGCCTGCGTGACAACGGCATCCAGGCGGTCTTTCAGTATCTTCAGTTGCGTCTCGTCGGGCAGATTCTCGCGGGCGCGGCGTGCCACCGCCAGGACACCTCGCAGGGCGGGCGTCAAGCCGACCAGAGGCAAGGCCGAGGCCTTCAGTTGGGCAAGCATCGCCCTGTGGATGAACAGGATCAAGACGTTGAGGGCAGCGAGCGGGATGAGCAGGTAGCCCCAGAGATAGTGGCCGAAGAAGAGTTGATATGCACCGCAAGCGAAGAGCAGTCCGCTGACGGGCGAGGCAATTCTGATCCACTTCGAGGCGGTGCGGTGGGGATTGGGTTTCGTTTCGCGGAGGCGTTTGACCAAGGCATCGAGGCGTTTGGATTGGCCACGGAGGGGCAGTGCGGACGCCATGATATCGATGCGTTGCGTCTCGTGCTCATCGAGCCAACGGATAGCCTCCTGGCGCTGGGTGATGTGCTGGGGAGAAAGGCACGGACCGTCCAGCATGTCCCTGAGGCGTCGCGCGCCGTGTTGTGTTGACGTGTGATTCAAGCGTCCGAAGATCCCCACGGGCGGCGCGTAGAGATCGAGGTCGTCGCGCTCTTGATCGGTGAGCGGCCAGGTCGGACCCGATGGGATGAGCGTGGGAAGGACGATGACCGAATCCTCGGGATCATCGGTGCGTCGCCAGTCGCGGACAGGCATGCCTTGCTCAATGCTATCATGGAGCAATTCCCGGATCACGGTAAGGACGCGGTCGGTCGCCGTGCGTTTGCTTTTCCAGATGAGGTGTCTCCATACGATAAGGCGAAAGCCCGCCAACATGGGGATGGCCGTGACAATGGCGAGCGGCCCGTTGCAGGCGAAGGCAACGATGGCGACGGCCATGGCGCAGGTGAGAAAGGCGACGAGTCGCATCCAGGACCAGCGGGTTTCGAGGCGAGCGAATCGTGCCCAATCCTGCGTCCGGCTCTGACGGTACGCGGTCAACCTGTCGCGATAGGACCGGCGACCGGCGGCGCGGTCGTTTGGTGTGGCGTCGGGTTTTGCATCCGTCTTGGGCACGCGACCATAGATAGCACATCCAGCGGGACCCTACAAGACGCGGGCGGCGCGTGGTGCGTCTGCGGCGACCGGGGGTATGCGGCCATCTTGGGCCTGGCGGCGAACGCGCGACGAGCGCGGGCGCAAGCGACTGCGAAGCATGGTCCGGAAAAAACGGCGGGCGTGCAGAGGACTGGCCATGGTCCGGAAAAATCACTCTTGACGCCCTGCCAGTGGCCGCTGGAGAGGCGGGGTGTAGTATTTGGCTAATCAGCGGTCACTGGCAGAGCGATAGTCGATAGCGTTGTCGAGTGGTCTCCGGAGAAGCCCGGGGCAGAATCGTGGCCCGGTGCGGATCGGTGAGGCCCGGCGTTCTGGAGAGAACGGGGGGCGCCGCAGGGGTCCCTAAGGACGGAATCCGAGAATGCGTTTCATGGATGGGGGTGTATTGGGGGTGTGCAGCTTGTCCGCACGCCAGGTATGAGGCGGAAGAACAACGATCTCTCTTCCGCGCGATCCTGGGCTAGCTCGCCGTAGGGGGTCTTAGGCCCCTCCTGCAATGGCCTTGAGGGATTGGCTTGCCCTTGCGGGGGCATGGTCAACGGCATTGGAAGCAGCATGAGCTTGACAGAAACAATCAAGACAATGGTGAAGAAGGCGAGTCTCCTTTCGGCGGCGCTGCTGCTGCTGGCCGGTCGGCCTTGCCGCGCGGATACGGCACCGGGAGGCGTCCCGGAGTACCGGCTCAAGGCGGCGTACATCTATAAGATACTCCCCTTCGTCCATTGGCCCGAGGGAAGCGACGGCAAGGGCACGTTGACTGTCGGCGTGTTTGGAAAGGATGCGCACAAGGCCGCTCGACAGCTCCTCGACGGCAAGACCATCAAGAGCAAGGACAAGAAGACCCGGCACATCAAGGTGGTGGAACTATCCGGTCAAGCGGTGGCAGAGATCGAGAGGATCGAGGCGGCTGAGCCGCTGGGGAAATGCCAGGTGGTGTTCGTCAGCGCCTCGTGCCGGGCCCAGTCGAAGAAGATCCTGAAGCTGATCGGCGACCGAAGTATTCTGACCTTCGGCGAAACCGACGGGTTTCTGGAGAGCGGCGGGATCATCAACTTCGTGGCCGAGAAGAAGAAGATACGATTTGAGGTCAACCTTGACGCCGCGCGACGAGCGCGACTGAAGATTGACTCGCAGCTCCTTCGTTTGGCCAAACGCGTGGTCAAGAAACGGTGAGATTGGCAAATACCCTGAGAAACGCTTCGCTACTCTAGCAAGGAAAGCGGGCAAAGATATGGCACGTTTGCAGGATATGACAATTCAGCGCAAGCTGACAGCCATCATCATGCTGATCAGCGCGACGGCCCTGCTGCTGACAGGCAGCGTCTACACGGTGTACGAGCAGGCGACACTGCGGAAGGCGGAAGCCGAGAATCTCTGGGCACAGGCAGGCATTGTGGGTGACAACTGCCGGGCGGCGCTGGCATTCTCGGAGTCCAGCGATGCGGAAGACACGCTGAACTCCCTGCGTGCCCAGTCAACGATCGCGTTTGCTTGCGTGTATACCACCGATAATGTGGTGCTGGCACAGTATCAGCGTGACGAAGATGAGGACGCACTGGAAGCGCCGCCCTGCGAGGCGGATGGCTGGCGGTTCGAGGGCGGTCAACTGTTGGCGTTCCGACAGATCAAGCACAACGGCGAAGTGATGGGGATGGTTCACCTGCGTAGCACGCTGGGTCATCTTCGGAAGATCCTCGCCCGGAACATTTCCATTCTTGCCTCGCTGCTGCTGGTTTCGCTGGCGGTGGCCTATCTGCTGATGGCCCGCTTGCAGCGTGTCATCACGGGGCCGATTCTGGGCCTGACTGAGACCGCCAAGGCCATCTCGCAGAACAACGCGTATACGAAGTGTCTGGTCGATCACGGTAGTGACGAACTGGGGACGCTGATCGAGTCATTCAACCTGATGGTCGACACGATCCAGGAGTCGCAAGCCAAGCTGATCGAGGAGAATGCCGAGCGCCGGCGGGCCGAGGAGAACCTCGCCAAGCATCTGGATCAGGTCGAGGAAGAGGTCGAGAAGCGCACGCGGGAGCTTCGTCAGAGCAATGTCAGTCTGGCCAAGGAGGTGGCGGAGCGTCAGCAGGCGGAGAGCCAACTGCGAATGACACAGAAGCGTCTGGTCGAATCGGCGCACCGCGCGGGCATGGCGGACGTGGCCTCTGAGGTGCTTCACAACGTGGGCAATATTCTCAACAGCATCAACGTGACAACGACCCGGATGTCGGAAATCGTAGCGGCGTCCAAGGCCGATGCCCTGGTGAGGGTGGCGGCGATGCTCGACGAGCGCCGGGAGGACCTGGATGTGTTCCTGAGCCAGGATGCCAAGGGCAAGCATATCCCGGTGTTCCTCAGCGAAGTCAGCGGGCTGCTGAAGAGTGACCGGGAGCGTTTGGCCGAGATGTTGAAAGGGTTGGCGAAGAACGTCCAGCACATCAAGGACACCATCACGACGCAACAGTCGTATGCGAAGGTCTCGGGGATGGAAGAGCCGGCGTCGATGGAGGAGATCATCGAGGACGCGCTTCAGATCAACCGAGCGGGGCTGGAGCGTCACGGCGCGCAGTTGGCCCTGGAGTTGGATGCGCTGCCGCCGGTGCAGGTCAACAAGCAGAAGGTGGTGCAGATCCTGGTGAACCTGATCAACAACGGCAAGTACGCGCTGAGCTATCGCAAGGGCGCGGACAAGGTGATGTGCATTCGACTCTACCGACCCGGCGAAGACAGCTTCCGCATCGAGGTCGTCGACAACGGGATCGGCATCGCACAGGAGAATCTGACCAAGATTTTCCGGCACGGCTTCACGACGAAGAAGAACGGTCACGGGTTTGGTTTGCACAGCGGCGCGCTGGCGGCCAAGGAGATGGGCGGATCGCTGAGCGTTCGCAGCGACGGCCCGGGGTGCGGGGCGACATTCACCCTGGAGCTGCCGTTCAAGCCGGCGGTGGGGCGCAGTGCGGGGAAAACGGCCACTATGGGGGAACAGGGGACATGCAACAGGAGCGAAACCCATGAGTAGACGGCGAATTGGCGGCATCTTGCTATGTCTCGTGATCGCCGGCGGCATTGCCGCTGGTGGCCCGGAGAAACACAAGATACTGGTCATCAGCAGCTACCATCGCGCGTACCTGTGGTCTCAAGACACCCAGGCCGGCCTCTGCCAGGGTCTCCTTGAGTTCGGATTCCTCGAAGAGGAGCAGCAGGCGGCGGTGTTCACAGCCACCGATCGTGTGGAGAGCCGTCGCGCGGTCATCAAGAAGCTGTGGATGGACACGAAGCGTAAGCACGAGAAGAAGGACATTGTCGCGAGCATGACGGAGATCATGGCGGAGATAGCACAGTTCGCGCCTGATGTGGTGCTCCTTGGCGATGACAATGCGGCTAACTACATCGGCAACCAACTGATCGATACGGATACGCCGGTCGTGTTCTGGGGCGTCAATGGACGGCCGTTGAAATATGGCCTGCTCGATTCGCTTGAACGACCCGGGCACAATGTTACGGGAGTCTACCAGGCGGGCTACCTGGAAGAATGCCTCGCCTTTCTGAAGCGGATCGTACCAAACGTCAGGACGATGGCCATCCTCTCGGACGACTCTCCAACGGGACGGGCCAAGGCCAAACAGGTTCAGCGTCTGCTTCGGAGGCGAGACGAGCCCATCGATCTGGTGGGAACCGTCATCACCAACTCGTATACCGAGTGGAAGCAGAAGGCCCTGGACCTCGAGGCACAGGTGGATGCGTTCTTCATTCTGAACCACAACAGCCTGCAGGACGGCGCGGGCAATCCCGTCGATCAACTTACGGCCGGCGCGTGGTATCTGCGAAATATCCAGAAGCCGGAGTGCGCTCATGAGAGGCAATTCGTGGAGGAAGGGATGCTCTCGGTATGCGACGACTCCGGATTCAACCAGGGCTATGAAGCGGCCAAGCTGGCCCATCGCATCCTCGTGAAGGGGGAAGACCCTGGTTTGATCGCGGTGCGGGCGCCCAAGCGTGGCCCGTTCATTGTGAACCGTCAGCGGGCCCGGATGCTAGGGATCGACTTGACCGACCAGATGGGCATTGAACAAACCGTGCCCACGGCGCTGGCTCTGAAGGCCGATGTAGAGAATCGATAATATGGACCGACACGAAGAACAGTTCCAGAAACAGCGGTTCCCCATTCACTGGAGAATCTGCGCTTTCTTCGTGCTGATTTGCAGCGCGGTGACGCTCTCGGGCGGTCTTGTGTACTATCACAGTTCCAAACATGCGGTTGTCTCGGCGCTGGAGGAAAGGGGAGCTCAACTGTGCGAACAGGCGTGCCGAGCATTTATACAGCAGTACGCCCATCCGGCGCAACACATGCTGGATCTGATCGAGACATCCCCCCAGGTGAACGACTACCTGATGTCCCCGAGGGGCGAACTCTTGCTCCGCAAATCAGATGTCGAGCGTTTGTTTGTGAAAGTCTGTCAGGCCAGCCCCATTTACATGTCGCTGCGGCTGCTCGACCTGTCTGGACGTGAGAAGGTCGTTGTCGTGGGCAATCGGCGTGTGAGGAAGTATGGCACTCTCGAGACGATGGCGCGTGGCGGCCCGGTGGCCACCCGCGTGAGCGAGCTGTTTGTCGCACTACAGGGAGACGAGAGTCGGCCGTTCGCCTGTAGCGATGTCTTCCGTGACGACACGGGCCGATGGACCTTTCTGGCCGGGGTCGCCAAGCTGGAACCTGAGATCGGTGGATTCGGGGGTGCGATTGTCCTGCAATTCCACCTTGATCCGTATATCAAGATGGTGTCGGAACTTGGCAGTGGCAACGATCCTGAGGCGCATACCTGCCTGGTCACGGGAGAGGTGATCACGTCAGATTCAGTCGAGGGAGAGGGAACCGAATCCGGACCGCGCCTTGCGAGGCCAGACGTCAAGAACGACATCTGGACCACGTCTGAGGAACGTATGGTCCTTGCGGGTCAGCCTGTCCTGAAGGTGGAAGCTCATGTCACACGATCCCTTGTCACACGCCAGGTCGCTCCCATCGTCGGGTCGGCGCTAGCGGTCTTCGCGCCGACGCTACTGGCTTCGATCGTGGCATCGCTGTGGGCCTCGCGCTGGATCTCCAAACCCATTCGCAAGCTCACCGCCGCCGTGGCAGAGGTTAGCAGTTCCCATCTGTGCCTCGATCTGCCTGAAGAGATCACAGAATCGAACAACGAGATCGGCGATCTCGCTGCCGCTTTCACAAGCATGATTGGCGACCTGCGTGACACAACGACGTCTGTCGAAGCGCTGAACCAGGAGATTGCGGAGCGACAGGAGGCGGAGGCGGAGTTGCGGACGGCACAGCAGCGGCTGGTCGAAACCGCCCACCGGGCGGGCATGGCCGATGTCGCCTCGGAGGTCCTCCACAACGTCGGCAACATTCTCAACAGCGTCAACATCGGCACGACTCAGATGTCGGAGATGGTCGCTGCATCCAAGGTCGACACGCTGGCGGAAGTGGTGGCGATGCTGGACGAGCGCCGCGAGGATCTGGGCGCGTTTCTCAGTGAGGACACCAGGGGCAAACACATCCCGGTATTCCTGAGCGAAGTCAGCGGCCTGCTCCAGCGCGAGCGCGACCGCCTGGCCGAGATGCTGGACGGATTGACCAAGAACGTCCAGCACATCAAGGACACCATCAGCACCCAGCAAACGTACGCCCGCGTTTCGGCGGTCGAACAGCCGACGTCCCTGGAAGAGGTCATTGAGGATGCGGTCCAGATCAATCAGGCGGGTTTGGATCGTCACGGCGCCCGGTTGGTGTACGAACTGGAAAGGCTGCCGGGGGTGCAGATCAACAAGCAAAAGGTGGTGCAAGTTCTGGTCAACCTGATCAAGAACGGCAAATACGCCGTGGCGCACGGGGACCAAGAAGACAAGGTCATGCGCATTCGACTGTACCGACATGGGGAAGACCGTTTCCGCATCGAGGTGATCGACAACGGCATCGGCATCGGCCAGGACAATCTGACGAAGATCTTTCGGCATGGATTCACCACGAAGCGGCACGGGCACGGGTTCGGTTTGCACAGTGGCGCGCTGGCGGCCAAGGAAATGGGCGGGTCGCTCAGCGTGCACAGCGACGGCGTGGGCCTGGGTGCGACGTTCACATTGGAGCTGCCGTTCAAGCCGGTGATGAGGGGCTAACGGAAAATGGACAGAGACAGTGACATGACGAGCAGTCGATCGAGAGAGCATCGCGTTTCGATTGCCTATATGCTGCCCAGTTGCGTGGCGGTGCTGGTGCTGACGGCCTACGCGCTGCTGCGTCTAACCGGCGCGGTCAGCGTGCCGCACGAGATGGGCGCGGAGTACGAGGGTTGGGATCGCGAGGGTTCCCGGAGGCGGACGGAATCCCGGGTCCTGCTCGTGCACAGCTACCACAGCGAGGATCCATGGGTCGCAGCGGTCACGCGCGGGGTCCGGATGGCCACGTCTCGCAGCGCGGTGGATCTCCAGGTCTTCTACATGGACACCAAGCTCCACCCGGATTCGGCGTTCGGGCGGCAGGCCGGCCTGGCGGCTCGGAAGGTGATGAATCAGTGGATGCCAGCGGTGGTGATTGCCGTTGATGACAACGCGCAGGAATACTTCGCCAAGGACTTCGCCGAGCGTGACGACATTCAGTTCGTCTTCTGCGGGGTCCATGCGGCGCCCGAGACGTATGGCTATCCGGCATCGAATATCACCGGGGTGCTGGAGCGCCCGCACCTGGGCGCCAGCCTGGATCTGTTGCGACGGATGGCCCCGAGCGCCGAGCGCGTGGCTCTGCTGAGCGACAGCTCGCCGGCTTCTCGGCGGGCACTGACATGGATGCGAGCGCAGGAGACGGCATTCGAGATCGTTCTCTGTGAAACGCCCGCGACGTTTGAGCAATGGCAGGCGAGCGTCCATCGCGCGCAAGCGCAAGCGGACGTGCTGGTTGTCTACCGTTATGACAGCCTGCATCGCGAAGGGGGCCCGGACGTGATGGAGGCCAGCGCGGTGATGGTGTGGACGGCTGCTACGAGCATGATCCCCATCGTGGGCCTTATGGATTCAGCCATCGATGATGGCGCCGCGTGCGGTCAGATCGAATCGGGCGTCCAGCAGGGTCTGCACGCCGGGCGCATCGCGTTGGAGATCCTCTCGGGCACACCGGCCGGACAGATCCCGATCGTGCCGGCCTCACCGGGCCCGTCGATGGTGAATCTCACGGCAGCCAGGAAGCACGGAATCCGGGTACCTCCGCAAGTACTCCGAGAGATCGACATCGTCTTAGAGGACTGATCAAAATGACCACAGGCAAGACCACCAATCCGGGACACTCTGGGCATTCGAGCCGATATCTGCTGTCACTCGTCTCGATTGCCGCGATGGGCGTGGCGTTGACGGTCATCGCCGTCCTGGAGATGCACCGATACCACGACCGGAGCTTGAAGCGGGATTTCGTCGGCGCGGCGGAGAACCGGGCGGAGCTTGTCGAACTGGCCCTGACCGATCGACTGGCAGCCGTGCAGACCATCGGCCTGCTCTACGACGCTTCGACACACGTCGACCGGGATGAATTCAGTCTGTTCGTAGAGCCGCACGTCAGGCGTTTCGCCAGCATCCGGCGTTTGGCGTGGATTCCGTCGCTGCCCCACACAGCTCGCGATCAATACGAGACCGCAGCCCGACGGGATGGACTTGAGGGATTTGCGATTCTCGATATGGATGAGACAGGCCGGGGCGAGGCGGCGCCGGAGCGCGAAGGATACCTACCCATCTACTATGTCGAACCCCACACGGGAAATACCCATGTGCTGGGGTTTGACCTGGCGACCGACCCGGCGACAACCGCCCTGCTTGATGAGGCATGCGAAACGGGACGGCGCGTGGCGCGGGTATCGGCCCCTGAGGGAAACACGATAGATCCCGTCGCCCACTGGGAGATCTTCACGCCGGTATACGACGGTACAGGCACCACGTATACGGCCGAAGGCCGACAAGAAAGCCTGCGGGGATACTTATGCGCGGTGATCGATCTGAGGCAGGTGATCGAAGAGGGTATGGAGATGCTCGAAGAGATCGCCATCAACGTGCAGCTCTGGGACACCGAGAACGGCGCGCCTCGACTGCTCTGCAGCCACATGCCAAAGGCATCACCTTCCGTGGAAGAGGATGAACACCAGAGTCTTTCGTATGAGAGGAAACTGGCCGTCGGTGAGCACCAGTGGCTCGTGCGATGCACCCCAGGGGTCGAATTCGCAGGCTTTCACCACACGGGGACGTGCCGGGCCGTCATGCTGGGCGGACTGCTGCTGACAGCGGCCTTGACGATGTACATGCAACGTCATCTAAACCGGGCCTTCAGGGTAGAGAAGCTGGTGGTCGAACGGACAGAGGCGCTGACCGACGCCAATTCGGGACTGCAAAAGGAGATCCGGGAGCGCCGGCAGGCTGAGTCGGAACTCCGTAAGACGCAGGAGCGTCTGGTCGAAGCGGCCCGCCGCGCCGGGATGGCCGACGTCGCGTCGGAGGTGCTGCACAACGTCGGAAACATCCTCAATAGCATCAATGTCTCAACGACGCAGATGACGGAGCTGGTCTCCGGCTCGCGGCTGGCGGCGCTGGAGAAGGTCACGACAATGCTCAGCGAGCATCGCGGCGACCTGGGGACGTTCCTGACCCAGGACGCCAAGGGCCAGCACATCCCCGTGTTCCTGGCGGAAGCGAGCCGGCTGATGAAGGAGGAAGAGGATCGTATGGTCGAGATGCTCAATGGGCTGGCCAAGAACGTTCGACATATCAAGGACACGATCAGCATGCAACAGTCCTACGCCAAGGTCTCGGGCATCGAAGAGCGCACGGCGTTAATCGAGGTCATCGAAGATGCCATCCAGATCAATCGCGCCGGTCTGGATCGCCACGGCGTGCGGCTCGTCTGCGAGTTCGAGGAGCTGCCGCCGGTCTACATCAACAAGCAGAAGTTGCTGCAAATCCTGGTCAACCTCGTCAACAACGGCAAATACGCCCTGAACCACAGCCAGCAGGAGGACA
>Ga0272442_10011399_pt1 | contig 10845 bp, 7 predicted proteins | sample SSMForm2O_FD_200262 | JGI IMG/M metagenome (GOLD analysis project Ga0272442, IMG submission 200262) | Marine sediment archaeal communities from Little Sippewissett salt marsh, Falmouth, MA, United States - SSM-Form-2O | ecosystem: Environmental > Aquatic > Marine > Wetlands > Sediment ... | reverse complement strand
GGTGTTCATCTCGCTCTATCGTCGGGTGGAACGCAAGGCGCACGCGCTGAGAAGCATCGCGTGGGTTCTGCCGGCGGCGGGCGGCGTGCTGGTGGTGGTCTTCGGCTGGGTGACGGTGCTCTTCGGCGCCGACGGCACCGAGATCATGGGCACGGGCGCACAGCTCTTCGAAAGCATGATCGGGACGTCACCGGTGCTGCTGGTGGCGGTGGCGCTGCTGGTCTTCAAGGCGCTGGCCACCATCAGCACGGTCGGCTCGGGCGGCAGTGGGGGACTCTTCTACCCCTCGCTGCTGTTGGGCGGGTTGGCCGGGAACGTGGTGGGACGGATCTTCGGCGCCGGTGAAGCCGTCCGACACGCACTGCTCGCCGCGGGTATGGCGGCGAGCCTCGCCTCGGTCATCAACGTGCCCGTCGCCGCCGCGGTCATGATGCTCGAGATGTTCGGCACCGGACTCGGCGTGCCCATCGTCGCCGGTGCGACCGTGGGGTTCATGATCGGTCGGCCGAGCGTGATCTACCGTTACGGTCGTCGCGGCGTTCACTTCGACGACGCGTCGACAAACTAGCGCGGCTGAGAACCCGCCGCGAGAAATTTCAGACAAGCACCTCCCGCTCGCCGACGCGTCGGAGGAGGAAGTCGGGTCTTCTTTCTCCGCCGCGTTTCCGACCGCTTCGGTCGACAACGCCGGTGAAAACCTCTTGACCCCTCCCGCTTTTCGGGTTACTAGTGAGGTAGGAACCACGTTTGCTGACCGCTGCCATTCCATGCCGGGAGAGACCGATGGCGAGGATATTCGACAGCATCACCGACACGGTTGGGAACACGCCCCTGGTTCGCGTGAAAAAGCTGACCGCGGGGCTCGACTGTGCGATCCTGGCGAAGCTGGAGTTTTTCAACCCGCTGTCGTCGGTGAAAGACCGGATCGGTGTTGCGATGATCGACGCGGGTGAGCGTGCCGGTGAGATCGACGCGGGCACGACGATCGTCGAGCCGACGAGCGGCAACACCGGCATCGGTCTGGCGTTTGTATGTGCGGCGCGGGGGTATCGGTGTGTGCTGACGATGCCCGAGTCGATGAGCGTGGAGCGTCGGAAGCTGCTGCGTGCGCTCGGCGCCGAGCTGGTGCTCACCGCCGCCGACAAGGGCATGCCCGGGGCCATCGCGAAGGCCGAGGAGCTGGTCAAGACGACGCCCGGCGCCTTCATGCCCCAGCAGTTCAACAACCCCGCCAACCCCGAGGTGCACCGGAAGACCACCGCCGAGGAGATCTGGCGTGACACCGACGGTGCCGTCGACGTCCTCATCGCCGGTGTCGGCACCGGCGGCACGCTCACCGGGTGTGCACAGGCGCTCAAGGAGCGAAAGCCCGACGTCAAGATCGTGGCCGTCGAGCCGAAGGATTCGGCGATTCTCTCCGGGGGCAAACCCGGTCCGCACAAGATCCAGGGCATCGGCGCCGGGTTCGTCCCGCAGGTGCTCGACACCGAGCTTATCGACGAGATCATCGGGGTGTCGAACGAGGATGCCTTCGAGACCGCACGACGCATGGCCAGCGAAGAGGCGATTCTCTGCGGCATCTCCTCGGGTGCGGCGATGTGGTCGGCCCTCGAGGTGGCGAAGCGTTCCGACGCGAAGGGCAAAACCCTTGTCGTCATCATTCCGAGCTGCGGCGAGCGGTACCTCTCGACGCCGCTCTTCGCACATCTCGGAGAGTGACGGTACGACAAGTCGGAAGCACGAAATCCGAAATTCGAAGCAAGCTCGAAGATCGAAGCCCGAAATCTGAAACGACGGCATCCGTGCGCGGGGTTTGGGATTTTGACTTTCGTGCTTCGGAGCTGTTTCGGATTTCGTTCTTCAGATTACTCATGGACCCCTAATGACCCGTGCCATCGGACTTCTCTCAGGCGGACTCGACAGCCTGCTCGCCGTCCGCGTGCTGCTCGACCAGCACATCGAGATCCTCGCGATCAGCTTCGTCACGCCGTTCTTCAACAGCAGGAAAGGCGCGCAGGCCGCGACGACCCTCGACGTGCCGTTCCGGTCGATCGATATCACCGACGAACACCTCCGGATGATGCGACACCCCAAACACGGGTTCGGCCGCAACATGAACCCGTGCGTCGACTGTCACACGCTCATGCTCAAGATCGCCGGGGGCATCATGGAAGCCGAAGGCTACGATTTCCTCTTCACCGGTGAAGTGCTGGGCGAACGGCCGAAAAGCCAGAACCGCCGGGCGCTCGACATCGTCGCGAAGGAGTCGGGATATCCCGACCTCGTGCTGCGGCCGCTCTCGGCGAAACACCTCGAACCCACCCGGCCCGAACGTGACGGAGTGATCGACCGTGAGCGGCTGCTCGACTTCCACGGCCGATCGCGCAAACCGCAATTGGCACTCGCCGAAAAATATGGCATCACCGAGTTCCCCACCCCCGCGGGCGGGTGTCTGCTGACCGACCCGCGGTACTCGCGGAAGCTCCGCGAGCTGTGGGAGAAATCTCCCGACGCTTCGGTCGACGACATCCGACTCCTCGCCGTCGGCCGACACCTCCGACTCAGCGACACGACCAAGCTCGTCATCGGCCGGAAGAAGGAAGAGAACGACAGGCTCGACGCCCTCATGCGTCCGCGAGACACCAGGCTCTTCGTCTTCGGCGTCCCCGGTCCGGTCGGCATCCTCCGCGGTCCCGCCGATGAGAACACCAGGCGGCTCGCCGCGGAGATCACCGCACGCTACAGCGACGCACCCGCCGACGCCCGCGTGACCGTCGTCCTCACCACCGGAGGCGTCGACGCACAGCTCACCGTCACCCCCGCCAACCGCGACGCGACGGCGTCGTTGCTGATCTGACGTTCATTCCGCCGACAGCCCACCGCAGATCATTCCAACGAGAACAAGCAGGTTCCGACTTCATCATCAACATCGCGTCCGTCATGAACGACGGGATCGGCATTCCGATTGACGCTGCCCTCCCAAACGGTTAACATTCCCCGTCATAACGTCGTGATGCGTCCGGTTTCGAGTGTCCGACGATGGTCTTCGGCTCGCTCAGCTTTCTGTTCCTGTTTCTGTCGACGGTTCTGGGGCTTTATTTCCTGAATGACCAGCGGCTGTCCCGGGTTACCATGAGGACGACGTGCGCGAGCGCAATGCCACAACCGCGAGAAGGTTGAGCGACCTGGTGCTGATCATCACGTTCGTGGTGGTCGTGGGCTTGCCTTGCGTCGGCACGTTTTTCTCTATCGACACCGCGGCGCTTCGGTCCGAAAACCGGGAACCCGAGCCCTTCCCGGAGCTGCACGCCTCGAAAGCATCGGTCGAGCAGTACCCGCGTGCACTCGAAGCGTGGTTCAACGACCACTTCGGATTCCGAAACTCTTTCATCAAGTGGCACAGCACCGTCAAGGTCGAGTGGTTCGACACCTCGACGTCGGACCGCGTGGTGCTCGGCAAAGACGGGTGGCTGTTCTACTCGGCGAGGCGGATCATGGACGATTACCAGGGCCGGCATCCGTTCACCGATGCCGACCTGCGTCGCTGGCAACGTCTGCTGGAGGAGCGTCGCGACTGGCTCGCCTCGAAAGACATTCGGTATGTATTCGTCGTTGCTCCCGAGAAGAGCTCGATCTACCCCGAGCACCTGCCCGATGAGATCGGGAAGAACCGAGGCACCATGCGGCTCGACCAACTCGTCGCATACGTGCGTGCCCACTCGGATGTCGAAGTGATTGACTTGCGAGAGACTTTCCTGGCTGAGAAATCCGACGGTGAATTGCTCTTCCGAAAGACCGACACACACTGGAGCGATCTCGGGGCGTTCCTGGCTTACCGGACGGTTGTCGAGAAGCTGGCCGTGATGTTTCCCGCGATCACGCCGATGAAACGCGCGGCACTCACGCGCACCGAGACGACCACCTGCGGCGAAGACCTGGCCAGCATGCTCGGGATCAAGAGGCGGTACACCGAGCAAGTGGTTCGCTACGCGCCGACGCCTGGGCTCATGGCGAAGAAAGCCGAGTGGAGCGACCTGATGAAGCAGAAAACCTGGCGGCCGGGCCTTGCACCCGAAGTCTATGTGACCGACGACGTCTCGCTGCCGCGGGCGGTGGTCATTCACGATTCGTTCGGCGTGCAAGCGAAGCCGTTTCTTTCGACGAATTTCAGCCGAACCGTCTACCTGTGGCAGCAGTTCCACCCGGACGTGATCGCCGACGAAAAGCCCGACCTCGTTATTCACGAGGTGGTCCAGCGCGTGCTCTCGAGTTTCACAAGCATCAACCCCTCGCGCAACCCGGCCCCCCTCGACGGGTTCAGAAGGGAATAAAAATCGAATTGCAGTCCCTTCCTCGGCGGGTCATAATACCTCAAGACATCACAATACCATTCGAGGGGGAATGTCATGTCTGAAGCGATCTCATTTCAGGACTGGGCCGTCGTCGCCTGCGGGACCATGGGACCGGAACTGGACCACCTGAAGCAGACGGGTTTTCTGAACGCCGCCGAGCTGATCTACACGCCGCCCGGCGAGCACCAGAACTGCGAGAAGCTGGAGCAGAAACTCGCCGAGGCCATCGGCCGGGCACGTACGACGGCCGAGAAGATTATCGTCGTCTACGGCGGCACGCACTGCTACCTCAACCGCGCCCGACCCGAGCGGACCATCGACACCGTGATCGAACGACTGCACCCGCGTGCGTATCGTACCGACGCCGCCAACTGCGTCGACATGCTCGCCGACGCCGAGCAGCGCAAGGCGATGTCCGGCAGTCGCGAGATCTACTGGATCACCCCCGGGTGGATCAAGCACCGCGAGTTCGTCTTCGGTGACTGGGACAAGGACGTGGCGGATGAAGCGTTTCCGACATACGACGGCGGCGCACTCGTGCTCGACGCGGTGGGTTACTACGATCAGATCGCCCACGACGAACCCGAGACGCTGATGGAACTCTCCGACTGGATGAAAATCTCCATCGCACCGCGCACCGTCACGCTCGACCGGCTCAAGGGACTCCTGGCCGACTGCGTCATCCGTGACCTCGAGCGAGCGCTCACCGATACCGCCGGCCAAGACGCCCGGACGACCGCCGAGCTGGCGAAGAAACTCGCAGCCGCCAAGACCGTCCGCGAAGCACTGCGAAACGACTCGATACCCACACCCTCTAACGGAGACCCGGCATGAACGTCATCCTCATTGTCATCGACACGCTGCGCTACGATTATGCGACTTCGCCGAGGCTTCGTCGCACAGGCATCGGCGACGCATTCGGCTTGGGCGCGAAGACACCCCACATCGACCGGCTGGCGGAGAAATCGTGGCGGTTCGACCGGCATTTCGCGGCGAGCTTTCCGACGATTCCGCACCGGACCGACGTGATGACCGGCCGCAGCGGCTCGCCGGTGCACCCGTGGCTGCCGCTGCGGTTCGACGTCCCCACGCTGCCTCGTGCGTTCGCCGAGGCCGGGTACGCCACGCAGCTCATCCACGATACCCCGCACCTCGTCAACGGCGGACACAACTTCGACTGGCCCTTCCACGCCTGGACACAGGTCCGAGGCGCCGAGGTCGACCGCCCGTGGATCACCTCGAAAATGAAATACCTCGACAACTGGAAACCCGACCCCATCTTCGACACCGTCGAAGGCGACCCGTTCGAGGTGAACCTCATCCCGGCCTACGTGGCCGCCAACCGTGCCCGCAAATCTCCCGACGACTGGAACGCCGCGCGGCTCTTCAGCACCGCCGCCGAGTGCGTGCGTGACAACGCCGTTCGCGACAACCTCTTCCTCTGGGTCGACTGCTTCGACCCGCACGAACCGTGGGACGCGCCACGCGAATTCATGAAGAGGTACGTCGACGCGCCCGGCTACGACGGCACCATTGATCCCCGCAGCTTCTGCGTGGCCGGCACGCGGGGCGACTATACCGACGCCGTCGTCGAGCGCGTGCGGGCGGCGTATGCCGCCAAGGTCTCGTGGGTGGACCACTGTCTGGGCAAGCTGTTCGACGCTGTGGACGACGCCGACTGGTGGGAGAAGACGGTGATTCTCCTCACCTCGGACCACGGGACACGGATGTATGAACGCGGCCGCTTCGCGAAGAGCGGTTCGCCGATTCACGAGGAGGTCGCACACACGCCCCTCTTTGTTTACGCCCCCGGCATCGGCACCGGTCGCTGCGACGCCGTCTGCCAGCCGCAGGATATCTTCGCCACTCTCGCCGGCATCGCCGGTGTACAGACGCCCGAGGGCATCGACTCGCACGATGTGCTCGCCCCGGCACGTCAGGGAAAACCGTCGCCGCGGAAGATCGCACTCACCAGCATCCGCGCCGACTCGTGGGGAAAAATCGCGGACCGTGGAATCGCCAGCGTCTTCGATGCCGACTGGTGTCTCGAGCTTCGTCTCACACCCGAGACGAGCACGCTCACGCGACTCGGCTCGACCGAGGACGTCGCCGCCGACAACCCCGACGTGGTAAAGCGCCTGCACGCCGAGGCCCTCGACGAGATCGAACGTCGCGGCGCCGACCAGGCAATCGTGACATGGCTGCGAAGCGCGGGTGAAAAACCGTTCCCCAAATCCTGCCCATTCTTCGACGGCTGGCCCCCGCCCAAAGGCTACGCCGCCTATTTCACCAGGCTCTACAAGGACTGAACCATGCGTATCACAACAGTCGTCGCTGCCGCGATGCTCGCGGCGTCCGCGGCGTCCGCGGCGTCGGCACAGGATCTCGAGGTGTTCCAGGACCTCGAAGAGATCACCGCGCGTATACCGAATCTGGGAGAGAAGCCGCACAAGGTGCTCATCGATGCGCACGGGGGGTTCTTCCAGCCGGAGGTGGTCATCTTCAAGGACGTCGAGACCGGCAAGGAGATCTGGTCGCTCTCGCGCGAACTGTGCATCGACATGGCACACACCGGGCGGCGGCCGGCGTGGAGCGGGAACGGACAGCACATCTCGTTTCGCGGGAACCAGGCCTTCTGGAGCTTTTCGCACAGGGCCATTCGCAAACGCACGTGGGCCGGGTATTCGTATATCGCCAACGCCGACGGCTCGAAGAAGCGGCCGGTGTACGCGAGCGTCGACGGCAAGGTGCAGCAGTTCAACTGCGCCAAGTACAACATGTGGGACGTGAAAAAACCGGGCACGTGGTACACCATCACGAAGGGCGTGCTCTGGCGTGTCACCGTCAAGGATGGACTCACCGAAAGCGTCGCCGAGGCGATCTTCACGTTTCCCAGCACGGCCGGGAAGGTCATCCAGGAAATCAGCGACGAGAATTTCATGCTCGTCGAGGAAAGCGGGAAGACGCCGAACTGCTACGTGCTCGATCTGAACCGGGACCCGAAGGACGCCGGGTTCTGCATGAGCTATCCGCTGAAGGGCGAGGTGCACTCGGGGAGTTTCCGGTTCAAGCGGAGTCGGCGCATCGTCACGGGGGGCTACGAGTTTCGAAAGGGCGTGACGGGGAGGATTTCCCTGGGGTTCAGCACCGGCAAGCTGGTGCCCGAGAAGTTCAAGGTGCACATCACCGAGGGTCGGCGGATGGGACACCTGTGGTTCGGCCCGCCCGACGACCGCGTGGGGTTCTTCGGAAAGTATAAGGACAAGCGCGGGCTTTTTTTGCAGATGCCCGGCGCCGAACCGGTGCGGATCGCCGTGGTTCCCGACGGTCACGCCACCTGGTGCGGCCGCGACCCGGAATGGTTCTTCGGCGCCGTCGGCCCCGGCCGCACGCGCGACAAGCAGTACGCCCGCAAGCTCCTCGCCTGCAACGCCGACGGAAAAACTATCGAGATCGTCTGCACGCCTTACGATCGGCGTCGACCGGGCGCGAAAACCTACATGACGATTCCGCTGCCGACGCAGAGCCGCGACGGGAACAAGTGCTGGTACCATTCGAGCATGCTCCTTCCCGACAACAAGTACACCGGCAGCTACATCGCCGTGCACCGTCGACCACGACCGCCCGTGGCACTCAAGACGTCGGCGGTTGGGGAACGTGTCACGCTCGAGTGGACACCGCACGCGGTCAATTTCGAGGTGAAAGGCTATCACGTCTACCGCATGGACGATGCGGGGAAGACCTGGATCGAACTGACCGATGCGGCCGTCGCCGCGACCACGTTCACCGATACAACCGCCCGGCCGGGAAGAGATTACACCTATGCGGTGACCGCCGAGGAGTGGTCGCGACTTGAAAGCGACGTCACGTCTCCCACGGTGATGGTGGGTAAGAAGAAGAGGTTCGTGGCGCCGGCGACGGGCAAACCCGTCTCCGGTTGGGACAAGACGCCGCCGCGACCGGTGGCGAACTTCACCGCGACGAAACGTGCCGACGGACTCATCCTGCTCAAGTGGAACCGTAACAAAGACAGGGATTTTCGCCACTATCAACTATACGCCTCGCCCGAGGAGAAACCGGCGGTGAGCCAGAAACGTCTGCTCGTCTCGCCGCCGCACGGCGAGACGTTCTACATCGACTGGTCGGCTCCGAAGGGCCGACCGATGCACTACGCCATCACGACCGTCGATCGGCAGGGGAACGAATCGCCGGCGGTTTACGCGTCGCTCGAGTAGCGTGAAAGGACACCCGGGATGAAGCGCATCGTTTTCCTCGTCTTGCTGCTCTGCGTGGTGCTTGTCGCGGTCGACGTTTCGGCCGAGGTCCGCATCTGGACCGGTGACGTGGTGGCGCCTTTCCGCGATTTCGATTACGCCGCCGGGGCGAAACCGATCCATCCCGTCCGCATCATCGCCGCGCGTGGCGGCAGGTTTTCGGGGAAGGTCTGCCTCGGTTCGACGGAACCGATCAAGAGCACGCGCGCACAGATCACCGACCTCGTCTCGCAGGGAGGCCGCATCCCGGCATCCGCGGTGCGCATCGCATATCCGCCTTACTATGGTCGGGGCGCGTGGCTCCAGACGCCGAAGGGCGTGCCGCATTTCGACGACCTCTTCACCACGGCGCGCGAAGCGAAACTCATCACACGCAAACCCGACCGCAAGCGCATCGACTACGTGCCGATGAACCACGCGTTCCAGCCCATCTGGCTGACCGTGACCGTTTCGCGCAGCGCGAAAGCCGGGGACTATGCCGGGACGTTGACGGTGACGGCCGAAGGCGCCGGCCCGTTCACGGTGCCGGTGAAGCTCAAGGTGCACGACTGGACGCTTCCGGCGACCGACGACTACGCCACGTTCGTCGAGTTCATCCAGTCGCCCGACAGCATCGCCGAGCGATACAAGGTGCCGATGTGGTCGGAGAAGCATCTCGAACTCGTCGCGAAATCGTTCGACCTCATCGGGAGCATCGGCAGCCGGTCGGTGTATGTGCCGCTCCTCTGTGAAACCAACATGGGCAACGCGCATTCGATGGTGCGGTGGGTCGAGAAGCCCGGCGGCGGCTGGACGTGGGACTTCAGCGTGATGGAGAAGTATCTCGACGTGGCGACGCGTCACATGGGCAAACCGAAGATCGTCGGGCTCATCGTGTGGGACATCTTCCTCGAAGGCGGTCCGAAAGGAAAGAAAGAGGTGGACGCCCCCAAGACGATGGCGGCCGGTGACATCAAGCGGCCTCGCGTCAGCGTTCTGAAAGACGGCAAGCTCGACAAACACCCGCTGCCCAGCTACACCGACCCGGCGAGCGCGGCGCTGTGGAAACCGATGCTCATCGAACTTAAAAGGCGCCTTGCCAAACGTGGTTACGACGGCGCACTGATGTTCGGCATCGGCACCGACTACGTGCCGACCGTTTCGGTCGTATCGCATTTTGCGAAGATCCTTCCGGGCGTTCCGTGGATTCACCATTCGCACAGTTTCTACGGCGGTCGCAACAGGAAGATCGCCGCGGGCGGCTCACCGGTGGCGTACGCGGCGCACGTGTGGTGCCGACGCCGACCGCTGGGCCCGTCGCCGAAACGCTACTACGGCTGGCAGCGCAAGGGGATGGGGGAGGGTCTCATCGCCACGCACTACCACCGGGGTCTGCGTGAGAACAGCGAGATCCCGACGTATCGTCTGCTGGCCGAGATGAACGTCGCCGGCGACAAGGCCGGCTTCGGCCGCATGGGCGCCGACTTCTGGGTGATCTTCAAGGACAAGCGCGGCCGACCGCGCGGCCGCGTCTCGGACGGCCGCTACCCGCAGAGCATGTGGCGCAACCTCGACATCCGCGTCGCGATGTTCGCCGCCGGGCCCGAGGGCGCCGTCACCACCGCGCGTTTCGAGATGATGCGCGAGGGCGTGCAGGAATGCGAAGCACGCATCTTCATCGAGAAGACGCTCCTGGATGAGACCAGACGCGCCAAGCTCGGGAAAACACTCGTCGACAAGTGCCAGGCGCTTCTGGACGAACGCACCCGGGCCATCGCACGCGCGTTCGTCAGCGAACGCAAAGGCAAGAAAGTCGTCGGCAACAACGTCGGCATCCCCGGCTACGAGACTTACCTCCAATGGAACTGGCAGCAGCGCTCCGACGACCTCTACGCCGCCGCGGCCGAGGTGGCCAGGAAACTCGGCACGAAGTAACGTCCCGCGAACGGATAAACGGTTATGAGAGTCGCCATCCTTCCATGCGTCGTTATGTCGCTCATCGTTTCGACCGCGTCGGCGCAGGAGACGAAGGGTGCGGTCGTCCTCGACACGGGCGGTTACTGGCGACTTCACTACAGGCACAAGCCGCCGGGGGTGCGCATTGCCGGGGGACTGAAGCCCGTGACCTACGAGACGTGTTTGTGGATCAACCGTTCGACGGCGTCGCTTGTCCTCAGTCGCGGCACCTGGCGTCGATACCCGGTCAACCCGCACGGCCAGGGGAAGCGACTGCGTGCGGC
>Ga0272442_10011397_pt1 | contig 10846 bp, 16 predicted proteins | sample SSMForm2O_FD_200262 | JGI IMG/M metagenome (GOLD analysis project Ga0272442, IMG submission 200262) | Marine sediment archaeal communities from Little Sippewissett salt marsh, Falmouth, MA, United States - SSM-Form-2O | ecosystem: Environmental > Aquatic > Marine > Wetlands > Sediment ... | reverse complement strand
ATCTTTTTAACTCCAAAAATATTTGTATCTAATGCTTTCATTCTATGTTCTTCTGTATATTTTACTCCTAACGTTGCAGCCAAATGTATAACATATTCACATTTGTCCATTGCTATGTCTAATGTATTATCACCAACAACAGACCCTTTAACAATTGTTAAGTTGTCATGTTTAAGTTCTGTTTTGTCATTTAAATCTAAAACTCTAACTATTGCTCCTTTTTCCAACAATAATTTAACTATTGCTGTTCCTATAAAACCTGTTCCGCCTGTTATTAATATTCTTTTATCTTTTACATCTAACATTTAAAAATCTCCTGTTTGGATAAGTCTGGATAGTCTTTGCTTCCTGCAATATCTATTCCTTTATCTCTTTTATCGTTAATAAAAACAGTAAATAACGTTAATCCTCTTGCTGCCTGTTCTGGAGTCATATACATATTCCATCCTCTAATAGTATATACATCTTCTGCTTGTGTTATTCCATCCGTCCTTCCATTAAATCTCATCTTTTTTAATATTTCATAATCTTCTTTTGAGTTTGTAAGTATCATTCCTCCTCTTCCTATTGATAATCCTTTTCTATATTGAAATGATATTACATATAAAGAATCTTTAACATACATATCTTTTGTGAATCTAACTGCCGCATCCCAAATAATTGTTGGCTTTAATTGATATGTCCCTGACCATTCTTTATCAATCATTTTTGTTTTTAGTCCAACATTTAAAACAGTCATTGGAACAGACATATATGTTCTGTTTGGCACTTCTATTATATCTCCTTCTTTAACTTCGCCTTTTAGTTTTAAAAGTTCAAAACATAAGAATATTCCGTTTGTATTACTCGATACAGCAACACCATATTTCGAACCTGCAAACTTTGATATTTGTTTCTCAAAATCCTCTATTATTTCCGAATCATACATCTTTTTTTAACTCCTTTATTGTTTCTTTAAATAATTGAAATAGATAGTAATGTGTAATGTTGCCTAATTCGTTTGAATTTACTGGTATGGAGTCCAATTTAAAATGTTTTATTTTAACTATTGGTCCTTTGTCTACAACATTTGTCATTTTATGACACATTACAGCAAAATCAGTAACTTTATCTTTTACTGGTTTAGAATAATTTGTCATGCCTGGATATTTTGGTGGGCCAGGATGATAATTATACCAAGTCTTGTTTTTAATATCTATAATATGAGGAAAGCAATAACTTATTCCTATGTCAAATTCAAATGATTCTATTTCTTGTTTGTTTGTAGAAATAATATAGTCAACACCAGTATTTTGATTAAGATAATTTACTATTTTTTCTACATGTATTGGTTTTGTAAATATTCCAAGTTTCATTCTAATTCCTCTAATACTTTAATAATATTATCAGATGCATTTGGTATAGTCATGTTACTATACTTACTCTCTCTTTCTGTATTACGTTTTCCTATAGATATAATTTGTTGTTTTTTTAATAGATGTGAACCTTCAAAATATTGACAACTGGAATTAGTTATAAACTTATTACAGTTTTTCATTAATCCTAAAAACTCTGGTCTTGGTAATGTAAAATGAGTAACAAACTTTGATACATATTCACTATAAAGGTCACCATTTGGTTCAATCCATATATAGTCTATCTTTTCTTTTTGTAACAATTCTTTAATTTGTTTAACTTCTCTTTTAACTATTTCTAATCCATATCTGGTAGGAGGATTATAAAGAACTAAATTATAAGGATATTTTGGAACTTTGCTTTCGTCTATTTCCATACTATCTAAATAAACGTTTCCTACAATATACATATTTGGTTCTTTATCTGTTGCCTTACAAAGTTTCATAACTCTGTTAAATGCCGAACCATTTGTACATAATTGTATGTCAGACATTAAAGTCATTGAATGTCTCCATACGTCATCATGCGTTGCAAAACAACTTTTTTCACCAGCCCATAAATGTATTATTGGTCTATTTTCTTTAAATCTTTTAAGTACAAAATCAAAAGTTTCAGTTCGGTCTGCAATCGCAATAATATAGTCTGCGTCCTTATAATTTTCTGTATACATATCTTTTTCTTTTAATTTATGTATTAATTTAGATAAAGCCCCGTCTGTTGCTCTATTAAAAGATGCTAGATAAAATTTCATATAATATCCTCCTCTACAATATGTCCTGGCATTGTATGTCTGTCTGAAAAAATCTTTCTACCTGGATATATTACTGTATTTATTCCTGTTTTAACATTATCTCCTAAACAAGCTCCGAGTTTACTTCTTGACGTATTTATTTTCTTATCTTTAATTATTGTTATGTGTTGACATTCATCATGTCTATAATCCGATGTTATTGTTCCTGCACCAATATTACAATTTTTTCCAATTACAGAATGTCCAATATAGCAATTATGTTTTGCCTTTGTATTTGACATAATTACAGAATCAACAACTTCTCCACCTATTGTAACATTGTCAAATAAAATTGTTCCTTCTCTTAAATTTGCATTTTTTAATATTTTCACTCCTTCTCCTATAAACATTGATTGTTTTTCTTTCTTTAACATATATTGATTTGCTTCTAAATAATTCCACCAGTAAGTAATTGGTAACCAATATTCTCCAGAACATTTTACAATCATATCTTTTTTACTACAATATTTATTTATCATTTCGGTTAACAGATTATGTTTGTATTTTAAAATATCTGAATCAACAAAATAACAGCCTGTATTAACTCTCATATATATATTATTTCTTTTTGGTTTTGATATCTTTTCAAGTTTTCTTATTCCACTAATAAAATCAAATCTTTCATATGGTTTTACAGTTTTTGATAAAACACAATATTCGTCTTTTATCATACTTTCTAAATCCTGTCTTGAATAAATATCATCTCCATTTAAAATAAGTAAATCATCTTTTATATTTTTAATTTGTGTTAATGCGTGTCCTGTTCCAAGTTGTTCTTCTTGTTCAATATACTTTATTTTAAGTCCTTTATATTCGTTTCCTATATGTTTTCGTATTTCTTTACCTAAAAAACCTACTACAATATAAATTTCATCTGTCAAACCTAAAAGATTATCAAGATTATGTTCTAAAACAGTTTTATTTAAAATTCTTAATAATGGTTTTGGAGTATGTGTTGTTAATGGTTGAGTTCTTGTAGATTTGCCTGCCGCCAAAATAACAGCTTTCATTAAAAACACCTCATATTATCTACAAATTGTTTAAACTGTTTAGGAGTTAAAGATACGTTATTATCTATACATTTACTGTTAAGTTTTATGTGTTTTTCAACAAAACAAGCTCTGGGTATTTTTAACTGTAAACTATGGTCTGATATTCCAATTGTTTTATTAAACTCTTTTAATCTTCCTAATAATTCAAACATTGGATTTTTACATGGATATTTAGAAATACAATGCATTAATACAACATCTGATTGTTTAATATATTTCAACGCATTTTTAATTTCCTCATTAGTTGCAATACCTGAATTATGGATCAAACTACCGGTGCTTAACAGTATTGTTTTTTTCTTACTATCGACTTCCTTTAAAAAGTTTGGAAGCCCTAAATATGAACTTGCAATTTTATAATAAGGCATCATATCTTCTAAAAAATGTATTGCTTCAAAAGTATGTGGTGTAGATAAAAATTGTATTCCTTTATAACAACAATAATTTTCTAATTCATACCATTCTTTTTTTGTAAGTTCATATTTCTTTAAACTTTCTATATTCCAAAAAGTCTGAAATTTTACAGCATGCGCTCCTGCGTCATACGAAACATCAACAAGTTTTTTTGCAGTTTCTAAATTTCCATTATGATTAATTCCGGCTTCTGCTATTACATATATGCTTTTTGGATTATTCATTTTAACACCTACCTACAATATATTGCTTCACAAATATCAAATTCTGTCTGAGTATCTATATCTAAAAACTCTAAAGATTGGTCAAGTTTATACAAATAAGGATCATCCTTTTTAAAAGACCAATACTTATTTTCTTTCATTAAGTCACTTATTTTATGGATATGAAAACAATGAACGCTTTCATATATTGGTAAACTTTGTTGAGTCTGCGCATCGGATGTTTTCTCTAAATTAAACGGAAAGTTTGTTTTTGGATTCCAAAACCAGTTTTGTTTTAAATTAACACAATGTAACGAATTTAAGTTTTTATGTTCCTTAAAATAGTTTGCAGCCTCTATAATTGTTTTTGTTTGTAAAAACGGAAAACAAGCATTAATCCACATTACATAATCTTGTTTATAGTTCTTTAAGTAATGATAGATGTCTTTTGGTAATGTTGCTTTAGAAGATGAAAAGTAGTCTCTGTTTTGTACTTTAACATCATAGTCTTTTACTTGTTGACAAAGTATTTTGTCGCTTTTGTTTAATGCTAATATTATATCGTCAAACGGATTTTCCTGTTGTTTAATTGCTTCCAGTTTTTGACAATACATTTTAAACAATGTTGTATCTCCAAAAGGTCTTGTCATTTTATTTTCTACTCTTGTACTATTTTGTCTTGCTGTTCCCATTAATAATATTTTTCTCATATTTCTCTCCTCTCAAATATTTCTAAATCTCCACCAACGGTTGCATTGTAAATCTTTCTTCCGCTTAATTCAAACATTCTTTTTGCTATTTCATATTTTTTAAATATTGGCTCCCAATCATCAACAGACTTTTTAAAAGATTGTGCGCCTTTAAAATGTTCTCCTTTTTTAAATGTACAATCACATCCTAAAAGATAAACTTCTTTAAATCCTAAATGATATGCAACTTGTAAACTCGACCAAATTACCATTCCACCATATGCGCCTTTTCTAAGGTCTTTGCTTAAAGTCATAAACGTATCCATATTTCCAAGAGGTCTAACAAGTATTAAATCCATATGCGATTTTTTTGGTCTCATCACTCTATAAATTGTCTCATATTTAAGGAAATTTCTTGTTGCATCTTCTGTTAAAAACGTAATATGATTATTATCTATTAAATTACAATAATGTTTTCTTAAAACTGTATCGTCTGCAACAACATTAAACAAAGGATTTATTTTGAATTTTTTCTTTCCCTCATAAAAATTGTTTGAAGTTATAAATATATTACTGTGGATGTTTTTAAAATTGGTTTTATCAAGCGACGGACCCATACCTACAACAAAACATTTTTTGCCTGTAAACTTATTATGAAGAAAGTCCAACATAGCATAGTCTTGTTTAAATTGGTAGTCATATTTAAAATCGGAAATACGATTAAGTAAACAAAAAGACTTACGGATTGGTCTTGGAATTTTAATGTTGTATAGATGTGCAGGTTTAATTATTGACATTAGAATCTTCTGGCTGCCGTTATTTTTAAATGTTTGTTTAATATCTTTCTAACTTTTTCTACATTTGTTTTATTTCCTATCATCCATTCTTCTTCAACTATTTTCATTTTTTCTCTCCTTTTTATATTCATCTGCTAATTTTCCAATTTCGTAAAGGTGATATAAAAATCTTACAATTAACATAATAAAAGAAACTATAATCAAATATATTGTTTTTGGGTTTTCTGTAATAATTGCTATTGAAAAAGACATTACAAGAATAATAGCATAAGGAAAAACATTAAGTATAAATTTATTTAATGCTTTTAATCCTAATTTATATATTTCTTTCATTTTAATTCTTCCTCCATAAAACTTATTATATCTTTCATACATTCTGTATCATATATTGTCTGTTCGCATGGTTCAAAAACCCATTTTTTCCAGGGTTTAAAGAATGTTATAAATCCTATTGTTTCGTATTTCTTTTTTGTTTTGACAACATATGAATTATCATCAAATGTTTCTATTGTTATAAATTTCATTTTTACCACCATTCATTTCCGTATATGATAGTATTACTACTATCTTTAATCCAATCAATTTTTACTGCCCAATAACTTCCTGTTGTTGCTGCATATGGTTCTGCATATGGTTCAAGTCTAATAGTATAATAATTATCTGTTTTTATAAGATAATTTAAATCTTCGTCACAATTTCCAATATATTCAGTAATTGTTCCCCTTGTTGTTTTTATTACAAAATAACTTGACGGATGACAACACAAATCGCAGTTAACATTAAAATCTTTGATAGTTCCTGAATATGTTTCCCAACGCTTTTCACCTTCAACTATAGCATCAGGAATATAGAAACCAGCAACTAAAATAAATACAAGTAAACAAACTATAATAAGTATAATTCTCATTTTTTATTTTTCCCCCAAACTATTGAACCTTTAAATTGACAATCTCTAAAAACTATTTTTTTTATTATTTCTTCTGCCTCTTTATTATATTTTCTAAATCCTCTGAATTTATAGTTTTGGTCTTCAAAAAACAATATAAAAAATTGTTTTAACAAATTATATCCTTCATCAACAGACATTTTTGAATGTTTAATATGGTCTAAAACAAGTTCCATGTTTGCTTTAAACAACATTTGATATGCTTTGTCTGTTGGTATCTTTGTAAAGTTGACCATTATTAAATCTGAATTTTTAAACTTGTTATAAAAGTCTTCTGCGTCTTTTAAATATCCTTTTTCTAATGCGTCTAAATATAATTGACAGGACGGATAAGGCGTCACAGGTCGGATTGTTCTTAACTCTGAATAACTGTTATATTTTCTAAGAAATTTAACTCTGTTTTGTAATGTTTTTTCATCGTCACATTCAAATCCCCATATGAAATTTAAACCCATTGTAACTCCGTTTCGTTTTAGATTTTCTGCACAATTAATATTATCCTGAACTGTTTCTCTTTTATTCATTGCGTCTAAACACTTTTGGTCCATTGCTTCAAATCCAACGTTGGCATATTCGCATCCTGATTCTTTTAAAAGTCTTGCAAGTTCATCTGTAACTATGTTTGCCCTTATTCCTCCCATATTGTATTTTATCCTTCCATACATTTTCCAATCTTTAAGCCCTTGTATAAATTCCTTTAAGCGTTTTAAGTTTGCAATAAAAAGTTCGTCTTGAAAAATAAAATAAGTAATTCCATAATTTACAAGAAGCATTTTCATTTCATACATTATATTATCAATACTTCTAAATCTGATTCCTCTTTCTGGTCTGTAACAAAACGAACAATTTCCAACGCAACCACGACTTGTTAACATTGGAAATGAATATTCGTCTTTCCTTTGCCCCATGTATTGACAAGATGATTTGTATTTATCCATCGGAAATAATTCCCAGGCTGGTAATGGAAGTTCGTCTAAATTTTGCACCGGTGGAATTCTTTCATTAACTATTATTTTGTTTTCCTTACGATATGCAATCCCTTTAACAGATGCATAATCGTCCAAGTTATCCATTAATGCAACTATTGTTTTTTCTCCCTCGCCAAGTACAATAATATCGGCTTGAGTTTCTTTTAAAATATATTCTGGAGTTGCTGTTGCACCTTGTCCGCCTAAAACTAATTTTGCGTTCTTTTTATATTTGTTAACTGTTTGGCAAAGAGGTAAAACTGTTTCTTTAAATCTTGCAGATAGAAATCCAATACCAATAAGTGCGTAATCGTTTGGTATCAGAAATTTCTCTGCAAGTTCTTCGTTGGAATAATGGAATAAATCTTGGCAGGCTATTTCAACAGTAAATCCGTTTTCTTTTAAAACGGCAGCCAAGTATCCTATTCCAAGAGGAAACTCAACGTCGTCTTGGTACAGGTCATGTATTATAAATAAAACTTTTTTATTTTCTTTCATACCAGTCTTTCCATTGTTTATTAACATCCAATCCTAAAACATTTCCGTATTTTTTTATCATTTCTTCTATTAACTTTTTGTTTTTGTTTAATTTATATTTTCTGTTGCGATAAATTATTTCATAACAAGGCACTAATCCTAAAAACGTACTTGTAAAGAAAGCAAAATCTGCATTAATTACATCATATGGTTCCCAGTTGTCTTTAACAACATCTAAATTTCCAAATACTGTCTGTTCCACAAATTGCATTGTACATCCTCTTAATATGTTGTTATCTCTTGGTAAACATATCTGTCCATCTTTAAAAAATCCAAAGTTTGACCCGCTACTTTCAGTTATAAATCCATGTTCGTCTAAAAGGATAGGTTGCACCCATTCACCGTATGTTTTTGCTTCGTTTTCTGCAATTCCATAATGTAGTCTTGAACAGGATTTTATCTTTGGGTCTAAAAAGCGAGATGGAATTTGCATTTGAGTTGAAATTAAACCTGTATATCCAGTTTTTAAATATGGATAAATATGTTTGGCGTATCTTGAACAAGTTGTAACATTAATTGTAAGTATTGGTTCTGGCTTGCCCATATCATCATATATTTTAAAGTAACCTGGACTTGCAAAGACCATAAATCTAAATTCTTCATCCTTTGGAAAAAACTGTTTGTTGTGTTTAGCAACTTCATATATTTTTTCTTTAAGTTCCTGTTTATTTAATGGTATGTTAATAGAAGTCATTTTTGCGCTTTGATAAAATCTATCCAAATGACAATCCAACATATGAAAACTATGTCCGTATGTCCTAAATGCATCAAAAACTGCCCATCCGAAAAAGTAATGTCCGTCCCAAAGTTTTGTTCCTATTTCTGAATTTGGAATATACTTTCCGTTTTGCCATGATTCAATTTCTTTCATTCTTTTTCACCTTTCTTTTCTAAACAAGTAATAAACGCATATGTTGATTCCATATTATATGTATTAATAAACGTCGATGTTTCAATATTTATTTTTTTAAAATATTGATTTAACATTGCATAAACAATGTCTATGCTTGGTTCGTTCTTATGAAACGGATTATATGAACTTGGTTTGTTTTGTCCGATAGGTATGGTTAAAAACATACTTCCGTTAACCTTTAACATGTGCATAAGCCTTTTAATAAACAATTTTTGTTTTTCTCTTTCTATATGTTCTAATGTTTCTATACAAACTATTTTGTTTGCAACGCCTCTGTTTTTCATAAAATCAAAATATTTCATATATTTTAGATTGTCTGATTTAAATATTTTATTTGCTCTGTCAATATTTTCCGAATTAATGTCTAAACCATATGCTTTTTCACAAATCGACGATAAATAAAAAGTACCATATCCCTCTCCACAAGAAGCATCTATAATAATGTCTCTGTTTCTTATCTTAAGTTTTTTTGATGCAATAATATATCTACCAATATGACTAAATAAAATTTTAATATTTCTTGCTATTGGTTCTTTAATTATTACATCTATAGGTAATGTTTCAACGTCTCCAATATTTTTAATTTGTCTCATATTTACCAATATCTCAATTTTTTTGCAACTTCTTTTTCTTTTTCTAAAACTATTTTTTTTCCGTTACCTAACATTGTTTTAATGCTGTTACAATTCTTTACAACATATTCAAGTCCTTTCTTTTCTAAAGATGCAGGTTGGTCTGAACCATACATAGTTCTGTCCAATGTAATATGTTTTTCAATATACTTTGCGCCAAGAACTGTTGCAACGATTGCATCCCAAATACCTGGAGAATGTCCTGAATATCCAACTTCCCAACAATAACGTTCTTTTAAAGTCTTTATCATATTCAAATTTAAAAGTTCGTCTGGACATGGATAAATGCCAACACAATGCATTAAAACAAACGGACATTTATGATACTTAAAAGCATTAACTGCATTATCAATATCTTCCATTTCAGATAATCCTGTTGATATAAATGTTAACTTTCCTTCTTTTGCAACTTCTTCTACAAACGGAAGATTAGTTAACATTGCAGATGCAATTTTGTTGTATTTTAGGTCATATTGTTTTAAAAAGTTTAAACTATCAATGTCCCATGCGGAAGCAAACCAGTCTATTCCTTTTTTCTTACAATATAAATTTATTTGATTGTATTCTTTTCTTCCAAACTCCAGTCCTTCTTTTTGTTCTCTTTGTGTTTTTCCAAAAGGACTATCTCTTGGTTGTTTTAACATTTCTTTGTCGTATACTTTATCTATTGTTCTTTTTTGAAACTTAACTGCATCGCAACCACAATCAACAGCCATATCAATTAATTGTTTGGCTATGTTTAAATCTCCGTTGTGGTTAATTCCTATTTCTGCTATAAAATATATCTTTTCCATTTATATTCTCTCCTTTAATATTTTTTCTGCAAGCCAAAAATCAAATTCTTCATCTATATCAACTTGCTCTTCTCTTGTTGTTAAAACTATACCTTGTTTTTTTCCAATAAGGTCACCACCATATATTGTCTCTGGACTAAAAACATAAACGTTTCCATCAACTACTTTTGTTCCTTTCATCTCTTGTCTTCTTTTATACGGTTTTCCCCATTCTATTTCTTTACTAATATATCCGGTTGTTAATACGTCAACATCTTGTTTAAAAAATTCTTCTATACATTCATCTATGCGTCCAGGTATTCTAACAGGAGATGTTGCAGGAAGTAAAACAATTGCATCTGGATTATAAGGCTTTAACTGTTTTAAACTATGATATAAAACTGCCCAAGTTGTTGTATCGTCTCGAGCAAGTTCTCTTGGTCTGTCTAAGACTTCAACATTATGTTTTTTTGCAACATCTTTCATTTCTTGGTCTTCTGTTGATATAACATATCTTGTAATGTATTCCGATTGTTTTGCATGTTCAATTGTCCAAGTCATTAAAGGTTTTCCAAGCAAAAGCTTAACATTTTTTCTTGGTAGTCCTTTACTTCCTCCTCTAACTGTTGTTATCGCTAATATTTCTTTTCCTTCTAACATTTTTTCACTTCCTTATTACAATAAAATGCCAATCTAAAACAACATTTCCACAAACTTGCTTTCCATCTATTATTTCT
>Ga0272442_10011396_pt1 | contig 10847 bp, 10 predicted proteins | sample SSMForm2O_FD_200262 | JGI IMG/M metagenome (GOLD analysis project Ga0272442, IMG submission 200262) | Marine sediment archaeal communities from Little Sippewissett salt marsh, Falmouth, MA, United States - SSM-Form-2O | ecosystem: Environmental > Aquatic > Marine > Wetlands > Sediment ... | reverse complement strand
GGTGTTTCCAGCGCCATGTATCCTCCGCGATATCAGCTTTACCATTTTTTATATAATGATCAGGATCCATTCTTTATTTTGACCAAAGGGCAGATACCGGTCAGTCTGGGGGATGAATTTCTGTCCCCGGTGCAGTCCTCCTGCCTGACAACAGCCAGGCAGTGAATGACCGGGTGCCAGTGATATAAAAAAGTAAATTAAGTATTCATCAATGGGTGGCACGCCTCCCGGATCCCGCCAAAAAGACTGGCGGAAAGGTAGATCCGGGACAGGCCTTATGGTCGTGCCACGCAGTTTTAAGAATTATATGATGATCATGCTTCGATAGAAAATTGCTTTTTAAAAAAGGAGAGGAATGAATTGTAAAAACAAACTCAGAATTGTTGGAATCAATCTGCTTCTGTTCGCTCTGTTATTTGGATTGGTTTCCCTAAATAAAGATTTTTTCAGGCCGGCATCGAATCATCTGCCATTTATCAGAATTCTGACCGGGTGTTTTCCAAATTTTATAGCTGCTTATATCATCAGTTTCGCTATTGTCAATGCTGTATTAATGAGAAAACCAAAATATGGACGTTTAATGGTCTTTATCGGTTCCTTTCTGGTATTTGCAATACTGACTCTTGAAGAATCAAAGCCGATGTGGGGAGCAAGTACTTCCTATGACGCTTATGATATTCTTGCAAGCGGCGTGGGTGCTTTATTGGCAATATTGACTTTTGAATTACTTGCCTTAATTCGAGAAAATAAAAAAAGAATTACAATAAAATACATAGCCGAACAAAATAATAAATCATTGTATGGGGTAGCCCCGCAACGATCACAATCGGGAGAGAATCGATGAGACCGGCGCTTTTTCCAATTCCCGTGTTGATTGTCACAGTAGTCCTTTTAATCCGGGCAGCGATCCTTGGAAAGCAATGGCAGATTTACATCTTCAAGCCGGTTTCCACCCTGCTGGTGATCGCTGTGGCGCTGTTATCGCTCCTGGAGCCCGGTCAGAACAATACGTACATGGCCGGCGTGACAACAGGGCTGCTTCTGTCGCTGGGTGGAGATATTGCGCTGATGTTTCAGGAGAAGCGCAGGGCCTTTATGATCGGCCTGGGATTGTTCCTGCTGGCTCACATTGCATATACGGTCGCTTTCATGCTGCCGGGGCCGGGGGTGTTTTCGGCCCGGGATTTAATTTCAGCAGGAATCCTGTTGGGAGTTGGGGTGAGCTTCTACCTTCTGATCCGGCCCAATCTGGGAACGATGCAGGGGCCGGTCATTGCATACATGGTGGTGATTTCGGTGATGGTCAACCGGGCCGGGTCAACGGTGATGAGTCCTGTATTTGGAGCAGGCCAGGCTTTCATGATTTTGATCGGCGCAATCCTGTTCTACATCTCGGATATGATTCTGGCGGCGAACCGATTCTGGAAATCATGGAGATACAATCGCATCAGTTTGGCGTTCTATTACAGTGGTCAACTCCTTATCGCGCTGGCTGCCGGCTGTTTCATGTGAGGACGCCGAATGCCCCCTGTCCCGCGTGACCAGATAATATCAGCATGAGTGACACGTGTTCCCCGGTACGTGCAGGGGACAAGCGTTGGGCCGTGCAAAAACCTGGCAGTTATTATCAATCATGATATTTATCACGCCGCACCGGGATTCTGCTCCGGTACTGAAAAAGCAAGAATCAGCCCTCCGGCATAACACGTTTTAGACTTGAATCATGGAACAATCAAACGAAACCAGGAGGTTGTTATGTGTATAAAAAAAACATTAATACTGATATGCGTTCTGTCGGCGGCAGCGTGCACGGCCCAGTCCGGCTGGCATATTCAAAGTCCCCTGCCCACAGGGGTCTCGCTTCAGGATGTCTGCTTTTACCATAACAGCGGCTGGGCAGTTGGATATGAGGGTGTCATTCTGCATACTGACGAAGGCAGTTCGGAATGGCATGCGCAATCTTCAGGAATCCAAAATCCTTTATACAGCATTGATTTTACAGATTATAATAATGGCTGGGCAGCAGGCGCTTATGGAACTATATTACATACCACCGATGGCGGATCGAACTGGAATCCTCAGGAATCCGGAACGACGGATCAGCTTGAATGTGTTTTTTTTGTTTCCGGCAATGGCTGGATTGTTGGACAAAACGGGACCATACTGCACACAGACGATGGCGGATCCACCTGGGAAGCACAGTTTTCCGGCACAACGGCCTGGTTGTTAAGTGCTTATTTCGTCAATGCCGGCACCGGCTGGGTCTCAGGCAGTAACGGTACCATTTTGCATACCACAGACGGCGGCCAAAATTGGCAACCCCAGACATCCGGAACGACTGAAATCCTTGAAAGCATTGAATTCTCAGGTCCCTCTAATGGTTGGATCGCCGGTACCGGCGGTACCGTTTTGCACACCACAGACGGCGGATCACACTGGAATTCTCTGTCCTCCAAAACCACTGAATTTCTGCATGATATTCAATGTAATCTCTCCAGGGGGGTGATCGCCGGATCAGGCGGTGTGCTTCTGTACACAACGGATGGGGGATTAAGCTGGAAATCCGCCTGGCCTGCAGGGGGCATTTCTTTTTACGGTGTCTGTTTTATCAGCAACGATGACGGTTATGTCGTGGGAGATGGTGGAAGGATCTGGCATTTTTATTATCAGGACAGCCAATTATGGTGGTCATTTCCCTATCCTGAAGGAACCACAGCAACTCTTGAAGACGTGCATTTCAGCAATGCCAGTACGGGCTGGGCCGTGGGATATGGCGGGACAGTCGTTTATACAAATAACAGCGGAACGGATTGGCAGCATCAAAATTCAGACACCCATGAAGATCTCTATGGAGTGTTTTTTACAGATATGAATCATGGCTGGGCAGCAGGATCAGATGGCACCATTATTCATACGGATGATCAAGGATCACACTGGGATGTCCAATCCCCGGCAACAGACAGGGACCTCTATGATGTCCATTTCTCAGACACAAATGATGGCTGGGCCGTGGGAGAAGGGGGCACCATTTTACACACGGAAAACGGGGGCTCCGGCTGGCAGGATCAGTCTTCCGGGGTGACAGATGATCTTGAAAGCGTTTATTTTATTGATGCCAGTACCGGGTGGGCTGTGGGAGGACATGAAGGAGGGCGCCATGATGCCATTATTCTGCATACCGGAGATGGCGGACGCAACTGGAATCTGCAATTTTCTGACATGAAAGGAATCCTCAAGAGTGTCCATTTTGTCGATGCCAATATCGGATGGGCTGTGGGAGGAAGCCGTGATGGGCAAATTATATTATACACACAGAATGGCGGGTTGAACTGGAATCTTCTGTCATCTGAAACAACAGAGCAGCTTGAAAGCGTCTATTTTATCGATGAAGAAACAGGCTGGGTAGCGGGCGGCCGCTATGAAGGAATTATCCTGCACACAACCAATGGCGGACTGATCTGGAATCTTCAGACTTCCCCGGCAACACATTCACTGAAAAGTATTTTCTTTGCCAATGAAAATACTGGCTGGACCGCAGGAGTCGGCGGCACGATTCTTCACAGCACGACTGGTGGCATTACATGTATTTCAGGTGATGAATATTTATTCAATCAATATCCATCGGAATTCAGGTTATCCCAGAACTATCCAAATCCATTCAATCTATCGACCAGGATTACATATAAAATAACAAAACCGGGTTTTGTGACCCTGGAGGTTTATAATATCCTTGGGAAAAATATTCAAACATTGGTGAATGAATTTCAGAAATCAGGTGAATATTCGATTGATTTTCATCCGGACATTCTTTCAAGTGGTATCTATTTTTATAAGCTACAGTCAGGAAAAGATTTGATTGAAACAAGGAAAATGATGCTGATGATGTAAAGCCGGCCTGTCCCGGGCTTGCCCCGGGAGTAGTACCACACCCAAATAGAACACATAATGGTTACCCATCGTGTTATGTGTGTTGAAAAAAACAATATAATTCTGCTGTAGGAGAGAACTGAAATGATACATCCGACAACTTCAATATTCGTATTGATCTCATTGGTACTTTTACTAACAGGGGCAATCAGAATCATTGTTAATGCATTTAAAGTAAGTCTGTTACAAGGATTATTAACAATTTTGATTCCATTTTACATATGGATTTTTATTGCTTTTCACTTTAATAAATTAAAATCATTATTGATTATATATTGTATCGGCTTATTATTTTCTTTGTTCTCACTAGGGTCATATTTTACATATAAGAAATTTTTCAGATTAAATGAGGCGATAACAGTCGCATGGGGTTTTGAAAAAGAGTTATGCCAGTTAAGGATGACACAGCATATGCTTAAAGCATATGCTGAATCGAATATAAATGATCCATTTGAAAATGAAATAAGAGAAGCTTATGGTATGGCAAGGTCAAGCCGTCCAAATTCAAAAAACGATTCGACTGCTCTATTTGAAAAGGAGCAGGAGGATGCTTTTAATATTGCATCTGAGAACCTGCCAAATCTGCAAAGTTTCAAATCCAAGTTACCTGTCGTGGAAGAGATACCCACTATCAGACAATTTAAGCCATTTTTAAATTTTGGTTTATATAATGAGGCTGTAGAAAACTATAATCACGCCATAAAAGAATTCCCGGCATTCCTGTTTTCACCATTCCTTGGCATTAAATCAAAGGAGATGATTTAATTTTCGATCATCCCGGTCAGCTGCCCCGGGACTAAAGACGGCGGGCTCAGCCCGCCTGAACAGGATGTTTTAGGGATGATATCCGGAATAATCATAAGGGGGAAGAATCGATGAGACCGGCGCTTTTTCCAATTCCCGTGTTGATTGTCACAGTAGTCCTTTTAATCCGGGCAGCGATCCTTGGAAAGCAATGGCAGATTTACATCTTCAAGCCGGTTTCCACCCTGCTGGTGATCGCTGTTGCGTTGTTATCGCTCCTGGAGCCCGGTCAGAACAATACGTACATGGCCGGCGTGACAACAGGGCTGCTTCTGTCGCTGGGTGGAGATATTGCGCTGATGTTTCAGGAGAAGCGCAGGGCCTTTATGATCGGCCTGGGTTTGTTCCTGCTGGCTCACATTGCCTATACGGTCGCTTTCACGCTGCTGGGGGTGTTTTCGGCCCGGGATTTTCTTTCAGCGGGAATCCTGCTGGGCGTTGGAGTGGGCTTCTACCTTCTGATCCGGCCCAATCTGGGAACGATGCAGGGGCCGGTGATTGCATACATGGTGGTGATTTCGGTGATGGTCAACCGGGCCGGGTCAGCGTTGATGAGCCCGGTGTACGGAGCCGGCCAGGCTTTCATGATTTTGACCGGAGCCATACTGTTTTACATCTCGGATATGATCCTGGCGGCGAACCGCTTCTGGAAATCATGGAAATACAATCGCATCAGCCTGGCATTCTATTACAGTGGTCAACTCCTTATTGCGCTGGCTGCCGGCTATTTCGTGTGAGGACGCCCAATGCCCCTTATCGCAGGGGACCAAATTACATCAGAAGCAGTGGCACGTGTTCCCCGGTCCGGATCGGGGACAAGCTTCAGGCCGATTTCAATACCGGACGGCACCGGGTCCCAAACGGGAAAACATCTTTTCCCGGGAGAGTGAGAGGAGCTAAAAGTGAAATTGGAAAAAATCAAAGAAATTATCCTGTGCAGCAGAAATTCCCTGACGGGATCAGGATCTGGCCGGATCACACGGATGCTTGTCCTGACAGGTTTTTTATTCGTTATTCTACTCCCAGTATCCGCACTATGGGCGGAGACCTTCAATGTGGGCAGTCTGTCGGAATTCCAGACCGCCCTGAATACGGCGGCATATAACGGTGAGAACGATGTGATCAATGTCGCAGCCGGCACCTACAATGCAGCAGAGAAACTGACATACTGGTCGGATGAGAACCATCCCCTGACCATCACAGGTGCGGGAAAGGGGTCGACAATACTCGACGGGGGAAACGCAACACAAATCCTGGAGCCCATATCAGTGGGAGATAATGGTGACCTGACAGTCAAAGATATCACATTCCGTAACGGGAATTCAGCATATGGAGGCGCCCTTTATATTGAGACGGACGCGGCCACGATAAGTATTGACAACTGTGAATTCATCGATAACACCTCATCCGGAGTCGGCGGCGGGGTGAACGCTTACTCCATCACGGGAAATATTTCCGTTTCAAACTGCTCGTTTACAGGGAACACATCCGGCAGGGCGGGAGGGTTATTCGCTCAAACAGAAAACGGGATATCGACCAGTCTGACCGGCTGCAGCTTTGAGCACAACGCCTGTACCATTGACGGGGGCGGAACCATGTTGTATCCCCTGGGATCCGGAGCCTCCCTGACTGTAGAAAACAACCGGTTTGATAATAACCGGGCGGGTAATTTCGGAGGCGGGTGCTGGTCACGGATGCCCGCGGGAAACAGCACCATGGAATATCACAACAACAGTTTTTCAGGAGATTCCACCCTCACGGGAGACGCCGGAGGCACTTACATAGAGATGCATTCAGGAACTTTGAATTACACAAACAATACATACAACAATAATCACTCGGGTCAGGACGGCGGAGGTGCCTGGATATGGAATGAAACAGGAACATTGCGTCTTTCGGGCAATACTTATACCGGCAATGATGCGGTCAACAACGGCGGCGGCGCCTCTTTGATCACAGATGCCGGGGCAATGACATTCAGCAATAATGTTCTGGATTCAAATACCTCTGGAAACGTCGGAGGCGGTCTGAACATTTCGACGACAAGCGGAACATTACACATCCCAAATAACACATTTTACGGCAATTTAGCCTCTGAGGGAGGCGGTATCTATTTCTATTTCGACCAGAGCTCATCTCACGCAGATGCAGCCAATAATATCCTGTGGCATGATACTCCTCAGGCAATCGCATTCTCAGGTGCGCAGTCGGTGAGCGTCACCTATTCAGATATTGAGGGAGGAACCGGCGAATCCTGGTTCGGCGCCGGCTGTATCGACACTGATCCGTTATTTGCCGGTCCGGCGAGCGGTGATTTTCATCTCACCTGGACGAACTTTCCAGTACAGGATAACACGAAATCACCCTGTATCGATGCAGGCGACCCTGCTTCACCATCTGATCCGGATGGCACAGTTGCAGATATGGGAGCCTTTGCCTTTTCCCAATCGACCGGGATTCAGGAGGATCATCATAACAACAACCATTCATTTCAATTGCTGCAGAATTATCCGAATCCTTTTAATCCCGAGACCACGATTGAATACAATATATCCAGAGACGTCAATATCCAATTGTCCATATTTGATCTGAATGGAAAAATTGTCAGGACGCTTGTCGATTCATATATGAAGGCAGGCTGCCATAAAGTGATCTGGAATGGTCTTGACGATGATCTTCAAAAAGTGCCAAGCGGTATTTATATAATGAGATTACGTTCTTCTGAGTATCATGATTCCCGTAAAATCATGCAGATCAGATGAGGGGGCTGCATCATCGGAGTTCGCTCTGCAGGGGCCGCACGTCCCTACTGGTATTGAAATATAAAGGAAAAGTCCCCGGCCCTTTGCAAGTGCCGCTATGATAATAGTCAAGGGTTTACTACCTTTTCAATTTTTAGTTATCATCAAATGCCTTGCCATAAAACACAAGGCATTTTCATTCCCTTTTCAAAGAACTGAAGCAACACATTATTTTCACAATCCGCTATTCGTGGTATTTCCACAATTTACTTTTCGGAAAATCGGAAACGGTGTCAACATACCGGGGATCGTTCTTTTAAGAACATGCACTTAACGTCGTACACCTTTTTCCAAATGTGTCTTGTGATTTTTTGTGTTGAATACTCCAAAAAGCTTTCAAGCAGCAACCGGTTGCTCTTCGATTAAACCCAATTCATAATCCTCATCATTCACATTTAAGTGCCAGAGCCGGACCGACATTTTCCTGGCTACAGCAACTATCACCTTTTTCTTGCTTCCTGTATTTTTCCATACATTATTAAATTTATTGAGCAACACCGGATCTTTCCGTATGGCCACCCACGCGCATTGGATTAACCAGGCCCTGACGAAATGACGACTCTGGGCAGTGATATGGCCTCTTCGTATGGTCTTCCCAATTGAATATTCACTCGCAGTCAGACCCAAATAACCGGAAAATTGCTTGCCCGTATTAAAACGGTTTAAATCTTCCCCCCATTCCAGAACCAACCGTATGGCTGTCAACCAACCAATACCCGGGCAGCCCATGAAATGCTGAAAACTCCTCGCATATCTTTCTTTCTCTGTCAATTCCTTCAATCTCGCCCGCAATCACTTTCTGGCATTCAGGAGGTGATCCAGCTCATCCAGAAGGATATTCAGACTGAAGCGTAAAGATTCTCCAATGGCTACTTTCCGAATGCCTCTGTAATCTGAAATACTCCATTTCTCTTTTTCCCGAAGCACATGCAATCCATGAAAATCAAAAAACCTTCGAATCCGGTTCATTGTCCGGGTAATATCCTTTTGTATCATGACCAGGGTTCTGCTGATTTGACGATCCTCTCTTAATTCAATATCAGGAACAAAACAGCTCCTGTAATCGCAATTTTCCAAATTCTTGCTTAATCGCTTTGCGTCCACCCGGTCCGTTTTTACTCGATTAATCTTTTCCTGTGTAACTTTGCTGGGTGGCGTGACAATACAATCAATACCGTCTTCCTCCAATGAATCATGAAGCCAAAATCCTGAAAAACCAGCTTCATAAATGACCTGAATTTTACATTCGGGATATCTCTTAAATAAATAGTTGTGGAGGTTCGCATATCTTGCTGGCATACTTACTTCATGAACAATCATCCCCTCACTGCGTACACAAAGTCGCCAGGTTTTTTTTGAATCTTCAAGCCCAATATAAATAGACTTGTTTTTTAATATGTATTCCTGTATCTTTTTCATAGGGCTACCTCCATTTCCATTGCGGCTCAGCTTTGAGACCGTCATTAAAATTTGTCCCTTAGAGGACGTTCAAGGAAAAGGTAGCCCTTTCTTATTCCTGTTGCAACTCCCTCACAATGTGTATATTATAACATAGTAACCGGGGACTTATAGACTGCTCGCGTGTCCCGATATTCCACACCGGAACTGAGTAAAGCGGAGTGCACAGCCCTCCAGAACAGGGTGTTCCAGGGTGCAATCCCGGAACGGTCATATGAAAATCTTCTTGATTTGACACATTTGTTTGTGTAAATTATTACACATAATTTCGAGGAGATATAAAATGGCAACCAATCTGGCAATTGATGATTCACTTATCGAAGAAGCAAAAACAGTGGGCCATCATAAAACAAAAAAAGCGGCTGTTACGGTTGCTTTAGAGGAGTATATTCAAAGACATAAGCAATCAGAAATTATCAATCTTTTCGGCAAAATTGAGTATGATAACAAATATGATTATAAAAAACAAAGAAAAATAAATTGAAAGTAATCGTTGATACATGTATCTGGTCATTGGCGCTAAGACGTAATCATGATCGTACGATTCAATCCATTCAAATACTGAAGGATTTAATTCTTGAACAAAAAGTCCAGATGATTGGTCCAATAAGACAAGAACTACTTTCAGGGATAAAATCAGAAAAACAATTCAATACCCTAAAAACCTACCTGTCCGCCTTCCCGGATTTGCCGATTAAAACGCAGGATTATGAATTAGCTGCTGAATATTTCAATATGAATAGAAAAAATGGAATTCAAGGATCAAATACTGATTTTTTAATATGTGCACTGTCCCATAATTATGAGATGCCCATTTTTACAAAAGATCATGATTTTCAGCAATATGCCAAATACTGTCCGATATCAATATACAGCATTTAATAAGTAGCAGTGTCCTGTAACAACCGTCTATGCGGGCGAGCCGCGATTTTCCCGCATCCCCAGGGGGCCGCACGCCCCTGCGGCTATTGAAATAAAAAGGAAAAGTCCCCGGCACTTTGAATGTGCCTGGGACTTATAAACTGCTCGCTCGTCCCGATGTTCCACACCGGGATTGAGAAAAGCGGAGGGCACAGCCCTCCGAAACAGGGCGTTCCAGGGTACAACCCCGGAACGATCATAATTCCCCGCTCCGCAGTGTTCCTGCTCCTTCAACAAAAAAAGCACGACCCCCGGATTTGCCCCGGGAGTCGTGCCGCGCCAAAAGAAAAAAGGATAATCGTTACTTGCCTTGTTTCATTTCAACAGAAACATCTTCCTGGTTTGTACAAAGTCCCCGGCCTGAATCCGGACGAAATAAATGCCGCTGGTCGCTGTTTCTCCCATGGCATTGCTTCCGTCCCATACGATTTCGTGATATCCCTTCCGGTATTCCTGATTTGCCAGCGTTTTGACAAGTTCGCCCAGTATATTATAGATGTTGATCCGGACGCGCTGTGTCTCAGGCAGCTGAAACGCGATGGTGGTGCTCGTGTTGAAGGGATTGGGATAATTGCCATAAAGCTGATAGCTCAAATCCGCTGACACGTCCCTTTCGGGATCGATGGAAGTCATCCCTGCCTGCCAGGTTTTTATATAGACGGGATATCTTCGCATACAGGATTTCCCGTTTGTTTTCCAGTGAACCTCGGGCGTATAGACAAAGTGTTTGTCTTCCATGCAATTATCCGACACGCGCAGATGAAGAAGAGCCGTTGTGCTGTCCCCCGGTGATAACCGGCCGATTACAACACTGTCCGCATCGGCAGGCTGAAACATGGACGTCGGCGGGTATTTGATCACGATGCTGTCTGCCGCAAGATTACCGTTATTGGTAAAATCCAGGGTAAAAGAGAGAGAATCACCCGCGGAGAAGGG
>Ga0272442_10011395_pt1 | contig 10849 bp, 4 predicted proteins | sample SSMForm2O_FD_200262 | JGI IMG/M metagenome (GOLD analysis project Ga0272442, IMG submission 200262) | Marine sediment archaeal communities from Little Sippewissett salt marsh, Falmouth, MA, United States - SSM-Form-2O | ecosystem: Environmental > Aquatic > Marine > Wetlands > Sediment ... | reverse complement strand
GGCCGGTGAGCAAGGGACACACCCTCGTCATTCCGAAAGAACACTGCAACCCGATCGCCGAAGCGCCGGACGGTGCCTTGGAGAAAGCGATCGTGGTGGTCAAGAAGATCGCCGGTGCGCAGCTGCGCGGGCTGGGGGCGGACGGCATAAATGTGACGCAGGCAAACGGCACGATCGCGGGACAGGTTATCCCCCACGTGCACTTCCACGTGATACCACGGTGCGAAGCGGACGGGCAGGGCAAGAACTGGATTCCCGGCCGGTACGAGGACGCCGACGAAATGGAGAGCTACGCGGAAAGGATCCGCGCTGCGCTCGGAGACAGCTGAGCATGCAGGAAGCACCGTTCGGAGAGGTCGTAGGGAAGATATGCGAGAAGGATCAGCGGTATGATCCCGACGCATACGCCTTCGTTCGCGAGGCGCTGGACTACACGGCCAAGATGCTCGAGCGCCCCGCCGAAGGGCCGGAGAGACACGTCAGCGGCCAGGAGCTGCTCGAGGGGATCCGGATGTACGCCATGCAGGAATTCGGCGCTATGACGCTGAGCGTCTTCAACGCCTGGGGTATCAACAAGACCGAGGATTTCGGCGAAATCGTTTTTAACCTCGTGGACGCGAAAAAGCTCGGCAAGACCGATGAAGATACTAAGGACGACTTCGCCGGGGTATATGACTTCGAGGAGGCGTTCGTGCGCCCGTTCGAACCCAAGAACCCGGTCCCGCAATGAAACGACACCTCCACCTGACAGTTGTCGGGGTCTGTTGCCTGTTCCTGCAGGCCTGCCTCACCGGGGACCGCCACGGGGCCGGCGATGCGACCGCGCGCGCGCTGGCCGTGCTCGAGAAAGCGAATTCGTCGCTCAAGCGTGTTGTGCTGGACAACGGAATGATCTGTCTCATCAAAGAGGACCACTCCGCTCCAGTCGTGGCGGTGCAGATATGGGTCGGCACCGGCGCCATACACGAACAGGAGTACATGGGAGCCGGGATCTCGCACGCCATGGAGCACATGATCTTCAAGGGTACCCCGACACGGAAGGTCGGCGCTATCACCCGCGAAATCAACGACGCCGGGGGGAAAATCAACGCGTATACCAGCTCCGATAGGACCGTTTTCCATACCGACCTGCCGTCGAGAAGCTGGCGGGTCGGCCTCGACGTGCTCGCCGATGCCGTGATGCACTGCTCGTTCCCGGAGGAGGAATGGAAAAAGGAACGCGACGTAATACTGCGCGAGTTCGCGATGGGGAAGGACGACCCCGCGCGCGTGCTATACAAGCTCCACGCCCGGACCGCCTACACGGTACATCCCTACAGGTTCCCTACAATCGGGCACGAAGATGTCTTCAAAACCATAACGCGTGAGGACCTGTTCGAGTTCCTGCGCAGGAACTACACGCCCGATAATATGATTACCGTGATCGTTGGCGATATTGATGCCGGCGAGGTGGAAGCAGGCGTCCGTGAAATATTCAGGGACTTCAAACGCCGCAGGCGTGCGCCGGTCGTCGTGCCGAAGGAGCCGCCACAGGTGACGCCGCGCTTTGCCCGGGGAACCGGGGCCTACCGGGTGTCACGGCTCGAATGGAGCTACCACACGATCCCGCTGAGCCACCCCGATACCCCCGCGCTTGACGTGCTTGCCGCTGTCGTGGGTATGGGCCGGAGCTCCAGGCTGGCCCAGGAGATTAAGGAAAGACAGGGCCTCGTTCACAGTATCAGCGCCTGGTCCTACACGCCGCGGGAACCGGGGATCTTCGGCGTATCCGCCACATTCGCGCCGGAGAAAGAAAAAGAAGTCATAGCCGCCATCCAGAAAGAAATCGCGTCGTGGATCGACGCGGACTTCTCCCGGGCCGAGATTGCCAAGGCGCGCCGCATGACGCTGACGTCCGAGTTGAGCGACCTCCAGACGATGAAAGGGCAGGCCAGAAACTACGCGATCGGGGAGCTCTATGCCGGCGATGCGCGGTTTGCCGAGAAATACCTGCGCCAGCTCGCCGATGTTACCCCGCAGGCACTGCGGGACGTCGCCCGGAAGTACCTGGCCCCGGAAGGCAGAACACTCACGATCCTTTCCCCTGCAACCGAGACGGGCGAGGAGGAGAAGACCAGCGAGGCGGCGGAAACGCCGAGGATCCGGAAACACGTCCTCTCGAACGGCATTCCGCTCCTCGTGCGCACGGATTCACGCCTGCCGTTCGTCTACTTCTGCGTAGCGCTGAAAGGTGGGCTGCTGTCCGAGAACGAGACGAACATCGGCATTACCAGGCTGATGTGTAACTTGCTGACGCACGGAACGAAGACGCGGACAAGCGAGGAAATTGCGCGCGAAGTCGAGTCTCTCGGCGGCCGGCTCTACACCTTCTCCGGCTACAACAGCTTTGGACTGCGCGCGAAATGCCTGGCCGACGATACGGAGACGTTTATGAAGGCCGTGGCCGATTGCCTGTTGAATGCCGACTTCCCGCAGGACGAGATAACCAAGGAAAAGCGGGTGCAATCCGCCGCGATCGACCAGCAGCACGAAAGACCGTTCTACCTGGCCGAGAAGGCGCTGCGCGGCCAGGTCTTTCCGGCGCATCCCTACAGGTGGGACGCCCTCGGTACCAAGGAAACGGTTGCCGCCATCCGGCGGCCCGATTTGCACGCACACCTGCGGGATAGCGTGACTACCGAAAACATCGTCGTGGCGATATTCGGCGATATAACCCGCGAAAGGGCAGCCCGGCTCGCTGAAAAATACCTGGACGCGATACCCACCGGTCCGGGAGCGAAGCGACCCTCGCGAGTCGAAGGGGAGAGCAGACCTGAACTGCCTGCCAGGACGAAGCAACGCGTCCCCAAAAAACAGACCATCTTCCTCGCCGGCTTCCCCGGCGTTAAGGTGGGCGATCCGCGGAGCGACGCGCTTGAGGTCGTCGATTCCGCTCTCAGCGGACTGTCGTCGGACCTGAGCATGGAGATCCGCGAGAAGCGTGGACTCGTCTACTACGTCGGTTCCTACCAGCAGATGGGAATAGATCCCGGGATGTTCGTGATATACGCAGGTACCCGCGAGGACGCAGTGGCCGAAGTCGAGAAGCTCGTGCTCAGGGAAATCAAGCGCCTCACGGAGAAGGGCGTTCGGGAAGAGGAGCTGGAACGCGCACGGCGGCGGATCATCGCCGAATATGAAATGGGCCTGCAGAATAATTCGACCCTGGCCATGACATGCGCTCTTGACGAACTGCTCGGACTGGGGTACCAACACACGCTCACGACAGAAAAGAGATTCCAGGCGCTCACATTGAAGGACATAACCAACGCCGCACGATCGATCTTCTCCGCCGACAAGATGGCAACCTCACTCGTACTACCGGCAAAGAAACAAGTGGATGAGAAATAGTGCCGCGGCCATTCCTGGTTGCGGCTCCGCAGGAAGGACAACGGCATGCCCCAACAACTCACTCCCGAAGAACTGCAGAAAGCGCTCTTCACCAACCTGGTGATGATGCTCGGCTCCTCGGCAATGCAACAGCTGGGCAAGCTCGTCAACCCGGTGACCAATAAGACCGAGGTCAACCTGGATGGCGCCCAGATCACCATAGACATGATCGAGATGCTCAAGGAGAAAACCAAGGGGAACCTCGATTCCGATGAAGACAAGCTCATCAATGACCTGCTCTCACAACTGCAGATGAACTACGTGGAGACAGCCAAGTCCGCTCCCAGGACGGACCACTCGGAGTCCCCGGAATCCGACGAGAAGGCCGAGGAGAAAGCCGAGGGAGAACCGCCGAAAGCATCGGGAAAAGGCGGCGATGATTCCGAGTCCGAAAAGAAAGATCCCAAGTTTCACAAGTCCTACGGCGAGTAAACCTGTAATACCCGGCCCGCGTGTAACCAAGTAGATAGGGGAGAACGCAGAACCGTAGAGATGATCACCTCCCGGGAGGGGTGACGTCGAGTATGCGAGGCTGCGTGGTGGGCTTCTGTAAGGGTTTCCCTCACAAAGTTTTTTCCGTTTCTCTTTGATTTCAGCGTCCCGTCGGCGCAGACTAGACTAGAAATCTTATGCCTGCAACAGCAAGAAAATACACACGCACCAAGCCCGCGCGGATCCTGGTAGTCGACGACCACCCCGTCGTGCGATACGGAATTGCCCGCATCATCAACCGCGAGCGGACCATGAAAGTCTGTGGCGAGGCGGAAGATGATGCAGAGACCCTTCAAATGATCGAGAAATCGTCTCCGGATATCGTCCTGCTCGATATTTCTCTCAAGGACTCCGACGGACTCAGGGTTACCAAAACGATCAAAAGCGCCTACCCCGATCTTCCTGTCCTCATCCTCTCGGTGCACGACGAAAAGCTCTACGGCCGGCGTGCACTACGCTCGGGCGCGCGAGGGTATGTGACGAAGCAGGAATCCACCGACAAGCTGATAACCGCGATCAAGAAGGTTCTTGAGGGGCATATCTGGATAAACGACAAGGTCGAGGAAAGCATCGTTCGCGTTTACGCCGGAATGAGGGAGTTTCGAGACCTGTCGATAGTGGACACGCTGAGCGACCGCGAAAGAGAGGTCTTTATCCTCATCGGCCAGGGCTACAGCGCGCGCGATATTGCCGAGAAACTGTCGCTGAGCGTCAAGACGATCGAGACCCATCGCTCGCGCATCAAACAGAAGCTGGGCATCTCGACCGCGCAGAAGCTCACCGCCTTGGCCGCCGAATGGCTCCGCGCCGCAGGCCTCGTCCCCGCCCCGGCCTGATCTGCAGAGCGGGCGCGTCAACCGTGCCTACGCCGCTTTCCTCTTCCTCATCCCCGCGGCCAGCCACCAGAACCCGAGGAAAAACAACGCCGCGGGCCAGAGCGTCTTTGCCCACTTCTCCGTCTCACCGCTGCTCGCCTTGAAGATCACCTCCAGGGCCACCTCGTCCGGCTTCACCAACGTCTTCCTGTGGAAGCGCAGGAGCCTCCCGTGCTGCGGCATCGTGATGTTGATCGCCGTGACCACACCCTCCGCCGCGGCCTGCTGGTCGAGGATCTTCGACACGAGCAGGTCCAGCTCGGCCTTCTCCCTGTCGGATAGCCGCTGCACCACGCGCTGCGCGTAGTCCGGCGTGTATTCGCCCCCCTGGAACCCCTCGATGTGGGTGAGCTGCTCATCGCTGACCTTGTTCCGCGAGTGCTGCACCTGGCCGCGCCTCACGATAAGTCCGATCTTGCCTTGCTGTTTCTTCAGGGCGTGCGACTGTATGCGCGCGTCCTCGTTGACCGACTTGGCCTCCCGCCCGAGCGAGTAGTTCATTGCGACCTGGTAGGCCTTCTGGGCGTGCTGCAGCTTGCCGGCCTGCTCGAACTGCTGGCCCATGCGCAGGGCCTGCTTGGCCAGTTTCTGGTTCCTGTCGTCCAGCGCCTTGTTGGTCTCGCGGTAGACCGATGCGTTGAAGAGCTGTATCACGGGTTCCCGGAGATCCAGCTTCTCCATCGTGCCGTCGAAACCGGTATATTTCATGTGCGGTGGGACGAAGAAATCCCAGTACACGTCGTTCAAGGGCAGGTTGAAATTGGGAGCAGTGTACTTCCGCTTCGAGCTGAACGCGCCCATGGGCACCGGCCCCGCGTAGACCAGTTCCACCGAGGTCACATGATCGCCCTTGTGCTCCTCCAGCGGAACCTGGTATGTGCCCTTGTCGGTCTTCGATGTAGCGACTTCCTTCTTGTTAACCAGCACCGTCCACAGGGCGTCTTCCTTGCCGGGCAGGTCGATCTCCAGGAATCGCTGCGAGCCGACGGTCATGTTCAGGGCGACGTAGGTCACCATCTTGTTGGCGCCCGACAACACCGACGTCATGCGGACCCGGTTTATCGTGGCCGCCAGCACGTCGGCGGAATCATGACGCATCATCGAAAGCTTCAGCGCGTAGTCGGGGCGGACGGCACGGTACCACTGGATCGCGCTGGAAAGATCGCCCGCCCTGAACTTCTTCGGTATGTTCTGGGCGTTGACCACCTTCAGGCCCTGCGGAACGCCCTCGGGCTTCACCTGGATGCGGCCGCCGCATGTCACTACCAGGAACCCCTTCTGGGGTTCCGTCTTCAGCGTGCGCAGGGGCTTTATCTCCACCTTGCCCTTGCTCTTGTTGTAGTCGTAGGGGACCTGGTAGGTGACAACCATCTGGAACCGGTTCTCGACCTTGCCGTGCAGGTTGACCTGCACGACGCCTTCCTGCGCGGTGTGATCGACGCTGGCGATGTTCCTGCCGGTTACCGAGAGCGTGATCCCCGGCACGGGCGAACGGAGGAGGAACGACTTGATCCCCGCGTTCTCTATCTCGTAGTGCACGTGCGCCTTGCACTTCAGCATGCCTTCCGTCAGGTCCACCAGGTGCAGGATGTCCGGTTTCACCGCGGGTGCCATCACCTCGGTCTTCAGGTCGATCGCCCAGCTCGGACGCAGAATGCTGAACACCAGCACGCCCGCCTGCCTGATCCCCTGCTCGCTGGCCTTCATGACGTCCACGCCCTGGTGCGATTCCACCATTAGCCGCACGCCGCGCTCGCCCTGCACTATGAGGCGGCCGGTGTGCTTCTTCGCGTCCATCACCCGCACCCGCGGGATCGCCATCTTCGGCTCGATGCCCTTTTCCATCCTCGCAACCACGAGGTTGAGATCCGTGGCACCCAGTACCTGCTTCTTGAAGTGGACCGCCACCCGGCGGTACTTGTGCTTGCCCATCGTTTCCACGGCGGCCGTCTCATCCATGTGACTGTAGTCCCGCCCGGAAAGACTCTCGATGTCGAAATCGGCGGGAATTGCCAACTCAACCGAGAAAACCCCGGACTTGGCGATCGCCAGGTCCAGCTTCGTCGAAAGCATGATCCGCTCGTCGAAAATCGTGAGCTCCGCCCTCTCCTCCACTCGGATCTCGGGCAGGACCCGTTCCGTCTGAACCGTTGCCGCCACCTCGTCCGCCTGGTGGTAACGGAAGGTGCGCCGGATCGTCATGCGCGCGTCGGCCCTCTTCACCGACCGGTCGGACTTCTTGCCGAAGGCTGATACCGCCGCGGACGAGAAGTCCTCGATGTTCATTGTGTTCAGTCCGCTTGTCTTGTCCACGCGGACCTGGATCGTGTCCGGCGCCGCGAAGGCGATCGAGCCGCGCTGCCGGGCGGCCCCGTCGATCTGCAGGGCGCCTATGCTCGCCATGTAGGGCAGGCCCTCGCATGAGATCTGGGTGTCCACCGCGAGCGCGAAGTCGCCGCTGACCCCTTTCTCGAGGATTGCGTCCAGTAGCCGCTTGTCGGGATCGAAGCTCCACGTTGCGAGGCCGAGCGCGCGTACGGCGGTAACGCTCATGTGCTCGGGTATGAGGATCTTCAGCGCCTTGATTTCGCCCTGTGCTATCTGGTAACGGACAAGGCTCGTGAGATCCACGACGCCGGACCGCAGTCCGACAAACGTGTTGACCTCGCAGAAGAAGACGGCCTTCTCGAGCTTGGTCTTGCGCACGCGCGGGCGCCAGTCCAGCCGCGCCTCGCGGCTGGCGCCGAACACCGCCTCCGCCTCCGTGGTCGTCTTGGCTTCGGCCGTTTTGAACAGGACCGCCGCATCGGAACGAATATCCAACCCCGTCTCCGGCAGCGTCAGCGTGACCTTGTTCTTCATGTTCTGTAACAGGTAAAGCGACAACGACCACGTGCCCTCTCTTTCCGTAACGGGCGCCTGCGAACGAAGTGTGACCTTGTATTTCCCGCGCTTCCGGACATTCAGGACGTAGCCTTCACGGCGGCTGGTTACCTTCAGATAACGCGAGCTCAGCTCGTAGCCCTTGAGAACGCTGGATGAAGGTATGACAACGAAAGAAGTGGGATCCTTCGCCGAGAACTCCAGCACCGTAGTCACTTTCGCGCTCTTCTCATCGTCGCGGCCGGTGCCGGGGCCCACTATGGAGATGTTCAACGAATCCATGATCGGAACGGTCGCCGCCTTCTCCTGCTTGCCCGCCGCCATGCCCGCGAACAGGCTCAGCGCCAGCACCAGGAGCAGCGCCCGGATACCTGCCGATCCCTCCTTGCCGCCGTCCGGCCCGCCCTGCTCGAGCTCGCCCTCGACGGCGTCCACGATGCCGTCGCCGCCGTCGGTCGAGTCCCATTCGAACGGCGAATCCTCGTCGGGCTCGACCGGGATGGACCTGTCGATCTTCGCCCGGCGCCGGCGGCGGACCGCCCGGCCCGTTCCGCGGAAGATTCCGGCGATCATCCGGAAGATGCCCGCGATGCATAGCCGTATGAATCGGGCGCCCCCGATCCGAACGAAAAAGGCGAGCAACAGGAGAACCACCACCACCGCCAGGACCGAACGGCCGACCGCGGCCTGGGCGATACCGAACGACAGTACCGTCAGTCCCAGTCCGGTGATCGCGGCGCTCTTCTTGAGCGCGAGCCCGGCGATTACCAGCCCGAGCACGGCACTCACCAGCATGATCGTGACCGATCCCGCGGAACCCATCCACTGGGGCACCACCCGCAGGCAGACCTGGAGCGGGGTGGCTCCCACGAGGTTGACCGTGCGCGTGAAACTCACCGTCCCGCCGCCGCTGATGCCGCCGCTCAATGCACGGACAATCGTGTAGTCTCCCCAACCGTCCAGGCATGCCTTGCAGAACCGCCAGGTCTTCTTCAGAACGCCGATGAACCCGCCCGGGAACACCTTCGTGTTGAGCGTCATGTTGCTGTCGGCGCCCGCCATGGCCCATTCGTCGGGGAGCTGGAATCGCCAGTTCGCTACCGTGGCGTGCGTGTCGGGGAGCGTCGGGGCCAGGAACTCGAGCGCGTTGACGCCGCTGCGCCAGAAGCCGAGCTCGCCGTGGCTCTGCGCATAGGTCACTTCGATCCGCATGGCCTCGCTCGGGTTCGCCGGACGCCTCACGGGGATCAGCAGCCTCCTGCCCACCTGCTGTGACGGGATGCTCGTCCGCCGGCCGGCAGCGTCAATTGAGCAGATCTTCCATGCCGACTCAACGCCCTCCGGCAGCAGAACCTGCAGGAACTGTTTTGAGGCGTTCTTGACATAGTATGATACCGTCGTGACGGCCTCGCCGTCCTTGCTGAGAATGGTCTCCAGCTCTATGCAATCGGAAACCTGCCCGAGCAGCTGCTCCGTATCGTCCGGCGTGGCCGTCACCACCACCGCATGCGGGGAACGGGAGTACTTGTAGGACTCAATTATCGGCGCCTGCACGAGCGTCCGGTAAGGGGACGGGATTTCGTCGGGCTCGATCCCGATGACCCAGTCGGGCGGCTTCTGCGCTTCGGGGAGCTTGAGGCTCGCGAACGTGGCAACGGCGATGTAGCCTACCTCGGCCTCCGTCCCGATCGTTTCGATATCGCCCAGCGTGAGCTTCGACGCCTTGTCCAGCAGCTGCCGGTCGTAAGACACCAGCAGGCGGTAGTTGCCCATGATCCGTGTTTGCAGCCGCACCGTGCACACGTCGTCCTTCCGCGTCCATCCCTCTATGTCCACGCCCGTGATGTCCATCGCCTCGATGCTCTTGGGAACGCGGATCCGGAACTCCTGGACCGGCGCGCCCTCGATGTCGTAGTCGATGACCGTGCTGGAGTACAGGATGCCCTCGCCGAGGGAGACCAGGTGGAACATGTCGGCGTAGATCGACGACTCCGTGCGCTGTATGGCTACCCCCAGGCTCCAGTCAGCCTTCTTGAACCGGAACGCCTGCTGCGCACCCTTCACCCGCATCTGGGTCGAACCCGTGTGCACCTCGCGCAGGCCCGTCATTCTGGTCTTGTCCGCACGCAGCCGGATCCCGCGTTCCGCGGCGATCACCAGGTAACCGCGTTGTGACCGCGCTTCCAGCACCTTGAACTTCGGCGCCTGGAACACCGTCGCGTCCTTCTTCAGAGACTTCTCCATCCGTATATTGATCAGCGCCAGGTCGGAAACCGCCTTCTTGAAAGGGATGTAGATCACGCGCTTGCCCTTCTCCTCGCGCACGTCCGTGTCCGCCTCGGAAACGTAGCGGCCGGTCACGCTGGTGATCGTCCATTCCGTCCCGGGATCCGTCTCTATCAGGATCTCGCGCGCGGGCGCGTCCTTGACTTCGATCTGCACCGATGCGTCGAGCACGAGCTCGTTGTCGGCCAGCAGCAACGCAAGCCGGTTGTCCGCGGCGAACGAGGTCACGATGTCGTCCGCGTTGAGAGCAAGCCGGTAAGGGGTGTTCGCGTACTGGTAGGCGTACGTGCTGCGGGAGGGCCGGGACCTCGTGCGCGCCTCCCTGCCGGTGAGGGCCACATTCGGGAAAGCCGCCTGGTCAACCTGCGTGAGGCCGGCGGCCTTGTCTATCTGCAGCTTTATGGCGCTGTCCGTGCCGATCATCAGGAAGCCGCTGGTGCGAATCACGTCCTGCGGGGCCAGGACCGGAAGGTCGAACTTGCACGGGAACTCGGGAAGAACCATCTCGCTCTCGACGTGCAGCCTGTAGATGTCCTCCTTCGGCCGGCCGAGGCGTACAAGGAGCCTCGGTTTCTTCGGGTCCGCCTTGTCGATTTGCCAGTCCTGGATGTCCGCGCCGCGGACCTGGGTTATGTTCACGTTCGGTAGCTCGAGCGCCAGGTTGTTCAGCGCGCCCTGGATGATCCGGTACGTGAATACCGTGTCCAGCCGCAGCGCGCCGACGCTGGCCGTGGTTATCGTGTTCGCATCGCACGTAACCACGAGCTCCGCGTCGAGCTTTTTCACTTCGGGTTTCCAGCGCACCTCGAACTGGCTGGCGATGCCGAGATAGGCGGTGACCTGCGTCTTCTTGTCCTTGGTCTGTTGGCGCTCGACGTTCAGCG
>Ga0272442_10011394_pt1 | contig 10849 bp, 6 predicted proteins | sample SSMForm2O_FD_200262 | JGI IMG/M metagenome (GOLD analysis project Ga0272442, IMG submission 200262) | Marine sediment archaeal communities from Little Sippewissett salt marsh, Falmouth, MA, United States - SSM-Form-2O | ecosystem: Environmental > Aquatic > Marine > Wetlands > Sediment ... | reverse complement strand
GCGAAGATCCCTCTGCGATCGAATTTTGGGTTTGTGGATCATCCTCATTGGACTGTGTGTCGGCTCCCGTGCTTTATCCTATGAGCTGGGACCAGGGGACCGTCTACGCGTCACGTATTGGGGACTCGAACAAACCTCGGTCGAGGTAACCGTGGAACCCGACGGCAGGGTGGCCATTCATCCTGCAGGCAGAATCTCACTGACCGGATTGACCCCTGAACAGGCTCAATCCGCCCTGGACCAAGCCCTATCAGCCCACTTCAAGAATCCCCAAACCACGGTTTCGGTCCACGAATACGCCCGCATGTGGATCCTCTGTCTGGGCGCTTTCAACGACCCGGGACAACATGGGATTCGGGGTCGCATTCACCTCTTGGAAGCCCTATCTCTGGCAGGGGGGCTCAGCTCGAACGCGAACCAAAGCCGCTTGACCGTGCTGAGGGGAGAAAATGTCCTTCTCCAAATGGACTTGCGCTCCTTGTTGAACGGGTCCACACCCGGCCTCAACATCCTCTTGGAAATGGGCGACATTCTCCATGTGTCGAGAGATGTCGACCAGCAGGTTTTTGTCATGGGTATGGTGCGCCAACCGGGCGCAGTGGCATTGAACGAACAGATGGATGTGTTGAAAGCCCTGGCCATGGCGGGCGGTACCACCGAAGATGCCAAGAGCAAAGTTCAAATTCTCAGGGAAGAGGCCGGCGAGCTTCGCGTGGTAGAGGTCTCGATACGCAAAGGCAGGAAAGGAAAATTGCCACCGGAAGCCTTGTGTCTACAGGACGGAGATCTCATCTATGTGCCCTCCCACATCGTGGCCAAATTCAACTACGCAGTGAGCGAACTCCTTCCCTCTCTGCGAGCTGTGGTGCTGGCTGGCGCGACCAAAACTGCTCTGGAGACGCTCGAGGTTTTGGAGGCCTCAACGGGCTCGACCGACCGGGCGACCATTAGCATCGCTCCCTAACGCCGCTTTCCATAGCCTCTCCCGAAGGACCACACAGAATGATGAACGGGGATGAATGGGAAACCTTCATGGCATGAACGACAAAAAGGACACTTCAAGCAGGGACCGCAACATCGGCATCATCGCCCACATCGATGCTGGGAAGACTACGCTGACGGAGAGAATCCTCTTTTACAGCGGTTCCAATTACCGAATCGGTGACGTGGACGAAGGCGACACGGTAACGGACTGGATGACCCAGGAAAGAGAGCGAGGCATCACCATCACCTCTGCAGCCATTACCTGCAGTTGGAAGGACCATCGAATCACCATTCTGGACACACCGGGACACGTTGACTTCACTGCGGAGGTAGAACGATGCCTTCGCGTCTTGGACGGGGCCATCGTCGTTTTTTGTGCGGTGGGGGGGGTAGAGCCGCAATCCGAAACCGTATGGCATCAGGCGGACAAGTTTCACGTGCCGCGCATCGCTTTTGTCAACAAGATGGACCGCATTGGAGCGGACTTCCGCCACGTCCTTGGGATGATGAAGGAACGGCTTGGTGCGGTGCCGTTGCCTGTGCAGATTCCTTGGGGACGCGAAGCCGATTTCCGAGGTGTAGTGGATCTGATCGAGGAGAAATTGCTCACCTGGGAAGGCAAGAGAGGGGAGTCCATCAAGGAGAACTCCGTCCCCAAAGAACTCCAAGAAGAAACCCAGGAAGCGAGATTGTCTCTCCTGGAAGGTTTGGCGGATCAGGACGAGGAATTCATGTCGATCTACCTTGGGGAACGGGAAGGGGATCCTACGCCAGACGAGATCCGTTCCGCGCTAAGGCGTTGCGTGATCGCTGTTCAAGCCGTGCCTGTCTTCTGCGGCGCCGCGCTCAAGGATATGGGGGCTCAGCCGGTGCTGGACGGTGTCCTTCACTATCTGCCTTCTCCTGCAGACATTCCGTCGATACCTGCGGCCAAGAAAGGGTCACAGGAATCGATCGAATGGACCTGTGGGAAAAGCGCGCCCTTGGGAGCTTTGGCCTTCAAAGTGGTCATCGGAGGAGAGAAGAAACGTATCACCTACGCGAGACTCTATTCGGGTAAACTGACGGCTGGGATGACCCTTCAAAACACGACCCGAGACCTGAAGGAACGTCCCACTAAGATCCTGCGCATGCGAGCGGACAGGGTGGTCTCCGAGGAAAAATCCGCTTCGTCAGGGGAAATTGTCGCGTTGCTCGGACTCCAAAAAACGGTGACGGGGGACACCCTCTGCGGGAAAAACCAACCCGTCCTATTCGAGACCCTCCATTTCATGGAACCTGTGGTTTCCATAGCTATCGAACCCAGACACGCCAAGGACCAAGCGAAGATGGAAGAGATCCTCTCTCGAATCGGGGACGAGGATCCAACGGTCCGGGTTTCCGTAAATGAGGAGACGGGACAAAAAATCCTGAGCGGAATGGGAGAGCTTCACCTAGAGATCTGGCTCAAGCGATTACTGGACGACTTCTCACTCGACCTTCGGTCTGGACAACCGCAGGTGGAATACAGGGAAACCATTCGGACAGAATCGCAAGAAACGAGCCATTTCAAGAAGAACATCGCTGGTGTCGAGCACAGGGCTTCGGTGTCCGTCACCCTTTCACCCCAGGACAGGGGTAGCGGCGTCCAAATGGAGGGACTCTCCTCGCTTAGGGGCCCCCCAGCGAATTTCACCGAAGAGTTGTCGATCGCCCTCCGGGGCGCTTTGGACAGCGGACCCGTGGCCGCCTATCCAGCGACGGATGTGCTGGTGCGCGTTGTCAACGCAGAATGCGCGGACACAGAGCTGGCCGGGGCTGCATTGAGTTCCGCGGCTACCCAGGCCTGCTCAGCGGCGTTGCGCAAAGCAGACCCCCTCTTGCTGGAACCATTCATGGAAGTCGATGTGGTCACGCCTGAGGAATTCTTGGGAGAAGTCATCAGCAACCTGAACGCCAGGAGGGGAAATGTGAAAGGAATGAAGACAAAAGGGTCCCAACGGGTCGTTCGGGCCGAAGCGCCTCTGGCTGCCTTGTTCGGCTATGCCACGGAACTGCGTTCCCTTACGCAAGGCCGCGCAACCCATTCCATGCACCTTTCTCATTACGGTCCAGCGGAAGTGGATTGGCTTTGAGATGTGGGGACTATGGCTTCCCTTGCTTGTACGCTGCGCTTGCCCGCTGCAAGCCCAGACTTACTCCTCTATCCAAGCGGCTGCGGATGCCGCGAAAAGATGGGAAGCGCAAGGAGAGTGGGAGCAGTCCGCTGCCGCACTGGAAGAGATCGCTGAAAGAACGCCAGATCATGAGGTAAAGAGACGCGTTCTGGAACGGGCCGCCTGGATCCGCAACGACCGCCTCCACGATGCATCGGCAGCCAGACGCCTCTGGCTGCTGCTTTGGTCGGAAGAAAAGGAGATCGGGCCCGCGACACCCGAAGAGCGTTTGCTTCAAGCGGATTTGGCTTGGTTGGTGGGAAAGCGAAACCTGGCAGCGGACCGCCTATTCACGCTGGTTTCCCCGGAGTCCAACGAGAAGACGGGTCCCGCTCTGGATGCCGCGACACGTCTCATGGAGCGCGGTCTTGCCCGACCTTCGGAGTTCGACGCCCTACTGGAGGCTTTACTTCAAGGAGAAGGGGCTCCGCCCCCTTCAGGAAAAGCGTTTCTATTTCACTGTGGAAAGTCCCTTCTGCAAGCGGGCAAGACGTCCAGGGCACTGGAGATTCTCCGAGCCCAGATGCGTCTCTATCCCCAGGTCGACACCCTTTGGATTCGTTCGGGCGGTCTTCTCCTTTCCGTTCTCCGCAACCAGGGCGATAGAGAACCGTTTCGGGACACATGGAAAGCGATGTGGTCCAGTTGTAAGAACGCGGACTTGACCCCCACGCTTCGGGCGGAACTGGGCCGCATGATGGAGCATGCCGTCTCTCCTAGGAGCGCGGGGAAGATCTTCGAAAAAGCGCTCAATGACGCCAAAGAGCCCGGGGACCGCGTGGCTCCTCTTTGGGGCCAGTCCCTAATGCTGGAAGACGCACGCGACTGGGCCGGGGCCTTGAATGCGCTCGCAGACTTGAAAGAAACGTTTAGGCTCTCGCCTGGTTCGTCTACACCTACGCTAAGCTGGCGGTTGCACGAAAGACAATCTCGTCTGATCAAGAAGCGCTTGGGAACCCTATGCAGGTCAGGCTTTCTCGCGGAACCAAAGCCGTTGGAGTTGTCCACACAGCGTTTACCCGGGGAACGGGTGGAGGCGCCATGGCCTCAACGCGAACGCCTTAAGGCAGAGCTCCCGTCTGGAGCAGCCCGACAGATCTTGTGCGGGACCGAGAAGGAAGCCCTTTACTTCACCCACGGCGCCCTTCTCTACGAGGTGCCGATGAAAACGGAACCTGCCCAGGTAAAGACATATCAATGTCCTTGGGGCGCTCTCCATGCGGCGGCGTTCGTGTCTAGCGTCCGAGAGTCGATTCTTTTCCTATGCGATGAAGGGGTGGGTCATTTCTATCTGAAAGAGAAGAAGGCAGACCTTTGGCCTGTGCAGATTCCTGCTTGGAGGAAAGCAAACCATCCCCGCACGCTCCTCCTCTCAAGCCAAGGCGAAGCCGCCGTTCAGTCCGGCTCGGTGATACTGCTTCAGGACGCGGACCTCGCCTGGCATAGAGTCTTCTCTCCCACGATGAACCTCTTGGCTGCGGACGCCAAGGGACGGTTTTGGGCGATGGATCCTGCGGGAGTCGTCTCTCTGGGACGGCCGGGGATTCCAGGCCAACGCTGGATAGAGCTGCCTCCGGGGGCGGAAGCGCTCGAAACGGTGACCCACGGCTTGGTGGACGGGAAGGACAATCTATGGCTGGTGGGCCCCCTTCACTACGCCTTGGGACTGCGTCTCGCCAGCCGCACCGTCATCACTCCTCCTTCCGCACACCCTGCCTCACCTCCAGGCAAAGCGATTCCTACGGCCGCGGTCTGCCTGGATGGGGGGCTCTGGATGGCAGCCGGGGAGGAACTGATTCGGTATTCCCTGAAAGAGAGGCGATGGACCCAGTATACGCTTCCTCGGGACGCTCAACGAAGCTGTATTCGACACCTTCAGACGGGACCCGACAACAACCTATGGCTGGTGTCCAACCGGGGCGTATACTCTCTAGAGACGAACACTGGAGCGTGGCGTTTCTTCTTTTGAGACGAACAACACCATGATCTCATCGCATATCTCTCCCACTATCGGGTCCAGATTCTTCTTGATCTTGGCCCTGATACTCAGGGTCATCTGGGCTGTGGGAGCTCCCCAATGGGATCCCAAACTTCGGGCTTCTGAACGGTGGGGCGATGCCCAAAGTTATCATCTCTTGGCCGAATCGATCCTGCGGGGACAAGGGTTGGAAAGGGATGGACAGCCCACAGCGTTCCGTCCCCCTGTCTATCCCATCTTTCTGGCGGCCCTATATTTGCTGCTAGGCTCTTCCCCTCTGGTCCTTCGTTGCGTGCAATCGCTCCTCGGCGTCCTCACCGTCTACCTAATCTACAGGTTGGCCCGACGCTCTCACCACGCTGGAGGCGAGCCGTTGCAGCTTGCGCTCAATCGGACACTTGGTGAAATGAGTCCACCGACAGCTGGCGAAAAAGTCGGGATGGGAAGAACCGAATATGGGCAGGAGGAATCCTGGGTAGGCGTCTTGGCCTGCGGGATGATAGCCCTGCATCCGCTTTCCATCTACGCGGGGGGATGGCTATACGGAGAGACTCTGGCTGTCCTGTTGGTGACGATGGCCCTCTTGGCCTCGCTGGATCAAAGGGGCTTCGTTCAGGCAATCGCCGGACTTCTAGCTGCAGCGGCCATTTTGACGCGTCCCCCGATCTTTCTCCTCCTGCCAGGCATCATCATCCAGTCCCTCCTTCTTCACCCAGGTCCAGTGAGAATGAAGCTATTGCGGGCGGGACTGGTCCTATGCTCGGCGCTCGTTCTTCTCTTTCCGTGGACGATCCGAAACAAAATCCAACTGGGCAAATGGATCCCTCTCACCACCTCCTCGGGCGCCAACCTCTGGGGAGGGAACAACCCACAGTCGAACGGCGGGTTCACGGCGCTTCCAGCCCATCCAAATCAGTCTAGTCCCTACTTCGTCGAGGGGATGAGCGAGGTCGAATCGGATGCGTTTCTTCGATCTGCAGCGCGTTCGTATGTCAAAGAGAACCCCGTCTCAGCGCTTCTGAAGGCACCCAAGAAACTGCTTAGGCTCTTCTCCCCTGTGGAATTTGGCACTTCTGGAAAGCTGTCCCTGAACCTGTCCGGACTTCTTTGGATCGGCCAGGGATCCTTTCTTTCCTTCGCTTTTCTGGGAATGGCGGCCTCAGCCAAACAATGGAAGAAATGGTTGGGAGCCTGGTCAATGCTTCTCGGCATCCTCTTCTCCGCCATCCTCTTCTTTGGGAGTCCCCGCTTCCATCTACCTGCCCTTCCCGTACTCTGTCTATTCGCCGCCCGGGGTGTCACCTTCTCAGTAGAGAGGGTTCGCACCCTTCACCCCGTCCGCACATAGGCTTCGTTGCGGCAAGCCAGCCTTCAAAGGGCTCCCTCCGCGGCCCAGGTCCCCAGTCCCGGCAAGGTCACCACAGTCGCTTGACCCTTTTGGATTGAGGTTCCCTCTCCGTATTTCCTGTTCAGCATGAGCCCCTCTTGGTAAGTCCAGCACACTTCTTCCGACGAAGGATTACAGAGCAAGACCAAGCAGCGTCCTCCCAGATCGAATCGCGCACCATGAAGCGAATCCGCATCCTCGGGCTCGGAACAGGTGATTGCTTTTCGCTCCCCTATCAACAGGTAAGGCGACATCTCCACGACTTCCCTATTGAGCCGAGAGACGGCTTCCATGAGATCGGGATCATGGAGCAGTCCACAAGGTCCGTCATCCCAAGGGTAGTAAACGATCCCTTTGGCGCCAAGAATAAGTCCCATATACACCATGCAGCGCTCTTCGGCCGGGGTGGGTCCCCTGCCGGCCGAGGGATCCTTGTATGCCAAAGGATTATGAAGCTGAGGAATCAGCCACACAGGCTTGCGTCCGCCTGTGGCCGCCCCGGCCTTTTGCATCCACGCCGCCACCACATCCACACCTCTGCGGGGAATGGGATAAGGGTCTACGCCCAGGATATCCGTCACTTCGCTCGCGAAGGCGAATTGAGAGGGTCTGCAGCTCACCAGGTAGACGGGATGGTCCGGGTCACACTCTCGGAGTCGTTCCAACGCTTCCCTGCAGAGAGCAAGCTTGTCGTCGGCCGGCTCGTCCAACACATACCAAGCCAGAAGGGCTGGATGATCCTTCAATGCCTCCGCTCTCTGCACTAAGGGCTCCAACTCCCCCTGGCGGAGGAAAGCGGAGCATTCCAGAAGGACGGTCATACCGCGTTCCGAAGCCTCGTCCAAGAAACGCCCCGCTTCTCCCAGATCGGTGCCCCAGCCCTGGCAGCAGTTGAAGCCCAGCTCAGCCGCTTCCTTCAGACTCTCCCTAGGCACATGATAGATTCCCACTGGAAAGTAGGGTTCGCCGTTCCTCAAGAGCTGCAACGCGGGTCCCACCACCACCTGGGGGTCACGCTTCTCCACCCAGGGGATCTCCAATCGCTGCTGGGCTTGTCCGCGCGCCCAGTCCAAGACACCGTCGATCTTGAGTTCCCCGGTAGGAAGGGCGGGAAGAGTCACACGTACATCCGTCATCCCGTCGTGGACTTGTCCCAGGTTCCGCGTTACACGCCATGCGCCTGTTTGTTCCACAGCCAGCCGAAGACGATAATCTCGTCCCTTCCTTCGATAGGGAGTCACCCATACGCGCACATCCAGTTCTCGCACAGGACACGCCTCATACAAGGCGCCCCTATATCCTGGACGTCTCAATTTCATCTCAACCGGGGGAGGAATCGTGATGCTTGCAGGGCTCCCGACATACTGAGATCCATCCTTCCCTTCCCAGAAGAACGTGGCTCCGTGCATCCCTCGTTCCTCGATCGATCCCTTCCAAACGATCCTTTTCCACCTGGAAGGGGGAATCCGAACCGATTCACGCAGACTCAAAGCAAACCCGCAAGGACCGCTCACCTCCATCCTGGCTTCCCCCCTGAGGACGGTGTCCGTGAGGTTACAAAGGGAACAGCGCCATTCATTCCTACCGGGCGCCGTACGATTCCAATCCAATCCCCTCACCTCAAGGCCGGCGCGCCGCTGACGCAGCAGATCCCAGGCTGCTTCAAGAAGGGCTCGGTCCAGAGGCCAATGACAAGACAGAAGAAGATATCCTCTGCCGTGACCTTGGATCGTCAGCGTGGCCCATCCTTCGTTGTCCCTGGCGATCACATCATAACCCGGCCCCGGCGACAAATGAGCCCAAACGCTACCCAGCTTGTCCCTCCCGTGAACCAGAGGGTGTTCAGGCAGGGACAGACGGGTCCAACAGGGCTTCTTCTCGCAACGCGCTACCGAGATTTCCCACTGCGGGCCTAGACCCCTGAGCCATTGAAGTTGGCAGTCGTAGTTGGTGTCCGTCAAAAGCACAGCCCCTCCGCGCGCCATGAATCCGAGCCACGCCTCGGCTTCTTTTGCCCAATCCGCCACTGGCTCATAGTTGTAAAGGGCGGTGCCCAGAATGAGATCGAAGGAATCCTCCCGTCTAAGGGCTTTGAGGAACTCCTCGTTGGGAATCTTTTCCATCTCCCAATCCAAAGCGGAAATCAGGCTGTCATAGTCCTCCCGGTGTCTACAGGCATCGTACTGGCCGTGAATCAGGGCAACACGGGGCGCAGTAAGACCCCCGCCGCCCGCCTGTTGTTGAGAAACACAGGCCAATGAGAGCAAAAGAATCTGCAACATAACCCTCTCCAGATGAAACGACCCTACAATGTAACACAAAGGCTTCATCGAGGCCTCGTTCTGGCCGGATGGGGGGACGCCGCGGCCTTTCCTCGGAGGGGCTTGAAAGCCCATGTCCCCGCCCCACACACTGTGATACAATAGGGGTCTCTATCAGTGAAAAACGGAGGCTACACCCATGAAGCTTGGGCTGGTCACGTACAACTTGGCTAAAGACTGGGACTGCTCCAAGATCATCGAGATGTGCACGAAAACCGGATTTGAAGGCGTAGAACTCCGGACCACCCACGCCCACGGTGTGGAAATCGATCTCTCCTCGCAGGAGAGAGAGGCTGTGAAGGAGCGATTTCAAGACTCCGCCATCGAACTCTGTGGGTTGGGGAGCGCCTTTGAATATCACAGCCAGAATTTGGACGAACTGCGTGAAAACGTGGAGGGCACCAAGGCGTATGCCCAGTTGGCTGCGGACGTAGGTTGTCCAGGCATCAAGGTGCGGCCCAACCGTCTTCCAGAAGGTGTGCCTGAGGAAAAGACGCTGGAACAGATCGCCTTATCCATTCAAGAATGCGCGGATGTGGCGGCAGATCTTGGCGTTGAAATCCGGATCGAGGTCCACGGGAAAGGGACCGCAGAGCCGGTCAAGATCCGTCGAATCTTGGAAATGTGCGACCGTCCCACGGTTGTGGCCTGTTGGAATTCCAACCAGAACGAGGTAGTAGAGGAGTCTGTAAAGGAGAGTTTCGCGCATTTGCGAGGTCAAATTGGCTTGGTGCATATGCGGGATATCTGTCTGCCCGCATATCCTTGGAAGGAACTGCTGAGGTATTTGTCTGAGTCCGGATACAAGGGCTTCTGCTGCGCCGAGATCCCGGGGAATGAAGACCCGGAACGGATTATGCAGTATTATAACGCTCTTTTTAGAGCCTACGTAGATAATCTATCGACCCCACAATAGTCCCAGATCACCTTGCGTATCGATGCGTTTTAGTGTACTATTTTTATAGAGGTAGGTGTGGTGGGGGTAAGCGCGCTCCCCATGCCCGCAGCGAAAAGAGAGGTGTTAAGGTGAAACGAAGAGAAGGGAAGAAGTTGCGTCAGGGGAAGGGATTCACGCTGATTGAGCTTCTGGTGGTGGTAGCCATCATTGCCATCCTAGCGGCTATGATTCTACCCGCCCTGAACAGAGCCAAACAGAAAGCGTATGTGGCTAACTGCCAGGGAAACATGAAACAGTGGGCGGCAGCAGGGAACATGTATGCGCTGGACTTCGACGGATGGTATCCGCTGAGTTGGTTGCTCTTTGGCTTCAAGTCCATCGAGTCCCTCTACCCGACCTACGCGGAGGACTTGAAATGCTTTTATTGTCCTGGAGATCGTGACGATCCTCCCAGATACGCCATCATTCCAGACTCCCTCAGCGACGCGGACGATATTGGACAAGCGCTCGACATGGTGGTGAGAGACATTTACGGTGACGAAATCGACGGACACTATGAGAAAGGGATTATCACTAGCTATATGTATATCGGGTGTGAACATTCCGCTGGGAGACCGGGATGCGTTGCTTGTGCAGGCGGCACCTATAACAGGGTTGCTCCTCTTCGAATTGGCGGCGATGGGAGGTCGATCCTGGTATTTGACCTTCCCTGGCTGGTAGAGACAGCGGGAGAAGACCCGGAGTTGAGTTCTGACTGCAACCTGAATAACCCCACCGACTACGGCTGCCAGCTGCTCAAAGTCAACAAATGCAACCACGTGGGCGGCGGAAACGTGGCCTACATGGATGGTTCCTGTAGATTCCAGCCCGTCGGTTACTTCCCGTACATAGCGGAAGGTATGATCGACGGCACTACCGCAGGTCAGCTTCTAGGTATCAACATATTGATTAATGATACTCCACTGCCGACTTATGAGGAACATTGAGGAGCTCATCGTATTGGTTTTTGGATAGCTAAAAGAGAAGGAGTAGATGATGGCATACAAACTGCGAAAGGTCTCAGGCTTCACTTTGATCGAGCTTTTG
>Ga0272442_10011393_pt1 | contig 10850 bp, 6 predicted proteins | sample SSMForm2O_FD_200262 | JGI IMG/M metagenome (GOLD analysis project Ga0272442, IMG submission 200262) | Marine sediment archaeal communities from Little Sippewissett salt marsh, Falmouth, MA, United States - SSM-Form-2O | ecosystem: Environmental > Aquatic > Marine > Wetlands > Sediment ... | reverse complement strand
ACGGGGGCTTTGCCGTTGTTTTCGAGGCTGCTGCAAGCGGCGCCGAGGCTCTCCAGGGCCTGTAGCAGGGGGGCGACGGGCCGGCTGCGAATCTGCTCGTCGCCGGTAAACGTCGTCGCTTCGCCCGGCTCGGCCAGGGCCGCCGAGCCCATGGCGATGCGCAGAGTCGTGCCTGAGTTGCCGACGTCGATCACCTGCAGGGGGGCGACGATGCGGCCGGCCGTGCCCTTGACCTTCCAGTGGGCCTCGTTGGTTGTGTCGATCTCGGCGCCCAGGGCGCGGTAGCATTTGACAGCCGCCTCCGTATCGCCGGAGGACAGTGGGTTGTGGATGAGGCTTTGCCCGTCGGCCAGGGCCGCGATGGCCACGGCGCGGATCGTGTGCGATTTCGATGCCGGGATCGGCACCGTGCCCTTGAGCCGCGATTTCGTGCAAACAAGCTGCATGTTGACCTCTCTACGATCGTTCCTGGCAAAATCGTCCGGTAGTATACACTGCTTGCCCTCTGCGTCAAGACGCCAACTGATTCGGCCATGGTCTCGGGTAGACGGGGCGGCCTGGTGCTACGTCGCCTGTCATATGATGACTGTCATCCCTTCGACCACGCTCAGGGCAAGCTCTGAGCAGAGCGGAGGATCTGGCCACCGCACATGACTTGCGACACGAGGCTGACTTCTTGCTCTTAGCTCAGATCAGATGGTTCGCTTCGTTCAGCATGACAACCATCTAATGAGCCGAGACAGAGCAGTAGGGGCTCGGATAGAGATTACGGGTGTTTCTGTCGCAGCAGGACCATGCCGTAGGGGGCCACGTATACGCTGCCAGCGATGTGTTTATTGGCGCCGGTCTCGTTCTTCCACAGTCCCTGGCAGCCGTCGCTCCAGAAGATGAGCTGGGCGTCGATGAAACGCGGGAACCAGTTCTGGTGGAAACGGTAATCCTTGCCCTGGCCGGTGGGATTGATGAGCACGAGATAGCGGTCCTGGCCGCCGGCTTTCTCAAAGACCAGCCAATCGGAGGAATCGGTCAATATGGAGCCCAGCTCGCCGTTGGCGTAGCCGGGGTGCTGCGTTCGCAGGTTGGTCAGGGCCCGCACCAGGTGGAGCATCTTGCCGGGGTCGTCCTGCTCCTCAACGGAGACGCCGTCGTTGGCAGCGTCAAAACGGGGTTTGAACCAGGTGGTCTGGGGCGTTGCGCTGCCCGCCTTGTGCCAGGGAAACGGCTCGCGCAGCGTCTCGTCGAAGATGCCGGAACCGTCGCCGGGCGGATCGCCGTTGGGCGGGTTGCCGTTCCATTTGAAGCCGCGCTGCATGACCTCGTCGCCCTGGTATAGAATCGGGTGTTTGCCGAGCGATGTGAGCAGATACATCCCCACGCGATAGGCTTCATCGACGCTCGGTTGCATTCCGTGCCGCTTGGTTTCCTCCAGATGGCACGCCAGTCGGGGGTTGGCATCATGGCTGGCGAGGTAGAGAAACGGGTGAAACGGCTCGTTGCGGGGTGACGATCCCGGGCCCTGGTGGGCGAGACGGTTTACCGCCCGGCAATCGTCGACGAAATCCCTCCATGCTGTCACGAAGTTCGAGCTCGGAAATGCAATTCTCGAGCGCGCGGCGTGCATGAACGGCTCGTCGAGCAGGGCGTCGTTGCCGTACGCGTGGCGGCGCAGGATCTCGCGCTGCCCCAGGACTTCACCCACCAGGACGGCGGCGGGCTTGATCTGGTAGACGTGATCGGAAAACTCGCGCCACCAGTCATTGTTGTGCAGAATGTCGGGCTCAAAAAGCTGGTCTGTGGCAGCGCCATAGATATGCTTGGCCGCATCCAGCCGAAAACCATCTATGCCCTGATTCAACCAGAATTCGGCGACGGCCTTGGCCGCCCGGCGCACTTCGGTCCGCTCATAATTCAGGTCCGGCATGGTGTGGCCGAAGATGCCGAGATACCGCACTTTGGCGCGGGTGCTGCTGGTGGCCATGTGCCACGTTCCCGGCGGCGCGGGCTGGCTTGCATCGCTGAAATGATAGAATTTGCGGAACCGGGAACTCGGGTCATTCACCGCCTGCTTGAACCACGGGTGCTCGTTGGAAGTGTGATTGAAGGGAATGTCGAGAATGATCCGGACCTGACGCTGATGGACCGCCTGGATCAAGTCCTTCAGGTCCTGCATTGTCCCGTAGTCCGGGTTCACCGCGTTGTAGTCGGTGACGTCGTAGCCATGATAGCTCGTGGAGGGAAAGACAGGCATGAGCCAGAGGATGCCGACTTCCAGGTCATCATCGCTGGCAGGATTGCCGTCATTCAAGTAATCGAGGTTCTCCAGGATTCCTTTGAGGTCGCCCCGTTCGCCCGAGGGAGTCGAATCGGTCGGCGTATCGGCGAACGATCGCACGAAAAGGTGGTACACGAGGTTGTTGTCCGGTTGAGCCCACCCAACTGTAGGGCCCGCCAGATGCATGAACAGCGTCAATGCCAGGCCGGCCCGTCGAATTCCGTACCGTAGCCGCAACATAGCTGATCTCCTTATCAACAGGTTCGCCGATGTTGGCACTTATGGACGGTCCGCCCACTCATGGACGGTCCAACATCCGGACGGCACCGCCACCCCGGGCTGCCGTTGCCGGCGCGCAGACGCAGGCCGTTCGCTCGCGGCTTTCGAAGAAGTGTACATCAAAGTATGTCCGCTGGCTGCAAGCTACACGCCAGGGGTGAGTATTTCAACTGAAAAAGGTTGCTGGAATAACGACATGATGGCGGTCGTTAGCCTCTTACCTCCAATTTCGCCTCGATCTGTCGTTTGTACTGCCTGGCTTTTCTTTCCAGCCTGGCCAGACGCACTCGTTTCTTCAGCGGGGCGGCATCGAAAGCCGCGTGCATCAGCCGGTCGATGATGCCAGACAGTTCCCCGAGCGTTGCCTGGCTGAACACCTTATCGTCGTCGCTGGCCAGGCTTTGCTCAAGCCCGGAGAGAAAGCTGACAATCACCCTAATTTCCTGTCTGTCCATGAATGCAGTTACACCCTAAACGAGAAAAGCCCTGTACGTCCGTTCAGCGCCACTAACGTAGGGCCTCGAAACCAGGTTTGCAAGGACTCTTGCCCCGATATCGTCCTGAACGAGCACAAAAACCGCTCTCCTGGTCCCGGGAATTACGTATTTCCCCCAATTGACAAGCTCGCTGCTTTGTGATATCCTACGGGTGTGCATTGTCTGGAGGATCGCACCGGTTTGGGGTATCGGTGTCGATGGGTTTTGTAGCGCGAGATGGTGATGAAAGGCGTGCGATGATTGCGCAGCGTAGACTCGCAGTCGGCATGCGTTCCACAGTGGCGGATAGGTTGCTCACTGTTCTGCCGCTGTGTATCTGTGCCGTTTTCCTTTGTGGCACGGCCCGGGGGGCCTGCATTGCTGTCTGGGGCAACGCTGTGCGGGGGCCCGACGCCGACATACCTGCCGGCACGTACATCGGTCTCTGTGCGGGAGCCTACCACAATCTGGCTCTTACGTCCGATGGACGCCTGGTGGCCTGGGGAGAATGGATCAATGGCCAATGCGACGCTCCGCGAGAAGGGGGCTTCGTCGCCATTGCCGCCGGCTATTATCATAATCTGGCTTTGCGGTCCGACGGGACCGTTGCCGCGTGGGGGGATAATTGGCGGGGGCAATGCGACGTGCCGCAAGGCGAGCGGTTTCGTGCCATTGCCGCCGGCAATTGGCACAGTTTGGCAATACGGGTCGATGGTTCGCTGGCAGCGTGGGGTTGGAACGAACAAGGCCAGTGCGACCCACCGCCAGGCGATGACTACAAGGCTGTCTGTGGTGGTCACTATCATTCATTGGCCCTGAGAGGTGACGGGTCTCTCGTGGCCTGGGGCGGTAACGGGGATGGTCAGTGCAAGGTGCCGGCGGGTCGCGATTTCGTTGTCATTGCGGCCGGAGCGCTTCACAGTCTCGCTCTTCGCAAAGACGGCTCTCTGGCAGCCTGGGGCCGCAACGATTACGGTCAATGTGACGTGCCGGCAGGCGACGACTTCGTTGACATTGCGTCACATTCGTTCCACAACCTGGCCCTGCGTTCGGACGGCTCGGTTGCCGCATGGGGCTTCGATCGGTACGGCCAGTGCGATACGCCACCAGGCAAGGATTTCGCCGCCATTGCCGCGGGTTGTTTTCACTGCCTGGCACTGAAACCTCAGGTGGTTGAGGAACCCCGGGAGCAGGTAGACAAGGGCGGACCCGCCGCCATAACGTCCGACGATGTTCCCGCGCGTATGGTAGCGTCGGAGCAGGCCGCACCATCGCCGCAGGAGTACAGCGAGGCCGCATCACCGGTTGCTCGCCACGCGTCCGAGCCGACGGCTGCTTCCATACGCCAGGCCAACATACAAGGACGTGATGATATCGCCCCCGACAGCGCCGATACAACCGTAGCAGCCCGGGCACGCTCTCTTGCCTCGGTCGTTCCTGACCGGATGGAAGCTGCCGTTGCCCAAACCAATGACCAGCCTCCTCCCAGCGCAGCCGCTGAAACCACGGGGAGCCTCCAAACCGGGCCCGCGCTTTCGGTACCTGGACCCAGGGACCTCGTCACCGAAGCCGAGTTCCAGGAACTCGTGGTCGATGCGTCCGGCGCCGCTCTCAATAGCGATCAGGACACTACCGCAGGACGCAGGGATTACCCCGGTTGGCTGGTCGCCGGCGCTGCAGTGGTTGGCCTGATCGCGGTCGGCGCGGTCCTGGTCGCTTACCGAAAACACTTGCTCGACGGGTTGCTGGACTTACGCACGTGGGATCGTATTACCACCCACAAACACTACTGATTGACCTTGCGTCCGTCCGTCCGCGCGGGCGAGTCCATAACACCGAGTAAGTGAAGCCGCTATGGTTCAGCAGCGATGAGTTGGTAGCTGACGAATGCGACGAAGCGGCTATCGGGCGACCAGGAGGGGACGTTGATGGTACCCTGGCCGCCGAAGAGGTGCGTCAGCACGCGCGGCTTGTCCTCGCCCAACGCCATGACGCGCAGCACCACGTCCTTGTTGGCCGGGTGGCCCTTGACGCTTTTGTCATAGGAGAGAAAGACCAGGAACTTGCCGTCGGGGGAAGGATGCGGGAACCAATCATTGTACTGTTCGTCGAAGGTTACTTGCTTCTGCTCCGAGCCGTCCGCCCTCATGCGCCAGATCCTCATCTGCCCCGTACGTTCGGAATTGAAGTAGATAAAGCGGCCGTCGGGCGAATAGTCCGGCCCGTCGTCCAATCCTTCGGCATGGGTCAGCCGGGTCTCCGGTCCGCCTGCGACGGGGATCGTGTAGACATCGTATGCACCGTCTCGGGCGGCGCAGTATGCCAACGTCTTGCCGTCGGGCGACCAACCATGCCAGTACGACGGCCCCAGGGGCGTGACGAGACGCGGCGTGCCGCCGCTGGCGGGCACAACGAAGATGCGTGATTCGCCCTCATGGTGATGGCTGAGGGCGAGCCACTTGCCGTCGGGGGAGAAACCGTGGTCGTTGTTGCATCGGTCCGCCGGGCCTGTATCCAGGAGCCGGGGCTCACCGCCGCCGCCGATGGTGTAGAGCCGACCTTCGCTGTTGAAGAGCAGGTAGCTGCCGTCCGGCGACCAGTTGGGCGCCTCGAAGTGACGGCGGGCCTGGTGCACAACATGCCTTTGGCCCGTCTCGACCGAGATGGTTTCCAGCGTGCTTTCGATGACCCTCTCGTCGTCGGCGACCTTACCCATGGCGTCCAACCTCACTTTCGAAAAGACCGCCGTTTCGGTGGTGGCATTGTCGTGAGAGCAGACAGCCAGTCCCGCGTACACGGGGTCCTTCAGGGGGACAGATAGCGAACCGACGGGCTGGAAGGCATCGCCGTCGCGCGATACCGACAGAGTGAACACGTCGCCGTGACGTTCGAGTCGGATCATGGCCGGGGCCGGCACGGGCGATTGAATCTCCTCGGTCACACCGCCTTGCTCCTTGCGATACTGAAGAGAGATCAGACCGTCCCCGTGAACGACGGCGTCGACATAGGCGGCATCGTCCTCCAGGCTTTGGCGCAACATCCAGCCGGCTTTGCGGTGCGGATGCAAACCTTCCGCTTGCCAGTCAATATCGGTGGTGGCAATCACGTCGCCCGACACCTTCCGCCAGACAAAATGAAACGCATCCCTCGTATCCCAAATATTCGCTCCGCCGCCAGTGACGACGTACTCCTTGCCGGAACCCTTGTACTCGATAGAGCCCGCACGTCCCACCGCGCCGACGTTCTTCTCGCTCTCGAACATTCCGAGGCGCGCATTGTCACGCGCGCCGGCACAGGAAGATAGCATTGTGCCCGCGACCGCCGCGGCCAGGCAGAATTGCATCACACGCCATAGGTTCATACGCATGCACCCCCAAATCTCGCGCTTGGCGCAGGCCGCTTCGGCGGCCTTGTTTGCTCAACGCGCTTCGATGTTTCGGATGTGAATGTCTTTGTACCAGGCCTCGGTGGGTGGGCCCGCGTGGACCTGCAGGCCGATGAGGCCGGTGCGTTCGATGGCATCGTCGGCCTCGGTGTAATCCACGGTCTGTCGGCCGTTGAGCCAGAGCTGCACTCGGGGCCCGACGCATCGGATGCGATAGTCGTTCCACTGACCGGGCTTGAGGATCTCGCGCAGCTCTTCGGGGGCAGGCTGGGCGAGGATCTTGCGCCGCCGCGATTCGTCGTAGAGACAGCCCCAGTAGTGCTGGCCCATGTCGGCTTGGTAGCCGATCATCTCGTGGTGGTTCGGGATGCGCCGGCTGCGAATCTGGATGCCCGCGTTGGCCTTGGCGAGATCGCCCAGCAGTCTGACTTTCAGTCGCAGCTCGAAATCCCCGTAGCTTTTGGTCGTGCAAAGGAACTCGTTACGCGGAATCCGCTCTTTCAGGTTGCCGGCCACGATGGCGCCGTCCTCGATGCGGAAGTAATCCATGTTGCCTTCCCAACCGTCGAAGGTCTTGCCGTCGAAGAGTGAAACCATGCCGGCCGAAGCGTCTTGGAGGAACAGGTGAACACCTTTCTTGTTGGCGGTGACGATGTCGAGCCGGCCGTCGCCGTTCATGTCCACAACCTCGAACTGCGTGCCGATGCCGGAGTTGTCGTCGATTTCGTGTACCACGAAGTAGGCGCTGCCGTTGCGCGGTCGGCGAATCTCGAGCCAGAGAACCACGGCCGGGTCGCCGCTGCCCGGGTCATTGCCGTTGTGGGCAAAGTAGCGCTTGCCCGTGACGACGTCCATGATCCCGTCGTCGTTGATGTCGGCTAAGCGCAGGGCGTGCACCTGGGAGTACTTCTCCGTAATCGTGTGCTGTTGGAATCGCGCGCCGGGCAGTTGTTCGAACCACCAGATCCCGTAGTTGTGGGCGGAGCTGGTGATGATGTCGCTGTCGCCGTCGCCGTCCACGTCGTAGACGAGCATGTCCGCACAGGCGGGCCCCAGTCCGACGCGATGGAACTTCCAGTTCTTTTGGGTTCGATCCTCCGGCGCCTCCCACCAGCCTTCGGTCACGACGACGTCGTTGCGGCCGTCGCCGTTGACGTCGCCCACGCCGAGGCCGTGGCTGAAGCGCTCGCTGCCCGGGGCCTTCGGGCCGCCGATGATGTGCATGTCCCACTGCTTATACGGATCGTCCGGAATACTGAACCACGCGATGTACCCTTCCGGCTGGACGCCCCAGACCGCCACCGGTTTGCCGTTGCCCAGCAGATCGGCGAACAGCGGCGTCTCGTTGCAGGCGCTGCGGGTCCCCGTGTGCACTTTCCAGTGACCGGGTTTGTTCTGCGGGTTTTCATACCACAGCGAAGGCTCGCCCATCATCGTGGTGATGACCGAATCGACCCAGCCGTCGCGGTTCACGTCGCACGAGAAGTTGGCAAACGTCTTGCTGTAGCCCTTCGTACCGTCGTATTTCCCCGCCGCAAGCAACTCGCACATATCCCAATCAGGAGCCGTGTACCAGACCTCGCCCGCCATGATATCCAACTTCCCGTCGCGATTGACGTCGCCCACCGCCACGCCCTCGGAGCGAAACGCCGTGTCGATCGTGGTCTTGTTAAAACGCACCTGCCCGGCGTCCGCAAGGGTGCCCAGCGCGATCATGACGACCAGCCCGGCGGCAATCCCCGTGCGGCTCTGCGAGAACCTTCTATCCTGCCTTCGCATAAAGAACACCTCCCATAGATGCAATCACAACCCTTGCAAGGCAACCCGACACAACAGCCTGTTCCGCGCCGAACCGCACTTGCAGGACGACCCGCATTGTCCCAGTTCTCGTGCCAACGGTCAAATGCGAATTCTCATGCTCATCTCATACAGTCGCTGGCGGTCACGCAATCGGCGTTCGAGAAATCCTTGCTCTTGCGGGCGCCGAAGGAGACAATAAGATGATGTTGTCAGCAGCCAAGAGGAGAGCAAATGGAATACAATGCGGAACTGGAAAAGGCTGAGGCTCAATTGCGAGACAACCTGCGCGAAGAGAGGCACGCGCGAGAAGAGCGTCGCAGACTGTTGTGGACCTGGACCGACAACGCAATCGGGGTCGCCGCCATTTTGCACTTTGTTGCAGCCGCTGGTTGGGCGGCGGCCTTCGCCGTGCTGACTTTGCTGCGGATCTCGGGCAGGGAGGTGTCCGGATGGGTGTGGGCTTGTTCTCTGCCGGTCGCCATCGCGTTTCTCGGGGTCGGTCTGGCCCTCGTGCGCGTGCTGGATTTGACGACCCGACCGAGCGACAGAGGCCAACCTGGAGCCAGACAACCAGACCGTTCAGTGAAGCGGGCCAACGCAGAGACCGATATGGCCGGCGACGCACCGCCCGGTTTCGCGTAACGCGTGCCCTGCGATGGCAAAACTGTACCCGGCAGCGAGGTCTCCGCGCGGTTCGTCATTTGGACACAACGCCGCAGGGGCAACTCCCTGCGGTCGCCCGTCTCTTCCGGTCCAGCGCCGGACGTCACCGGGCCATCCGGACAGGCCGGAGGCCTGCCCCTGCATGCCCGCGGGTAGGACATGAGAGCACGCGAGTTGATGCACGGTTCAGCACGAGGGCGCCAGGTTACCGCGCCGGGGCCAGTTGGAGTTGCCAGACGTTGACGGCCCGCCAGTTGTTCGGGTTGGCCGGCTCCAGGATGGCGTGGTAGATTCCCGGTGCCTCGAATCGCAGGCGACCGACGTCAACCTGGGTGCTCCTGTTCCAGCTACCGGTGGCGGGGACGTCGAATCGTACCTGTTTGTCCCCCACGCGGAGCCTCAGTCGTGACGCGCCGGTCGCGGCAAACTCTCCCCGAATCATGTGGACGCCGGGCGCACCGATCCGGACCAGCCAATGGACGCTTTCCTTCGGGTCGTCCCAGAAGCCGATGTTGGTGCGCGAGCCTTTCTTTTCGGTGTTGATCTTATCGCCGTCGAGCACGGCCTTTTCGGCCGTCAGCGTAACGGCGTTTTCCGACATGAAGAGGGCGTCCGGACTGGGCTCGATGGCGAAGCCGCTCAGTTTCAGCGCGTAGGCGTACCGACACGGCCGCTGGTCCGGGGCCAGCTTCGGCATGGTGATGACGGGCTGCTGCTTATCGTTGATGCGGTAGCGCAGCGAGCGACGGTGGCCGATGAGCTCTATCTTCGCATTCGCGCGGGCCCTGTTAACCTGCACGAAGCGCAGCGTGACATCGTTGTCGGGCCAGCCCATCAGGATCGCGTAGAGCGCCTTGCCGTCCTTGCTGCGGGTGTAGCGCACGTCCTGGGCGGTATAGGTATCGGCTTTGAGGAACGAGCCGCTTTTGGTCTGGCGGGTCGGGCCCTCCCCGAACGTTTCCCACGGCCGCGCCTCGTAAATGGCTTCGCCGCAGACCTTCAGCCACTTGCCCATCTCGCGCAGCGTTTGCTGCTGATCGGGGCTGATGGTCCCGTCGGCCTTGGGACAGACGTTCAGCAGGAGTACGCCGTTCTTGCTGACGATGTCGATCAGCTCGTGGACCATCTCCACGGTCGGCTTGACGTCGAGGCCGCGCACCCAGGACCAACTGTTGCGGGCGGTCGAGTCGTCGGTTTGCCAGAGCTGCTCGCCGATTCCTTTGGTCCAGCCGCGTTCGATGTCCAGGGCGCCGACGCCCTCGGGCAGGTGATCGCCTTTGCGTGTGATAATCACCTGTTTGCCCCAGATCGCTTCGTGATTGTAGTAGTAGGCGGCCATTTTCTGCTTGTACTCGTCCGGCACCTTGGCCAGCCCGAAGTCGAACCAGATCTGGTCCGGGCGGTACGCGTCGATGACCTCCTTGAGCTTGAGCAGCCAGCGGTCGCGGGCCAGCGTGCGATCCTCCATCGTCGGAAAACCGTACAGGTCGGCATACTGCGGGTCACCGGTGTCCCAGGCCTCTTTGGGCGTGTAATAGCCCTGGACGTTGAACGCGTGATGGAAGGACGTGATGATGCGCATGTTTCGCTTACGCAATTCTGCGATCAGCTCACCGGCGATGTCGCGTTTGGGCCCCATGTTGCCGGCGTTCCAGCGGTTGACCTGGCTGGCCCACATGGAAAAGCCGTCGTGGTGCTCGGCCACCGGCCCGGCGAACTTTGCCCCGGCGTCCTGATACAACTGGGCCCACTCGGCCGGATCGAACTTCGCCAGCTTGAACATGGGAATGAAATCCTTGTAGCCAAACTCGGAGGGATCGCCGTACGTCTTGATGTGGTGCTTGTAAACGGCATCCTGCGTCTGGTACATCTTGCGCGGATACCACTCCGTTCCAAACGCGGGCACGCAGTAGACGCCCAAATGAGCATAGATGCCGAACTTGGCATCCTGGAACCATTCGGGGATGTCGTGCCT
>Ga0272442_10011392_pt1 | contig 10851 bp, 10 predicted proteins | sample SSMForm2O_FD_200262 | JGI IMG/M metagenome (GOLD analysis project Ga0272442, IMG submission 200262) | Marine sediment archaeal communities from Little Sippewissett salt marsh, Falmouth, MA, United States - SSM-Form-2O | ecosystem: Environmental > Aquatic > Marine > Wetlands > Sediment ... | reverse complement strand
TCCTTCTTTTTAAAAATAAAAAAGCCTTATATTAAATGCCAAAGATATGGGAATTGTTTAGCTCCCCAAACAAAACGATTTTGGCAACTTTTGTATGAGGGAGGAAATCGAAAAAGCATATCGAAAGTTAGAAGAGACAATTGGGATGTCTTAAGGATTTATAACCGTTAATCCTTCAAAATTTAAATAATATCTAAAATTAAGTATTTATAATATATTTATAAAAGAAAAATTCTTCTGCTGAAAAGTTAGAAAAAGTTACCGAATTATTGAGCTAATACAACGTTTTTCTGTTTTAAGCTCTAAAAATCTTATTAAAAGTAATTCCTGTTAATCTGGGTAATTGTCTCAATAAATTTCTATCCAATTCTTTTTAATATTTAAAAATCTCAATTTTTTATTTGTAGTGATTCATTGAAACACCAATATTATCCATGATTTTTTATGGTTTTCATCACCTGGGGATATTTTCTGCTGGTTGATTCTTTTTTATAAGCATAAGCTCTTATCAAACAAAGAACCATCACCAGTATTAATTCCTATCTGTAATTCAAATTCCAGAGAATGATTTAATCATATGCTTAGAAGACATTTTACAGTTCTATATAGACATCATCGTTTTTATCGATATTTTTTTATTTAAATTACTTTGAAAATCTGTTATATTAGTTTTTAGTATCAACTTAAAATTATCTGAGGAAATATATGATTCCCAAAAGATTGGTATATAGTTCTACTGCAACAATATTAATATCATTATCCATTTTTTTTAGAAAGATGGCTTTAACTAAAAATGTATTACCTATGACCTTTTTTATTCAATTTATTTTAATTGCCTCTATTATCCTGAACATAAACTTTCTTCTTTTTCAGAGAAAATATATTAAAAAAATTAAAAATATAAAACGATGGGAATGGCAAAATGCATTCCTTGCCGGATTTTTTCTTATTTCTGCTTATCTCACCAGCACATATGGCCTTAAATTAACTACTTCTATTAATTATAGCTTTATTATTAAAAGTAATTTAATCTTTACCCCCATACTTGCATTTTTCTTTTTTAAAGAAAAATTTACAAAAGAAAAAATATTTCTTATCTTTGCTTTTTTTACCGGTATTTACCTGGTTACCACCAGTGGGCAATTTATTCTTCCTCATCTTGGTGATTTATTGATTATACTAGCCGCTTTATGTTTTTCCTCTTTCTATACAACTAATAAGAAACTGGCAAAAACGTTTGAGCCGGAAATAATCAGTTGGGGAGTCATTTCTTGCGCTGCTATCTTTGCTTTAATGCTAAGCTTTACTCTGAAGGTCAATATTTTTTCATCAACAGGATTCCTGTTCGTGTTTCTTACCGGTCTAACAGAGGCACTAATTATTCTTTTTATGAATAAAACTGTTCGAATTACTACTATGACCTATTATGTTATGATGACTATGTTTGTCCCTATAATCAATCTAATTCTGGGTATTTTATTCCTGAATGAAATTATTAATATTGTACAATTGATCGGAGGTATTGTCCTGATTATTAGCGGAATCATGGTTCAGAGATTAAAATACTAATATTTTTAAAGGGGTAAAATATTATTAGTTTATCTGAATAAGTCTCGGATCAATTTTAATTTAAATTTAGGATATTTATCTGCAATAATACCTGGCATAATGCAAACAGTCATCAGGTTTTCAAACTTATAGGGCCTTTTGAGGTTTAATTTTTTGTTCTAGACAGTTAATCAAATTATTTGTCAAGAATAAAGATTTGACCCCTATCACTCATAGTAGTGATTTTTATCACACAAAGAATCGTCCCCTGTTCTATTTTCTTATTTCATTTTATTTTTCAACCAATACCCATATCAATTCACATGGTTCCATTGAATCATTATATGAATAATGAGCTTCACCAGCTGGAATAAACCCCGCAGTGTTAGCTTTGCTTGAATAAACTTTCCCATCTATAACAATTTTAGCTTCGCCCTTTATAATAAAAGAGTATTCATCTCGCTCGTGACAAGATAGTCCTTCTTCTGGAGAACGTGCTCCCGGATTAAAGACCGCATAACCAAAAGTTACCTTATCATTAGATGTATTTGTTTCATCGAAGAAAGTAACTAACTCACATGGGAACTCAAATATTTTCTCTGATTTCACATAGTTTTTCTCTATCATCATTCACTCCACTAAAATTCTTTTCTCAATTTTGGATCTAAAAAATCTCTAATACCGTCACCTATGAAGTTTGCGCCGATAGCCATAGAAAGTATAGCTAATCCGGGAAATGTACAAATCCACCATTGCATGAAGTTATCCATTCCGTCAGCAACCATTGCTCCCCATTCCGGTGTGGGAGGAGGAGTACCTAATCCTAAAAAACTCAAAGTAGAGAAAAATAATATTTGATTACCTATATCAAGTGTTGCAATAATCACAACCAAACCAATGGTATTTGGTAAAATTTCTTTTACCAGTATTCTAAAATTTGACGCACCCAAAGCTCTTGATGCCTCAACATAATCATTTTCTTTAACAGAAATGACTGCACTTCTCATAACCCTGGCGTAAGTAGGCCAAGCAACAATAACCAATGCAAGTAATGTATTATATAAACTAGGTCCTAATACAACACCTATTACCATGGCCAGTATTAATGCGGGGAACGATAAAATCATTTCAGCAATACGCATCATAATATCATCCACGATTCCACCTGCATAACCGGCAATACCACCATAGATACTTCCAAGTGTTCCTGCTAATATAACGGTAATCAATCCAGCTGAAACACTCAATTTTGCACCTACTATTACTCTACTAAGAATATCTCTCCCTAATCGGTCAGTTCCAAACAAATGAGTCTGATTAGGTGGTTTTAATCTAGCAACCAGATCTTGTCCTAAGGGATCATATGGCGTTATTATATTGGCAAATATAGCTATTAATATCCAAATAATGCAAATGGTTGTTCCAATAGCGAAAAACAGATTAGTCCGATACATTTTAAAGAATTGTTTCATCAATTGCACCTTACTCTCGGATCAATGACCCCATATAGTATATCTATTATTATATTAATTACAGCGTAGTTTACTGCGATTAATAATGATACCCCGATAATAGCAGGGAAATCGAGATTTTTTACGGATTGAAAGGCAAATTGACCAACTCCCGGCCACGCAAAAATTGTTTCTACCAATACCATACCTCCCAGTAAATTACCAAAACCTACACCTATTACAGTTAAGACCGGAATGGCTGCATTTCCCATAGCATGCCTAAACATGAGGGGTGCCGCAGATAATCCTTTGGCACGAGCCGTTCTAATATAATCCGTAGAAAGTGTTTCCAGCAGGCTAGCGCGCGATGTTCTGGTTATCAAACCCATGGTAAAAGAAGCTAAAACGGTTGCAGGTAATATTAAGTGAGATAAACTATTAAACATGGCTTTAAAATCACCGGTTATTAACCCATCCAGGACATATAATCCGGTGATACGTTGTGGCGCTTCAATACCTAGTGAAAGTCTTCCTGTGCCGGGAGCCCAACCTAATTTATAATAAAATACATATAAAACCAATATTGCAAACCAAAAACTAGGTACTGAAACTCCCGTAACTGATATAGCTCTTAATGACTGGTCAATCATAGAATTTCTTTTTGTTGCCGATACTATCCCAAAGAGTACACCAAAAACAGTTGCCAGTAATATCGATAAGGATGCCAGCTCAAAAGTAGCCGGATAATATCTTTTTAATTCTTCTATCACTGTATTACCGGTTCTAATTGATTTTCCAAGATTACCTTGCATCAGGTTTTTCATATACATACCATACTGAATAATGAGTGGTTTATCCAATCCCCATTCCACTTTAAATGCATTTACTATTTCCTCATTAGCAAGACTACGAGGACTCAGATATGCTGAGACACCGTCTCCCGGAACCATTTTGGACAGAATAAACACACATGTCGCCACACCTAAGAGCAACAACAATAAAAATAATAATCTTTTTATAATAAATTTCAAAAAATTCAATATTTATTCTCCTTATTATTTTACTGTCGATTTGTTATAAGCAAGGGTGCAGTTTTCATTCTTGCATAGAGGAGAAAATGACACAATATGATACCTCTCCTTTATGCCATAACTTATTTATTTAAGGAAAGTCCTAAAAAAGGACTTTCCTTAAATTTTTATTTGCGTATAAAGTTATTTATTTTGCTTTTCCTACCGCTGCTAAATCTAATCTGTAAATATTAGAATATTCTACATTGGACACTTTGTTTGAAGCAACAATATACTTGGGATATTGAGCGTATACAATGAATGGTGAATCTTCAGCAGTTGCTCTTTGTACTTCCTCTATTAAAGCTGCACGTTTAGCCAAATCAGGCTCTCCTATAATTTTATTGAACATTCCTGCCAATTCAGGATTCATATCCGCGGTCCAACCTGTTCTGAGTCCTACAAATTGTCCCGGCAAGAAAGCCATTTGGGTATTCGGATCATAATAATCAGGTCCCCAATACATAACTGTAAAGCCTAAAGTGCCGTCTCTGTAATCATCACCGTATCCTCCACCCCATTCTTTAGGAATGATATTTATAGTGATACCAATCTCTGCTAAGTCAGCTTTTACTTTCTCAGCTATTAAAGTAAGTGGAATACCTTCAGGCGCTAAATTACTGACAGGAAAATCAATTTCAAATCCATCAGGATATGGTGATTGTGCCAGAAATTCCCTAGCCTTGTCTAAATCTCTTGCTGAAGCTGCATCGATAGGATCTAATGCACCCAAAAAACCATATTGTACGAATGAAACAGGTGTTATTGTGCCATCACCGATGATAGTTTGTAATCCGGCATAATCAATTGCATATCTTACTGCTTTTTGTACAAAAGGATCAGACACTTCTTCTCCGATAGCAGGGTCGTTGTGCATTAATAAAAATCCCATGGTCATGGTTGAACCGGAAATGACATTTACCTCAGAAGATGATGAAACGCCTGTTATTTGGTCAGCACTTAAGTTAAATGCTATGTCAATATCGCCTTGCTGAACTGAGATTAATTGAGAATTTGCGTCTGGCATATCCACGATTATAATTTTGTCATATTCAGGCATTTCCCCCCAATAATCCTTATTTTTCACCAATACTAGAGCATCATCAGCTACAAAACTTTCCATGATATATGGACCAGAACCAGCAGATGTATTATTTAAATAATCTTGGGCTTTATCAGCAGTTGGGGCTGTTTTATCACTTACACCACCATTTTCTATGACTATTGCACTATCTAAAACAGCATAGGAGGTAGAGGTAGTTTTTGAAATAAATGATGAGTCGGGCTGTGATAAGGTAATAACTACTGTGTCCTCATCAGGTGCTTCAATACTAACAACACCATTTCCATCACCATCCACTAATAATGCAGTTGCATTTGATTGTAGATTCTTAGCTCTCTCAAAGCTGAATTTAACATCAGCTGAGGTGACATCATTCCCGCTAGCAAAAACTGCATCAGGATTAAGGGTAAAAGTATAAGTTAATCCATCTTCTGAAACCTCAACTCCACTTGCTAGTTGCTCAACCGGAAATTCGGAATCAGGTTTTATTTCATATAGAGTATCGTAGGTAACTCCAATAACCATAGGAGCATATAACTCATATGCATAACCCGGATCGAATGTAAAGTAATCAGGTTGTAAAGCAATAACCAAAACATCTTCTGCGGATTCGCTATACGCTGTCATTATTGATAATGATAAACATAATAGTAACACCAAAATTATAAAACTTTTTTTCATGATAAAATCCTCCTTTTTTATAATAAAATGAATCATTTATTTAAATAAATGATATGTTAAAAAATGTTTGCGTTTTAACTCTTTAAGTTCAGATTCTGACTAATTTACATAATAAAATCCTCCTTTTTTTATAATAAGATACATGACTTATTTAGCTAAATGACAGGCTACAAAATGTTTATCTTTTAGTTCTTTAAGTTCAGGTGCTTCCGACTTACATTTTTCAATGGCTATAGAACATCTGGTGTGAAATTTACATCCGCTAGGTGGATTTGCCGGATTGGGAACATCTCCTTTTAGCAAGATTCTATCGTCTTTTGAAGTGGTTCCAACTTGTGGTATGGAAGATAGTAATGCCTTAGTGTAAGGATGCATTGCTGATTCGTAAAGTTCGGAATAGGTAGCTATCTCCATAATATTACCCAAATACATCACTGCAACTCTATTGCTGATTTGATAAACTACATTTAAATTATGGGATATAAATAAATAGGTTAAATTAAATTCTTTTCGCAAGTCATTTAATAAATTGATAATTTGTGCTTGAATCGAAACATCCAATGCTGAAACAGCTTCATCACATACTATAAATTTGGGGTTTAATGCTATTGCCCTAGCAATTCCCACACGTTGTTTTTGTCCTCCGGACAACTCATGAGGATATCGAGTTTTATAATAACTTGCCAAGCCAACTACTTCTAATAGTTCATCAACCCTTTTTTCGCTAGTTTGTTTATTAAATATTTTATGAATTAACATCGGTTCCAGTACGATGTCTTTAATACGTTTCCTTGGATTTAGAGATGAAGATGGATCTTGAAATACTATTTGCATTTTTTTACGCATTGATTTAAGCTCTTTTTTTGACAAAGAGCCTATATTGGTTCCATCAAATATTACATTACCGCTTGTAGGTCTCACTAAATGCAGTATCGTTCTACCTAAAGTGCTTTTTCCACAACCACTCTCTCCTACCAGCCCAAAAGTCTCTCCTCTATAAATGTCAAAATTAACATTATCGACTGCTTTTAGCACAGAGTAAGGGCTTTCTTTTGTTTTATGAATGTGAAAGTGTTTTTGTAAATTATTTACACTTAAAAGTATTTCCTTATTCATTAGATTACCTTTCTGATTCATCATTTATACAACCAACATCTTACAAAGTGATTTTCTTCTAACTCGTATAGGTCAGGTTCCTGTTCTTTACAAATATTCATTGCTTTATCACATCTTGGACAAAAACTGCATCCTATTTTTTTTTCAGTAGGATTTGGAACCATACCTTTTATCTCTTCTAGTCTATGTTTTTCTTTTGTAATTGTAGGAATTGACTTTATCAAGCCTTTAGTATAAGGATGATAGGGATGGTTAAACAATTCTTCTGTATATGCTTGTTCCACAACATGTCCCGTATACATGACAATTACTTTATCGCAAATTTCGGAAACAACGCCTAAATCATGGGTTATCAGAATAATTGAGGTATCATGGATATTGTATAATTGATTCATTAAATCTAATATTTGTGCTTGAATAGTAACATCAAGGGCAGTAGTAGGTTCATCTGCAATAAGAATTTTCGGTTCACAAGCAAGAGCCATTGAAATCATAACTCTCTGGCGCATGCCACCGGATAATTGATGTGGAAAATTTTTTGCATTGGTTTTAGGGTCAGGAATACCAACGCTTCCTAATAATTTAATGGCAACTTCTTTGGCTGCTTTTTTCTTCATGTTCTTATGTATCATTAAAGTTTCAGCTATTTGATAACCACAAGTTAAAATTGGATTTAAAGATGTCATGGGCTCTTGAAATATCATGGAAATATCATTTCCGCGGAGTTTGCGCATCTTTACATCACTTTCTTTTGCCAAATCCAGTCCTTCGAATAGTATTTCTCCACTACTTATTTCTCCAGGGGGATTAGGAATAAGACCCATAATAGCTAAAGAAGTTACACTCTTTCCACTGCCACTTTCTCCCACTATGCCCAACTTTTCACCTTTTTCTAAAGAAAAATTCATTTTATTTACAGCAAGAACCAGGCCTTCTTCAGATTTGAATTGAATCGACAAATTTTTAACTTCTAATAAAGTCTCTTTGGAGTTAATTCTCATAATAACACACAGCCTTATTGTAATTTATTAACTTACATAAAAAAAACAGTTAAAAAACATCTTAATGATTATCTTGGTATATAATGAATTTAGAAATAAGATATAAGATAATAAGAACCATTATAATTGGCATAAAAATATACAAGAAATTATTAAGGCTTGCGAATTAATTCAACCTTACAATTCAATTTTAACCTTGCTTATATCACTATTTCAAATTTTTTATTATTTTATTTAAGATTCCTTCAATGTTAATATGGCCATTAGAGGCTCAAGGAAAATCTACAAAACAGACTGAAATGGATACTTTTAGCAATTTTAGTAATAACTTTCATTTTGCTAAAGTATGTAAGGATAAGAGAATAACAAGCTCAATTAATTTCTTAAAAGCCAAGATGTTGTCAATATATAGACAAAAAGTAGTATTGTTATTGTATAGTATTACACTATCTAATATAGCTGTCAAATGAACTTAAACATTTCTATATGATAATTATTTCTTTTGTAAAATGATTTAATACTTCAGGACCATCTGCTGCAATTACAACGATATCTTCAATTCTTATACCAAACTTATTTTGCATATAGATGCCTGGTTCTACGCTAAAGGCCATTCCCCTTTCAAGGACTTGTTTGTTACTTGTCCTTATATAGGGTGCTTCATGAACACTAATACCGATACCGTGACCTGTTCTATTAAGAAAATACTGGCCGTAACCTTCCTTTTTAATGATATCCCTTGATGCTTTATCCACATCTTCTGCCTTCACACCTTTTTTTGCTGCCTCTTCTCCTGCCTTGTTTGATTTGAAAATAATTTCATAGACCTTTTTTTCTTCATCAGTGATTCCACCGACAAATACTGTTCTGGAAATATCAGAACAATAGCCTTTATATTTACAACCTAAATCTAAAATAATAATATCTTTTTTTTGAATGATTCTTGAATCTTCACAGTAATGTGGCATCGAACTATTGGGACCTGAAGCAATAATGGGTTCAAATGATAATCCATCAGCTCCTTTTTCCATAAATAATTCTTCTATCTTTTTCTTAATATCTTTTTCTGAAACACCGGGACGAATAGAATAAATGGTTTCACTCATAACATCATCAGCTAATTTTGCAGCTTTTCTTAATTTTTCTATTTCACTCTCATCTTTTATAACTCTAAGCATTTCTAAAGTATGGTGTCCGTTAATAAAATTAGTATTTATTTTTTCTTTAATGTCTAGTAAATTTATCGCTGCTATACCATTGTTAACGCCAATACTCTTACCTGGTAATTTATATTTGTTCATCGCGGCTACAACTATATCAGAATATTCCTCATGGTCTCCCCATTGGTAGATATCAGCATCATCGTCAAGTTTATCTCTAATTTCTTCATAGGTTATTTCCGGAGAAATATAAAAATATCTCTTATCAGATAATAAAAATAATGATTGGAACCTCTCATCGGGTTGTGGTGAATATTTCATTAAAAACTTTAAATCTATAGATGGTCCAATCATCATTCCGTCAATCTTATTCTTAACCATTATTCCACAAAGTTTATCAACATATTTCTTATTTAACATTTTATTCTCCTTCGATTTAATCTTATTTCTCTGCTGATATCCAGGAAGCTCCGTTTAAAGAACTTTCTACGCATAGGTTAATAAACTTAACCCCTCTTGTTCCGTCTTTAAAATCAGGAAAATCTATTTTCTTATGGTATGGCTTGCCTGCCTTTTTTGCCAATAAAGCATCGGTAAAATTAGAATATATGTTGGCAAAAGCTTCATAATATCCTTCCGGAAGTTCTACAGAAAGTCGAGAAGCTTTTGAAGTTAAATGGTATATATTACCTTTCTCTTGAGATAAAATTTGTACTGGCTGTCCAATGTAAGCCACTCTTAAATCATTATGGATTTCTTGCTCCCATTCTATTGAACCTTTCTCTCCTATAACACGAATTTTTACACTATTTTTATAGCCAATTGCAATTTTAGAACACCAGTAAATTCCACTTGCCCCATTTTTATATTTAAGCAAAATCTCTGCATTATCATCAAGTTTTCCCTCTTCAACAAAAATATCCAGTTTGGCACACAGTGAATCTATTTGCAAACCTGTGACATAGGAGATAATATATTCAATATGACTTCCAATATCTGCTACACAGTGTGATTTCCCGGAATATTTCGGATCAATCCTCCATAGAGGTTTCTTCTTCCTGTTTTTTTCAGATGGTATAGTCATAGATTCCTTAAGATATTCTCCCATTACCATTCGTATTTTTCCAATATTCCCTTTATTGATTATTTCTCGAGCATGCTTTATCATGGGGTATCCTGCGTAAGTATAAGTGACACAGCCAAGTAAATCATTTTTTTCAATTAAACTTACCAATTCTTCAGCTTCTTCTGTCTTTAAAGTTAAAGGTTTATCGCACACTACATTAATACCCTTTTCCAAAAAGGATTTGGTTATTTCAAAATGTAGACTATTCGGAGTTACAATCACAACAAAATCAATTTTGTCATCCCTTGACTGTTCTTTTTCTGCCATTTCCCAAAAATCTTTATAAAGTCTTTTAGTATCTATGCCAAGATTTTTGCCGGTAGATAGCGTATTATCAAAGCTCCTTGAAAAACATCCAGCAACCAATTTCGCTTTGCTGTTAATAGACGCTGCTTTGCGGTGTACTTCGCCGATAAAAGAACCGATTCCACCACCTACCATGCCAAAATTCAATATTTTATTCATGTAATTTTCCTTTTTCGCATTTAATATTTTAAAATATTAAAGATGAATATATTCAAGTAATAAATTACCATTCTATAAAATATTAAACAATCCTCTTTTTTTAAAAATAAAAAGACAGAGTAAGAAAATAACTATATTACTCTCTTGCTCTATCCTTTTACCTGAAAGGT
>Ga0272442_10011391_pt1 | contig 10851 bp, 7 predicted proteins | sample SSMForm2O_FD_200262 | JGI IMG/M metagenome (GOLD analysis project Ga0272442, IMG submission 200262) | Marine sediment archaeal communities from Little Sippewissett salt marsh, Falmouth, MA, United States - SSM-Form-2O | ecosystem: Environmental > Aquatic > Marine > Wetlands > Sediment ... | reverse complement strand
CGGCATCTGCATCAGCGTCGGCATCGGCATCGGCGTCAGCGTCCGCATCGGCGTCAGCGTCCGCATCGGCGTCTGCATCAGCGTCTACGTCTGCGTCGGCATCAGCGTCAGCGTCAGCATCGGCATCGGCGTCTGCATCGGCGTCAACGTCAGCATCAGCGTCCGCATCAGCGTCGGCATCGGCATCTGCATCCGCGTCGGCATCGGCATCTGCATCAGCGTCGGCATCGGCATCTGCATCCGCGTCGGCATCGGCATCTGCATCAGCGTCGGCATCGGCATCTGCATCAGCGTCGGCATCGGCATCGGCGTCAGCGTCCGCATCGGCGTCAGCGTCCGCATCGGCGTCTGCATCAGCGTCTACGTCTGCGTCGGCATCAGCGTCAGCGTCAGCATCGGCATCAGCATCCGCATCGGCATCTGCATCAGCGTCGGCATCGGCATCTGCATCAGCGTCGGCATCGGCATCTGCATCAGCGTCGGCATCGGCATCGGCATCTGCATCCGCGTCGGCATCGGCATCTGCATCAGCGTCGGCATCGGCATCGGCGTCAGCGTCCGCATCGGCATCTGCATCAGCGTCGGCATCGGCATCTGCATCAGCGTCGGCATCGGCATCGGCGTCGGCATCGGCATCGGCGTCAGCGTCCGCATCGGCGTCAGCGTCCGCATCGGCGTCTGCATCAGCGTCGGCATCGGTACCTGCATCTGTAATTTCGGTGCACCAGCCCTCGGCCCTTACGAGCCAGTTGCCTGGCGTAACTACATTATCGATTAAATCCGCGCCAGAAGGCCCAGTATCAAGATCCATAGTGTTCTTGAATGCGGATGAAACCCATGAACGAGTATGCGTTGAATTCGTGTCCAGTGTCGCCGGGTACTCAGCAGTACCTCCAGTCGTTACCATCGCGCCAACAAAAAATCCACCACTTACCGATGTGGGAGTCACAGCAATTCTATTGAATGTGCCTGTACCGGCATTCTGCACAGTCGATGCCTGCTGTGTAAGCAGAACTGCGTCATAAGGATCATTATCATTTGTAGGATCATCATATATAAACAGTGTTACAGGTTCTTCATCAGCAATATTTCCATACGCAATTTCTATTGCCGTAATCTCTTCATGACCCGGCACGGCATCAAAATAATTCGCCCACCAGATATCAATGTTTGCATTTCCAACATTCATTTCTTCTGTGCCATCATCGGTCCTGTATGTATGCGGTATGCATGCATCAGGTCCTGCATCCATGTCAGCGTCGGCATCGGCATCAGCGTCGGCGTCTGCATCCGCGTCGGCATCCGCACCACCATCAACTCCAGCATCAGGCCATGGAACATCTGATGTATACGCCTTCAGGCACACATTGGCTTCTCCATAAGTAGATGCAGGAGTCAGTGTCGTGATATCACTCCACGAACTGCCATTACTGCTCATATAGCTCTCACCGGCATTTGCAGAAGCTCCCGAGCTGTACCCTGTATAGTCATACTCAAAAGGTATCGGATAATTGTATCCAGGAGTCGTAAGCTGCACGGTAATGGAGAACTTTTCTCCACTGTTCAAAACCACATTCTGCGACGAAAGCGGAATGGAATAATATCCGGCATATATTTTACTGCCTGAAACAGTTCCAGCCAGTGTTCCAGACGTGGGACCTGATGTAACGTTTCTGTAAACACTGACGGTATAACTTGAACTGTCCGCCATCATGTAAAAACCTGCGGCCTCAAGCTCCTCATCACTTACGGCCGTAAAGATATTGGCAAAGTACGCTGTGGTGCCGCCATATCCTGTGGAACTGACACGTCCGAGCGGATCGTACTGATACACGTTATCGTAAACAGTTACAGGTTCTGCGTTGTTGTAAAGAGCATTATTCGTACCAACATAAGTGTCATAGTAGGAGATATAAAAATAGCCGCTTTCTCCCCAGCCAGCACCCCAGCTGTTTCTTATTATGAAAGCACCATTAGCGCCGGGATTCGAGAGAAATTTGCCGGCATCAAAGTCGTCGTCCCATCCTACAATGTCCACACCGTGATTTGTTCCTCCTGAATCAGGATAATAGTATGCATGATGTGTCTCATTGTAGTAAGGATCGTCAAAATACATGCTCGTGGCAACAGCACCGTAATCAATAAGAGCCTGCTTTATGGCATCGTAGTCCTTGTTCGGAAAAAAGATCACCTGCTGAACATGCTTCTGTACCGGCAGGCCGGGATCTGAAGTGTCATCATTTATATCGTAAGGATCATCGCTTTCGTTTACCGGACCGCTCCATCTTGAATAATATGCAGTAGCCATAAAGCGCTGTCCACCCTCGCAGGGGCCGTAATCAAAACCGTGTGTATTTTTCAGATTCTGCTCCGAGAAATCCCTGATTTCTCCCGGCAGAAGACCGGATTCAAGAGATCCTGTAGCCGAAAAGCTCCAGCATGAACCGCATTGTCCCTGGTTACGCACATCTGTAAGCTTGCCGGCAGTTCGGAGATCATATGAAGAGTCAAAAAGGGCCTGACTCCCGGGTATTCTGTCCTTCCAGTCATGGGGCACCGGAGATTCCAGCAGTTCCGGCAGAAGCCCGAGATAATGCCCTTCGGCCGTTTCTAATCTGACAAATCCCAGATTACGCGCTCTCTGCTTGATTACAAAAACGGGATTCAGAGGTGCGGATTCCGGCCTTGAATCATTAACAAATGGCTCCTGGATCTCTGTATGACCATCATCAATTTTATGGACAATCAGATCATGATCGCCGCTGTCAGTACAGGCTTCCAAGAAAAGCAGCACCAGAACGAATACGAGGAATTTAATGCAATTATTCATCATTAATTTTTTTCAATGCTCCATCAGATACGACATAAACTATTAATACCATGTAAATTTGATTATGATATTCAACATTCAAATTAAATAGATTGTAAATTCAATATAATCAATCATAAATAATTTGTGATTTAATTACAAAAGGTTAGTCTGGTTATTCTGGTAGTCCATTTATTCATAGGACTATTCAAATTAAAAGCATTTTGATACTGTTCACAAAAGCTGGGAGACGATGATGAAGGACAACAATTCTGCATCTGATAATGGAATTCTTGCACAGGTCGCGTCAGCAGTGTTTTTTCCAAGACCGGACATGCCCTTCGGTCCTGAAGCGACAGGAGCATATGATCACATGTTTGATGTGGAACCGGGCGTAAGAATTAGATTGAGGGTGTTTCCGGCCGGAAACACAGCGCCCATAATACTGTTCTTTCATGGAAACGGCGAGACTGCCAGGGATTATGATCCTGTTGCAGAAGAATATGGACGTTTACCAGCATCATTCATAATCGGAGAATACCGCGGCTACGGACCGTGCAGCGGTACTCCGTCCATTGATAACTTTCTTTCTGATGCCCACAGTTGTCTCGATGAAATGAAGAAGGTTCTTTTAGATGAAGGACATACCGGGCCTGTTGTAATCATGGGGCGTTCCCTGGGCTCGGCTCCTGCTATTGAGCTTGCATCAGCGAGGCCGGGTGAAATAGCCGGGCTCATTATCGAAAGCGGATTCGCAAACATGCTGCCCCTGCTCGAACTTCTCGGTATTCCAGCACGCAGCCTCGGCCTTACCGAGGAACATGGTCCCCGGAATTTCGAAAAAATGCAGAGGATCTCCATGCCTACGCTGATCATGCATGCGGAAATGGATCAGATAATTCCCGTTCAGGAGGCTGAAACACTATTTGATGCCTGCCTGGACAGCCAGAAGGTTTTTTACCGGGTTCCCGGAGCAGGACACAACGACATTCAGTTCGCAGCCGGTCGATCCTACTTCAGCCATATCGCGAATCTGCTGAAGCGGATAAAATCGTAATGGAACAGGACCTCGAAATAGGCGGCGGTATCGTCATACCGGGATCTGAACTGTGGTTTACGGCTTCACGTTCGGGCGGCCCAGGGGGCCAGCACGTAAACACCACGGCTTCAAAGGTTACACTGTACTGGAATCTGGCAGCTACGGTTGCACTGGATTCTGATCAGATACAGAAAGCAGGCGAACATCTGAAAAACCGGATAAACAGGGACGGTGTGCTGCAGATTCATGTTTCAGACGAAAGAAGTCAGCATCAGAACAGGGCGGTCGCAAGACAGAGGCTCGCAGACCTGATCAGGCAGGCCATCAGGCCCGAAAAAGACAGGGTTTCCACCAAGCCGGGCAGAGCATCAAAGCAGAAACGGCTGGACGATAAAAAGAAGCGCGGTGAAATCAAGCGATTCAGAAGAACACCGGGCGAAAATGATTGAGGGCGAACCCGTCTCCAGTGTTACTCCGGTACCGGAGGGGGTACGACGATGACCTCTACTCCACTTCCACCAGGATAGCCGAAGCTGACATCGTCTGAATATCCGGCAACGGTTATGGCGATCTCCTTTTCGGACTCTATCCTGTGATGGCCGGGCTGAAGCCTGACGTGAGCGTAGCCGTAATCCGTGCCATCAACAGTCCCCAGAGGACTGAATGTCTCGGCAACCTGAGCTCCGTCCAGGATTACCTCGGCACCAGCCGGAATGATAATGGTAACCCAGTTCCGCTGATATCCCTGCGGCACCAGAAAGATATATTCCTTCTGAAACTGATCCTCTGCGGGAAGCACGATCATGGATGGATCTCCGGGATAAGACAGGGATGAGAATACCTGATTGCTTAAAAGAAACTGGGTGACGGAAAACGGCTTGTCCGGATCACCGGAACTGACGGTAAACGGCTGATCTGTAATAAACTCAACTGTCTGGTATGCGTCCAGAACAGTCGGCGCACCGTCAGGGGCCTGGGGAGAATACTCAAGCTGCGTATTGTCAAACGCTGCGCTTATTCTTAGCACTGTAGAATGGTCTCCGCCGCCTTTGGCCGCGGCCGCGGGCGCAACAGTGTACTTCGACCCCCATGCCTCAAGCGGAAGCATCTGATGCTCAACATGATCTGCACAGCATTTACTGGTGCCCGTGGGCTCGCTGGTCGCAACGCTTCCGGAAAAAACGGCCACTGGCTTGTCCGCCTGCACACGAGTACCCGAGAGATTGCCCTCTGCGCGTTTGCCGGACCCAATCGCCGTCAGCACCTGGCCTTTGTTCAGAACCACGTTCTGATACGGCCCGGGATACAGCGTTTTCGTAGGATAAAGCGTAACGGTTGTATTATCCTCGTTCGCGACAACGGCTACGAACCCGCCGGTATTGTTGTCGGATGCCGAGAATGCGTCCACCCCGACCAGTGTGGCTGCTCCCGTAATTGCCGTGTAGTCCTTCGAAAGAACGTGCACCGGAAACAGTAGTGATGCATCATTGGAATATACTGGAGTAGTATTGTCCAGCGGATTGAACTGGTATGCCGTAATCGGCACATTGCTTTCGATCCGATATGCCGTTCCGTTGCTCGTGGTGGCCCCGGGCTGAATGTTCTGCGAAGGCAATTTGAAAGTCACGATATCATCCACGGGAACGCTTTGAGTCACGGAAGGATTCGTATCCGCCCCCAGGTAAATGGATACTTCTGCGGGCTCGTCTGCAGAAGTGTTGGCAACAACAACCGCAAACTGCTGATCATGCGGTTTTACGGACAGTGGTGCCACTGAGACATTTGGAAGATCCACGGCCCAGAACTCGCATCCCTGATTAGAGCTGCCCGGATCGACACAGGGATCGGGATCCTCTATATCGCCTGCATCCCAGTCCAGATCCGAATCGCTGTCCAGATCCGTGTCTGTGTCTATGTCTGAGTCCGAGCCTTCGTCTGCTCCGGCACCATCGTCATCCTTTGCATTGTCGGAAGGGCGTTCATCATCTGCAGCGCAACTGCAAAATTGCAGTAACATAAATACTGCACTTATTATTGCTATCAGCTTTTCCATTTATTAAACCTCCAAGTGCCCGTGCCGCCTCATAATAGCTTTTATTATTCCGGGTATCAATCAACACTTAATGCCGGTTTTGCTACCATTAATAACTTGCACATATTCATGCATGAGTTTAGTCTGGCCACATGAAAATACTAAAACTGATTGGAATTACAGGTTGTATTGTGTATCTGATTGCCGGCGCAGCCTGTGTGGGATCCGGCAATGACGCTAATCAGGACCAGCAGAAGCAGCCGGCCGCCGAATCTGCAGGGGAGCAGGGACAGAACCAGGCTACTCCCCCGGGAATGCCGCCGAAGATGCCGAGCATTCCGCCCCCACCCGACGTGGCAGCCCCTCCGGCGGATGCACAGAAAACAGAGTCCGGGCTTGTGTCAAAAGTGATAAAACCCGGTACAGGCACTGAAAAACCTTCTGAAGAGGCCGCGGTTAAAGTTCATTACACCGGCTGGACCACGGACGGAAGGATGTTTGACAGCTCAATAGTAAGGGGTGAGCCGATTGCTTTTCCCTTAAAGGCCGTTATCCCGGGCTGGCGAGAGGGCGTCATGCTCATGACACAGGGTGAAAAGCGAAGATTATGGATTCCGCCCAACCTGGCCTACAACGGCAAACCGGGACGGCCACAGGGAACCCTGGTGTTTGATATTGAGCTTATAGAAGTCCTAAAAGTCCCTGAGACGCCGGGTGACGTGACGGCGTCTCCGGCCGATGCAAAGAAGACAGCGTCAGGACTGGCCTACAAGGTCCTTCAGCCCGGGACAGGTTCAAAACATCCGGGTGCAACCAGTCAGGTTCAGGTTCATTACAGTGGCTGGCTGACCACGGGACAGATGTTCGACAGCTCGGTTATCCGTGGCCAACCCGCCACTTTTCCGCTGACCAGGGTCATTCCCGGATGGACCGAGGGGCTTCAGCTTATGGTTGAAGGAGAAAAGACGCGTTTCTGGGTGCCCGTAGAGCTTGCTTATAACAACAAGCCGGGCGCACCTCCGGGCATGCTGGTCTTCGACGTGGAACTCTTGAAAATACTCCCGGACGCACCTCCTACCATGCCGCCGCCCGGCACTCCGCAGACCGGTACTCCACCGCCCCCTCCGCCTGCTGGACAGTAAATATAAGCAATCTCCTGCTGGAAAGAAAACTCCACTTTTGACGCCCTGTTGAATATCTTCATTTAATGATTAGTTTTACAACTGGTCTTTCTTGACGGTGCACGGACTCAGGCCCTATCATGCCTCTGCTCTCAAAAAACATACAAGAAAGCCATACAAAGGTGGAAATATATGAGCAACAGCGAAAAAAACGATAAATTCTGGTCAGTAAAAATTGACCCTGAAACCTGCTCTATTTGCGAGGTCTGTGCAAAGCACTGCCCCACGGGCGCATTGAAAAATATTAAAGAGGGTGATGTCCTGAGCATATTTTTCCAGTCAAGCCTGTGCAACGGATGTGGCGGCCAAAGCAACTGCGAGGAGCTGTGTCCGGAGAAAAGCATCAAACTTGTCAGGGTGGAGGAACTTCCCGAACAGGATGTTCCCGTACTGCTTATTAAGGATACAATGATTCGCTGCGCCTATTGTGACGAATTCTTCACCACCAGGCATAAACTGGACGCTGTATCGAAAAAAGGCATCAAGGACCCCGAGGATGTCTACTGTCCTCTGTGCAGACGCCAGAATATGGTCGTATCCCTGATAAGAGAGCAAACAGGTCCTGGAAGCAATCCAGAATACAGGTCTGCAAAGCACATCCTGAGAAAGGCCGGACGTCCCTTCGGCAAGCCGAAGGGCAGAAAAAGACTTTTTTGATACGGGTTCGATTCCAGTAAAAAAACCAAAGAAGACTGAGGGGTTCCCTTTATTCAGAGAGCCTTCCCGGGGTTATCAGGCAGGAGGAAGCTTGCCGATCGGGGCCTTGGGGATTTTCGGCTTGTATATCCTGCGGAATTCATATCCGGATGTATTGATAGTATTGAGCATTCCGTGACTGAGCACGAGTCCTCTGAGCGTCAGACCACCTATCAAGCCACAGATTCCGGCTATTACGCCTACGGTCAGCACGCTTCCGGCACCTGAAGTTCCCATGCTGAACCACATTACAAAAAGCAGAACAAATGGAACTGCCAGCCCTACTATCAAATCCCAGAATATAAATGAGCCAGTGCTGAGTATCCTGAGAGCGGATTCCCTGGTGTCGGGTTTTTTGTAAGATGTATGCAGATGAAGAAGAAGCACAATGGCTTCAACCAGAATCAGAACACCGCCGAAAAGCCCCAGGAGTCTGTAGGTGCCCATGGCAACCTGATCACCATACGTCCATGCCATGCCCACCATTATGGCCATAAGTCCGGTTACCATGGCGGATACCAGGAACAGGGGCGGAACAAGACCGTCACGCCAGAATGGAATACCCTTTGATGCACCGAGAAGGGCACCGGTGTAAACCATTACCAGGAAAGCAAAAATTATACCCAGTACGGACACTACCGTAGGCCATCCCGCTCCGGCGGCATATGCCTGTGCAACAAAATCGGAAGGCCAGATCAGCCCGACAAAGTGTATGAAGGCTATCAGCATGAAAACACTTATGATCCATGCTCCCCTTGAGATCCAGGAGTCCCCTGGACGGGCGATAACCCTCATAAAGCGCCCCGGTGCTCCAAGGTCTGCAATCAGGAAGAATGTCCCGATCACCAGAAGTGGAAAACCAAGGCTGACGCCGACATTCATTACCTGCTCCCATGGTCCTCCCCTCAAGCTGGCAAGTGCCCCTATCGCATAGGCGCCTCCACCGACACCGCCGAGGAACAGGTAGATTGCCAGTATCCAGCGCCAGTCTTTCTGAACTTGACCGTCATATTTGTAGTTTATTTGTGAACTCATCGTTTCCTCTACCTCCTGACAATATTTTTTGCCCTGACAAAACTACCTCGGAGGCAGGTAGTATACCTTTGGTTTGTTGCCAAGTTCCGGTTGCAGCTGGAATCCCCGCTGTCGCTTGATCAGTGTTGAAACTTCACTGTGTGGATCATCCAGATCCCCGAATATGCGGGCGTTGGCCGGACATGCCTTTACGCATGCAGGATCCTCACCCTGTTCCAGTCTGTCTTGGCAGAAATCGCATTTCGTCGATACCCCGACGCCTGACTTTTCCAGCCACTGCTGCTTGCTGAACTCCTCATATTCAGAAAGAGGCAGGCCCTCCGGAAAGTAGCTTTCCCATTCTTCCACCAGGTAACGCGCTCCATAGGGGCATGCCATCTTGCAGTATGCGCATCCAACACATTTTTCCTGCTCGACTATAACAATGCCGTTATCAAGCTGAACAGTTGCACCTGTTGGACAGACTTCAAGACATGAAGGCTCCTCACACTGCATGCACAGAACCGGAAGTGCCTGGCGTACAGTATTGGGGAATTCTCCCGTCTCACCCTTGAGAAGCCGTGCCCAGAAAACACTGGGAGGCGTGTGGTTCTTGGCTTTGCAGGCCATGACGCAGGCGTAACAGCCAAAGCATCGCTTGAGGTCTATAACCATTCCATAACGTGGCATATCATTTACCTCCCTTGATTCTCTGCCTTGTAAATTTTTACACGGCAGCAGATGTCCTGATTCAGGGTCAACGGATCAGTGTGTGCTCTATCCATTACGACGAGGTCGTTGAAAAACGTACCCTTGTTCTTTGCAACCGGCAGGTATTCGCCCCAGTGACCTGCAACAGCGGCGATGGCCAGATGATGAGGCTCAATACCCTCGGTCAGAGCTACCCAGCCCTTGACCTTCATACCCTCAGGATTCTCGAGCCAGACATTATCGCCCTCATTGATACCCTTCTCAGCCGCTGTTTTCTTGTGCATCTGTATGGCGTAAACATAGGGATCTTCCTGTGACAGCTCATCCAGCCATGGATTCTGCTGTGTAAGGGAGTTGCAGTGCATGACGGCCCGCCAGTAGAAGGTGTACATGTCGTACTCGGGATTCTTCTCTGTGTGAGTGGGACATGGATACCAGTCAGCCAGGGCCTTGAATCTTGACCAGTCCATGAAGTCCTTTGCTCCGAAAGAATCGCAAAGCTTGGTTATCTTCTCTCCACCGTCAATAAAGTACTCGAAATAAACAGGCACGCGGACAGGTGAGAACCACTTCCAGTAAACATCTTCCTTCCTCTTTGGCCATGTAAATACACCTTTTTCGCATACTTTTGCCAGACCGTTCTCTTCGCCGAAGCGATCCTTGATAAGGTTGTCACTTACCTCCATCCACAGCTTTCTGTAGTCATTGCCATCGAGCTTAAGGTTCTCAAACTTGTTCTTTTCCTCAAGAGGCCCACCATATCTGATCGGTACCGTTGCAGTGAGCCCTGCAAGGAATTTATCCAGAATGCCGAGGCGCTGGGAAATCTCAAGCATCACCTCATTGAAATCACGACGTTCGTAAAGAGGCTCGACAACGGGCTGCCTGATGGTCCATCCCCAGTCATCCTCGCCCGTGGGATGGGAGAAAGTTGACGGAAAACTGACTGCAGGCGTGAACCGCTCAAGATAACAGGCATCGGGCAGAATGACATCTGCAACTGCCTCCTCGAATTCAGTTATGTAAAGCTGGAATGAGAAAATGAAATTGAATTTCTTGAGGAAATTCTCGGTGACTATTTCTGCATTACCCATGGTCATAACTGAATTGGAACCGAAATTAATCATCACGTCGGGACGATAGGGAACTTTAAACTGTTCCAATAGATCAAACCAGTTGTCACTTGTAATGGTAAATGCATTATAAATTGATGTCGGATACATATCATGCAAATCCAGCCTAGTCGGTGGCCTTGGCTCATGAAGCGGATAGGGAAGATGGTCATAAACCCATGCTCCGGCAACCATGAGTCCGTCAGGACATGGATACGGCATCTGATAGGGCTTGCCCGTTCCCTCATAGCCTCCGC
>Ga0272442_10011390_pt1 | contig 10852 bp, 9 predicted proteins | sample SSMForm2O_FD_200262 | JGI IMG/M metagenome (GOLD analysis project Ga0272442, IMG submission 200262) | Marine sediment archaeal communities from Little Sippewissett salt marsh, Falmouth, MA, United States - SSM-Form-2O | ecosystem: Environmental > Aquatic > Marine > Wetlands > Sediment ... | reverse complement strand
CGTTGCATCCTTAGCTTTTTCCTCAAAGATCACCTGTGCCGAGCGGGCGACATTTTCCGCCACCACGACCAGGGCATACTTTTCCTTCAGAATGGAAGCGGCCTTTTCCTGTACCGTCGCCGCGTCCGCTTCGGTCGCGAACGTATCCAGTCCCAGCGCCGCAAAGGGCATCACAAAATCAGCACTGCCTAACACCGCCGCTTTGCCTTCCATACTAACCTTTCTTTCTTTAGCCGCGAATTAACACGAATATACACAAATTAAATTATTTTTAGTGTTCATTCGTGTCCATTCGTGGTTCTTATTGTATCCACTCGCCGAGCCGATCCAGGATCAGCTTCGCCGACAAACCGTTCTTCTTGCCGGTCAGCACCATGCGAACCGTTCGAATTTCGGCCTCTTTCATTAAAAAGTACGCCACCACCGGCTGCGGCCCGGCCGCGATGCTTCGTGTGGTTTTCAGAAACCCTGTAATGTAATCATCGCACTCTTTTTCCAGCTTCAAAAAAGATTTTTCACTGCGAAGATAAGAAATCGACCCCTCCAGCAGTTCATAATACGGCGTAGCAAAAAACAACTGCCCCATCGCCTCGAACCCGGTGCCTAACCCCTGTTTGAATTTATCAACATCGACAAATCCGCCGGGAACGAAAAACTGGGTCTCCTCTTCACGGCCGGCCATTTTCAAACGCAGCAGCGTTCGAATATTGGACAAATCGATCCGAAGGCGTACGATGGACATCATGAAAATATTTTCGATCTCCTGTGCCTGCTCAAGTCGCCATTTCGCTTCACATCGGTCGATTTCATGATCGATCCTGCGAATATCTTTGCTTTCATAGTAACCCAGGACGGCCGCTTCAACCGCTTCCTGAAGATACCCGGGCAATCGTTCATAATATTCCTGCTCAAAAATCTCTTCGAACTCTTCAGCAGGCACATTGCCTTCATTACTGTAATCCAACCCCAGCGGACGTTCCGTCACAATCCGGCGAATCGCCAGCCGCATATTCGCAAAGTCTTCGCGGGCACGCAGGAACGTCACGATCTCGTCATCAAGCATCAGGTCGGCAAACATTCCACGGGCTTCGGTCCGGCGAGCCATCAGCATCTGTTCGATCTGGGCGGAGTCTGCCCCGGCATCAATAGTATAGTCCGTGCCCGCCAACAGTTCGACCGCTTCCGCGAAAGAGGCGGCGTTGGCCATATCCACAAAGGTACCGCGCGGAATCATCGTCAGTTCCAGTCCCCGCACCCTCGCGGTTGGATAGGCATACCGCCAATCCTCCGGCCCAACCGGCGGATAGCGATAAAAATCAATCTCGTTTTTCAAAGCAATTGCCAATGTCTATTCCGTTTTCTGCTTAGAACCACGAATGGACACGAATAAACACTAATTATAAAAAGTATTCGTGTTTATTTATTATCTCTGAGTTATATTCTCTACAGAACAACTCTTTTCCATTCAAGCTTTGGCCTTTTAAAATTAAGAATCAGGCCGGCTCTCATATTCGCAATTTTCAGATAGTTTACCATCTGGCCTAATTCATGATTCGTAATTCGTTCAATCACTTTTGTATCTACAATCAGTTTTTCGTATGTTACCAAATCAGGTACATATTCGCCAACCTGCACACCTTTATATATCACTTTATGCCGTACTTGCTGTTTTACCGGAATATTTCTTAATTTAAGTTCAACAGCCAACGCATTTTCATATGGTTTTTCCAATAAACCATGTCCCAACTCATTAAGAACCTCTATCGCACATCCTACAACTTCGAACACCTCTTCTTTAAGAATTATTTCGTGTTCATTCGTGTCCATTCGTGGTTCCAAAACACTGTTACTCAAAAAGCATCTGGGCCAATTCCGTCTCCATGGACTCCCGAAGCGATTCAATCAGGACATCGATGCCGGCATTAATCTGCACCTTGCCGCGGGAAAGGATAAATCCGCCCGCGATATCCGCACGCCGGCTGCTGAGGCGAAGATTCCCCTTGAAGCCGGCGCCCAGCTCGCGGTTCAGATGACTGATGAACTGTTCATTGATGCGTTTTTCATTCTTGCCGACAATCACTTCTTCGTCGCCGGTCTCAACCGACCGCTTCATCAGGGTCGTCATCAATGACAGGTATGCGTCGTCCGGCAGCATGTTAACCGCCTTTTTGGCTTGCTCGAAAACATCATCCAGAATCGCCACCTTGGCGGCCAGGGTTTGTTTGACATTCGCCATCCGGGCATTGGCCAGCATCCGCTGGAGCTTGTCCTCGGCGGCCGCCTCGGCCAGGCGACCGGTTTCAGCGTCAAAATCCGTCATCTCCCGTTCAAGCTGAGAGGCCTGTTCGGCCGCTTTGGCTTTCGCGTCATGGACAATCTTCTCGGCTTCAGCATTCGCTTCGGCAAGTATTTTTTGTACTACCTGTTCTGCATTCATAGTGCAAACATCCTAATCTATCAGCACGTGTGGGTTCATTCAATTACGCCGCGGCCGGAGGATTAATCCCCAGCAGAATCAGCAGAGAAATCAAAAAGCCCAGTACCGCGTACACTTCCACCATCGCCGCATAAAGTACACCGGCTTTGACCGCCATCTCCGGGCGTTTGGCCGTCAGCAGGATACCGGCCGCACAGGTTTTGCCCTGATGGATAGCGCTGAGCATACCGGCAAACGCGATCGGCAGGCAGGCCACCATAATCGCCACTGCATTCAGCAATTGTAAACCGCCATCAGCAGCAAGAAACGCGGTAATTTTTCCCATCGCGAAAAACGCAATCACAAAGCCGTAAAAACCCTGCGTACCGGGCAGCACCACCTGCAGGAACAACTGACCGTAACGTTCGGGCTTTTCGCTTAGAACACCGGCGGCGCTCCGTGCCGCAATGCCGATCCCGACGGCCGAACCAATACCTGCCATTAACGCGGCCAGAGCGGCCCCCAGATATGCAATCCCTAATGTTGCATTGTCCATTTCACTTTCCCTTTCTAAAAACTCTTACTTTCGTGCGATATTTTTTTGAACATTTCATTGTTACGATTGTTTTTTCTTGACATTGATATAACGATAGCTCTGCTTGAGCGGCTCAAACTGCTTGCCGCCCCCGGCCATGAACTTGGTAAAGAACTCCACAAACTGCAAACGCATACTATGCACAAACGAACCCAACGCAGAGTTTGCAATATTAAATACGTGACCCCCGACGAAGATCAATGCCCCGAGTATCCAACCGAGAACGCCGCCTCCCATTACGGTCTTAACAATTTCATTGATCGCCATACCGAATCCGGCGGTTACCATGCCCAAAGCCATCAGGCGGATATAGCTGAGGACATCACCAACATAAAACACCGTGCTGAAAAGATTATAAAAACCCATCCCGACACGAGCGCCCCAACCGCCTTCACGCTCGCTGAATAATAAAATCATCACTGCCGGAACAATCGCAATGATACCGGCAACCGTTCCCAGCCATGCTAAATTCTCTCCAAACATCCCGGCTTTGCCCAATCCAAAAATCAGCAGACAGTTCAGCCAGATAAACCAACTCAAATGATCGAAAACCGCTTCTGTCTTTTCGCCGCGTCGCAGTTTATGCCAGAAACCGATAAAGACACCGGTAATGATCTGCAAATAACCCAGCCCCAATGAAATATTGAAAAAGTACATCGGCTTTTCCAGCGGGTCGAACCACATGAGAGTTTCTCGAATATGCTCGAAGATCGTATCAGGATCTCCCCCCTCGGTCCCACCATTAAATAACGCAAACTTCTGAATCATATCGCCGCACCAGCCGCCGGTTAACGCGCCAGCGACAACCGTCACAATCGAGCAGAAAGTCAGCATCATCACAAACTTACTGCCGCCCTTGATCTTACGGTTCAGCCACCACAGAAAGCCGACCATCACCAAACCATAAGCCGCATCGGTCAGGCAGATACCGAAAAACAACGCAAAAAAAGGAGCCAAAAACACTGTTGGATCAACATCTGAAACAGCGGGCATTCCATAAAGCCGGGTAACCGTCTCAAACGGAGCGGACATCGGACCGTTTTCGATCTCCACCGGGGGTTCTTCGTCCTGTCCCGGTTCAATCGCGGCGACATCGCAGGCGTCGAATTGGGCCACCATTTTTTCAAGCCGGGGCAGTTCTTTCTTTTTGACCCACCCTTCCAGAAAAACGGCATAATCCGTTGCCGGGGCGTGGGATTCGGTATGGATCCGGCCGTGCAGGTTTTGTAAATGATCAAAAAGAATCTGCAAATTGAGCTTGTTCTGGGCCAAATCGGCAATTTGCTTTTCAAGCAGATCCTGTTCCTTTTGAATCTCTGCCAGACGCTGCTCAGTTGCAGCAATATTTTCACCAACAGTACCGGACAGGCCTTCAAATGCGGCCGCTTCAAACTCAACCGACCGCAGCGCTTTCTGCACATCGCCGGCAACTTCGTTGAAGCAAACAACAATACACGCCGTCATCCGGTTCGCCGCATCGACTTTTTCAACCGCGGCACCCAATTCCGTCAGCTTTTCGACAGCTTCGTCAAAATGCTGGTCGCCAATCTGCCCCGCAAACAGGGTCGAACTGGATAACGTATGAAGCTGCTCCACGGGAACCGACAACGCTTTCCAAGGCAACAATTTGGCCAGCAGTACATTTTGGTTTTCCGCCTCTGTGGTCAGTTTTTCAATTTTTCCCTTAACCTGTTCGATCTCGCCTAAGCAGTGCATCGTATCCTGACCGGACACAACCGAGTCATACGTTGACGCATCTACAGGGGCCAGCGGAGCAAATAAAGAGGTCTCGCCTTTGGGAGCGTATGGCTTGATGAAGTCCAGGGCATCGTCGAGCCGGTCAATGGTCTCTTCGAGCGAACGGTGCCGCTTACTTTCGACGACCAACTCCGGCCATTCTTTCGTCACCATCGCCCGCTCGGCATCCAGTATCTGAACAATCCCCGCTTCCTGCAGCGATTGCAGCAATTCAACCGCCTGGCTGCGGTGGGCAACGATCATCACTTTTTGCATGGACGCAATAGCCATTTAGATTTCCATATCCTTTATCAAATGTTATCCGTACTTTACACAGTTCAAGCGCTTTAGGTTCTCAAGCAAGGACAAGCGAGTTTTCAGGGCCTCCAAGCCGGAGATTATGAGGCCTGCTGTAAACGTGAAAGCACGGTTTCGACACAACCTTGGATTTTGGCCGAACTGGATTCTTTCAGGACCGCGATTGCCTCGGCCCCCGTCTGCAGAATTTGTTCGGCCTGGGACTTACCTTCCTGCTCGGCCCGGCTCACCGCATCCTCAATCGCCTTGGTTCGGCGTTGCTGGGACTGCCTCAGAAGATCGTCACGGTGTTTTTTGGCCTCTTCCAGAATCAAACCGGCATCCCGACCTGCCTTTTCGATAATGTCCCTGGCCTCTTTTTCCGCATCCTTTATTTGTTTGATGAGTTCCATTATTTATTCCGGTAATAAACGTCAATATAATATACTGATCACGATTGAAAATTCCCGTTTCTGCGCGGCTATATTAGGCCTGCGACCGAAAGTTACGACGTTACTCGCGGGAATTGACTACCCTGAAGGGTATAGAAGCAACAAAGCCCGCGCACAATCCCTGCCACACAAGAAGGGCTATTCAACAAAAAAGATGCCCTCTTGTCCAGAGAAATGTCTGTAAAAATTCGGAAGATTATTGATAAAAATCGGCTTTTTAATACTATGATATGGCTTTTTCTATAAGATTCTTTTCTTCCATCGCCAGCAACACTAAATCTGCGATTTGCTCGTTACTAAACATCGCATTGTCAAAAACCAGGTTAAATGCCGGTTCTCTGGGGTTTTGACGCTCATAAATCTCCCGTAAACGCTCTCTTTCTTTCTCAATTTCCTCGATTTTGGCAATGGCAACGGCTTTTTCGAGGTTTTCCCGCCTACAAATCCGGGCGACTCGCCAATCCCTTGGGGCCTCCACACGGATACTGAGTCCATTGGCCAGATCCCCCGTCGCGGCGGTACCGCCCTGGCCGATAATGACCGCATACCCCTCGAAAGCAATCGTTCTGACCATCATGGTAATCTTATTTCGAACCTCGTATCCGTCCGGAATACTGCCTTTTCTGAGGCCTCTCAGGAAATCCTTCAAGAGACTGGGCTTGGATTTTCGCTCTTTTTCGAGGATTTCTTCCGCTAAACCCGTGTCATCAGCCAACTGTTTCAGTAGTTCCTTCTTATAAAGCTTCCATCGCTGCTGCTCGTCCCGCTCATTGAGCTTGGCGATGAGAAGCTCGCCCAACTCAATCCCGCCGCAACCCCATTGACGCGACAGGGTAATATACGGCCCCGGCTCCTTTTTCGTACCGATATCGTCTAAATGATCCCGTAAATAAGATGAAATCGTAGGTTTTGTCATCGCTTCATCCTTTCCAAATGAATCCCGCCAACAGGCATCCGCCCATTTCATATCAATATAGCGTCGCACCCGTCAATCCGCAAGTCCCTGCAGCCCGAAGTGAGCCAAAAAACATACCAACCCCAATAAAAAACTGCGCTCGCTGTGCGGCTATGGCTACTTTTCAAAGTACGTTAGAGTCGTCCCCGCGGAAATTTATTACCTTGAAGGGTACAAAATATCTGCATTGTTAACTTTTCAAGGGCCTCTAAATAAAAAAGGGGAAATATGCGTTTTCCGTGTTGAAAACGCCGTTTCTCTTAATAAAGTTAGAAGTTCGGAATGCATTTTCAGACAAATTACCGGAGGAACTTATTTTAAGAGCATAAAAAACCTGCTGCATGGTGAAGTTTATATAATCTCATGTCTAATAGGCCCTGCAGCAGGTCAGAGAAGAAGAAGGGTATCTGGTTTATCGGTCGTTCCAGGCAAATGGCTTTAGTTTTCAGGGCCAACCGATGCCGCTTCACCACTCGTATCACTTGCGGCCTTCTCTGACAGACGCTCCATCAGGGCAACATTCCGGTCGAAGGTCTCATCGAGCCGGTTGCGGAGCTCATCATTCCTGGCAACCGCCTCATCAAGACGTTGTTGGAGACGGAGGTTTTCGTCTTTGTAGGGCTGCACTTGTTTTGCCACTTCGGCGTTGAGGTCGTCCAACTTAGCCAGTGCGGCCATCCTGGCAGATTCGACTTCCGCCATCTCGGCTGACGATGCTTTTAGCTTGTCGGACAGGCCTTCAGTCCCATAATAATAGAGCAAGCTAAGTGCCGTGCAGGCCAATAAGGCGATGATCAACAAGAAGGTGCTCAAAAAACAGGATGTCTGCCATCGACGACATGACTTTTCAGAACGTCGTCCATTTTCACGGATCGTTTTCAGGTATTCTTCGAAGATATTGACGTTTTGCAATGCTCCGCCATTGCTTGACTTCGTGTCATGTCCGGCGTTGTCATTGTCAATGATAGGCGTTTTTAAGGGTATTGAGGCGTTGACATACTTTTTTCCGAGACGTTCAACGACGTCAAGGCGTCCTTGCTCGATCCAACGGTACACTGTCCTTGCAGTGACGCCCTCCTGTTGAGCAAAATCGTCAACAGACATGAGTAGATCCTGTTCGACTACTGTGACTTCATTGTCATTGTCATACATAATTGATTTCCTTTCAGAAAATGTCATTATCCGTCTACGATTATCGGACAAAACAAACTGAAGACTTGAAACTTTAATCGTCCGATAATTATATTTCCGTACACCTTCTATTTCAATCAAATAAATGATACGCCTATCGGATTATGAGACGCAATTGGAAAGCCAGAAGCGGTTCTTTGTTAGGGGGGGTCTATTGGTTATATTTGCTGCTGTTGATGACGTGTGAAGTCTGGAATGCTTTTGAGGGGTGGTGTGATTCTCACTTGAAAATCTACCATATTAGTACTGTTATCGCGATTGAAAATTCCCGTTGGGTCGCAGCTACGGTGGGCCTTGACCGCCAGTTACGACTTCTCGCGCGGGAATTCATTACCTTGAAGGTCATAAAAAACCGCTTTGGCAACCTTTGTCACCAAGCGGCTTAAGTGGGCGATCCGGGACTCGAACCCAGGACCCGCTGATTAAGAGTCAGCTGCTCTACCAACTGAGCTAATCGCCCTTAAACTTTTTCATTTCGGAACTTACCATGATCCCCAAACACCCCGGCCGGCTCATATATGCTGTCACTGATTCAACCGAAATGAGGAAAATCATGTAAAACGGCGGATACTTTAATGACAGAATCTCCTTTTTGCAAGAAAAATAGTGAAAAAATCGCCGCATGGAATTGAATGTCCCATTATTGCTTAAATATTCAGGAATTATGAAAACCGCCGAACGTATCTCCTGCCCCGGCTAATGAAGAATAGTATTTAGGACCTATCCACAAAAGCAATTATTCGCTGTCCCAAATTTCTCATGCTTAAATCTCATATCACCTTCATATTGAACAAGAGCTTGATCAATTTTCCGAAATCTTATCGGACTGTATAAAAAAAAAAAAAACCGCATTAACTTCATCCTGATTTGCTCCGATAGATAAGAGTAAAATATAGGTATCATTGCCCCCGGAACGTTTCGGGGACAGAAAAGCAAAAAAAGTTGATGCCAAAGGAGAAAAAGATGTTCCGGAAAAAAAGTTCTTGTTTGTGTGCAATTGCCATCGCCATCTTTCTACTTTCATTCAGCACCTCCAGCGAAGTATTTGCCGATCAGCAAAACCCTTCTGATTTGTTTGAGATGTCCCTCCAGGAATTGATGAACATGGAAATTGTTTCTGCTTCTCAAAAAACAGAAACACTTCTTGAATCCCCATCTAACATTACTGTCATCACCCAAAAACAGATCAAGGAATGGGGCTCAAGAAACCTTAAAGACGTTCTTTCTCGTGTGGCGGGATTTTATGTTCTGCCCGACCGTGACGAATGGATTCTTTCTGCCCGCGGCAATATTAGTGATAATAATCAGAAATACCTGATTCTGATTGACGGCCACAAAATGAACTCCATCGATAATTTCGGGCCGGGGCACCTGATGGAACTGCCGATGGACTTAGGCAATGTCAAACAGATTGAAATTATCCGCGGACCCGGATCTGTTGTCTGGGGATCGGGGGCGTTGGCCGGAGTGATCAATATTATTACCAAAACCGCCGCGGACCTTGGGGAATACAAACATCACGTTTCCGGCACATGGGGCGAGGATGAGACCTACAAGACCAATTTCCAGATGGGTCGAGCTTACACCGAAGGCGACTGGTATATGTTTGGTTCATACGGCACTTCAGACGGCACGCGTCTGACACAGTCCGCGGCTACCACACTGCCCATCCTCGGAACCTCCACGGGTTTCGGTTCACATCCCTACGGTACTTATACGACGGCCATGGATAAATTTGATGACAGCTATATGTTCCAGTTCAAGGGACGTTATCAGAATTGGTCGTTTAATGGCATCGCTTTTCAAAACGCGTTTTATAACCGGCACTTCGAAATCGGCCAAGGTCGAGAAAATTATCTTTCCAATGAACGCTACTTTGCTGAAGCGGCCTATCAAGACGAAATCGACGACTGGGACTTTACATGGAAAACATTTTTCGGGTACAACCGCTTCGCCTATGATGAAAGAGAATGGGCAACCGGGCTCCCTCACTCCATGCAGCGAACCTGGCAGGACAAGAGTGTGGGAACGTCTGTGGGCCTGCAGCGGGATTTCACGGACAGACTTTCATTTAACTCCGGACTCGAATATACCTATACACGTTGCGGGCCGGACGGCATTCTCGGTTCTCAGAGGACCTACTTTGAGGACCATGACATCAACGGATATGCGATTTTCAATTACCGTTTGACCGACACATGGGAAACGATTTTGGGTTCCGGTTTCAACTATAATGACAATCGCGGCACGGATGAGTGGGTTTACAGTCCGAGAGCCGGTCTGATCTGGAACGCATCGAAAGATACCACCTTTAAATGGCTCTTCAATCAGGCATTCCTGCGTCCGGCCGTCTTCCAGATGACCGGCCCGGATATCGATTCTGAAACCATGACACAATATGAATTTATCTGGGCGCAACGCGTCGGAAAAGGAAATGTTACCACGACTCTCTATTACCAGCAGCTTGATGGCTTCCTGAATATTGTGAGTCTTGGCGGAACCTCTCAGTATGCAAACTCAGGGGATTACACACAAAAAGGCATTGAGGTCGAATATACCACCCCGCTTTTTGAGGATCACACATTCTGGGCCAATGCTTCTTATGGAGAGGCCGACGCGGACAATTTCCCGGCGACCCTGCCCTATAACTCCATCCGGACCGACCCGCACGGGGAACTGCTCAATTACCCGGCTTTAATGTTCAATATCGGCTCAACTTTCAGGTTTTATGACAACAAAGTCTTTGTCAGCCCGGCGGTTCGTTATGTGGGATCCTCGAAATATCGAGCAACACCAGCGGCAACGCCCGAACTGACCGACGCCGTTTATGACGACGTGGGACCGTTCACTTACGTGGATTTGACAATCGGGTATGAACCCAAGCCGAATCTGGGCATGTACCTGGGCCTCTATAACCTGACGGATGTCCGCTCGGACACCAGTATCTCCATCTGGAACGGCACTATCGAACAGAGCGGACGATACGTGGAATTCAAACTGATTTATCGGTTCTAAACTTATCATGGGGTAAATACTGAAACCATGAAAAATAAAGTTTACATCTTAGAGATTTTACTGTTTGCGGCATTGATTGTCGCTCCGGCCGCCGGCGATGATTCGGATCAGGATCGGGAACGGGATCAATTTTCCGAAATCTTATCGGAATGTACAAAAAAAGAGGTGTCTGCTAATTAATTGATCGTTTATGG
>Ga0272442_10011389_pt1 | contig 10852 bp, 3 predicted proteins | sample SSMForm2O_FD_200262 | JGI IMG/M metagenome (GOLD analysis project Ga0272442, IMG submission 200262) | Marine sediment archaeal communities from Little Sippewissett salt marsh, Falmouth, MA, United States - SSM-Form-2O | ecosystem: Environmental > Aquatic > Marine > Wetlands > Sediment ... | reverse complement strand
AGGTTCAGTTTCCGCAGCAGTTTCCACACCGTGAGAGTACTGATTCTCACAAAGCCGTACTCTTCTGTGTCAAGCTCCTTGGCAATTCTTGCAGCTGTCCAGGAAGGATTGCCAACAGCTATCTCCTTGATTTTCTCCTCCAGTGTAGCCGGTTCATGGGCGACCTCTTCCTTCTGCTGTTCCGATGCGATAAAATCGATATTAGGCTGCTTCGGTTCCTCGGGTTTCTTTCTGGCCTTGGCCTTTGCCGGGCCTTTCCCCTTGTCAAAATCACCAATAGCATCTTCAATGGTATCAAAGGCCTTAAGTATATAATGGAACTCAAGCAGCTCGAATACCTCATACACATCGGGTATCATGCGCGCAAGCTTTAGATCACCGCCCCGTTCACGCATGCCCTTAATTTCACTGATAAATATGCCCCATCCGGCACTCGAAATATAATCCACGCTTCCGAGGTCAATAATAACCCTTACAACACCTGCTCTGAGGAGATCATCGAGAGCCCGCTCCAGCTCAGATGATGTTGTAGTGTCTATATATCCTCCTACACGTATAATGGATATATCATTTCGAGAGCCCGCCTTTTCAACAGACACTTGAATTCCTTCCATTTAGATCTCCTCAAGACAAATCACCTTTGGATGTATATAATAAAGGTAATAGAAATTGCCTACATTGTCAACTCTTTTTCTTCCTAAAGCCAATTTAATTGAATATTTTTTAAAAACATCGGCCGGAACCATAAAAATTCCGGGATTTTTGGCAGCTGCATCCGATGAAACCGGGCTACATGTACTTCTGGCGTATGATTTTCTGTATATGTTTAATACGGACAATGATATCTTTTCTGCCGGGATCCAGCTTCAGCACTTCACCCCACAGCCAGACAGCCTTTTTATAATCACCCTGATTGGCCAGAATAACGCCAAGGTTTTCCAACACAGAAATGTTATCGGGATCGAGCTTCCGTACCTGCTCATATACATCTCTTGCCTGCTTGAGTTTGCCCAGACGGAACAGTGTGTCACCGAGATACTGGCTTGCTTCAAGATAATTCGGATCTTCTTCAATGGCTTTCTCAAATTCATCCTTAGCCTTGTTGTAAAGGCCCTGTTTATAAAACCACAGTCCCGATTCAATATACCGCTTGACATGCAACTCCGAGACAGCGCTCTCGCCCTGCTTCTTTTCCGGCTTTCCGCTGCCCGACAGAACAGTATTTCTGTCAAACCCAAGGTCCTTCATCATGTCAACAAAGCTCTCTTCAGGGCGGTACACCTCTGCCATGTCCTTATCGGACCCGTCAGATGCTCCGCCGACTTCTTCTCCGAACAGATCATCGGCAACCGATGACGTTATGGGGTCTTCCAGCAGTTCTTTATGCCCGTCATCTTCCCCGTCACCGGTTTCATGAATATCTTCAAAAAATCCTGTTGTAAAGATGTCATCGGTATCCGCCTCAATACTGTGTTCCCCTCCCTCTTCATTGCCTGAAAGCACAAATTCATCGGTAAGCAGATTGTCAGAAAACAGCGGCCCTCCCAGAATGTCTTCCACAGGCTCACCTGCCTCTTCTGGAATGTCCGCTGCATCAGCGGTACGGCCTTCTGCAGTTTCACCGGACCGGGAAGAATACCCGGCACTGTCATCAGCATCGAATTCCTGCTGTTCAGTCTCAAATTCTGAATCCAGCACTGGTATACGCGGTTTCAGCTTTGACTTTTCAGGAGAAATAACAATATTCCCTTCAATTGATATGAATGGCGTACCAGGGCGTTTCATGCGTTTTCCCTTGCTGCCGCGCTCCACATACGCCTTACGCAAGTCACTGGTATTGAGCCGCTCACGCTTCAGTTCCGCATAAATGACTGACTCGGAAATAGCTGTGTTTTCATACGCTTCGGTATTCAGCTCCTGACTGATCTTTTTGGGCCCCAGCTCAGGATCCTTTTTAATGATATCATAAATTTTCGCTTTGTCTTCAATGCTTATATGCTTCTCCTCAATTGCCGTTTTCGGCGCTTCCTCTTTCAGCCCCTTGACTCCGTCTTTTTCATACCGCTTTTTCAGCTTGTAGTATGAAGCCTTTGATACACCGGTAATACTGCATGCCTCTTTTATGCTCATCTCCTGCTTGTTGACCAGGTCAAACAGCTTTTTCCTGCGTGAAAATATTACATCTTCAGCCGTCATCTTCTCCCGTATTGCCACCAGTGTGATATCATCGCTCTGAGCCTGGCCTCCTGTAAAGATGGTAATTTCATCATGTATCTTGTCAACCATCGGCTCCACCTTAAGGACACCGTATTTTCGCACAGCGCCCAGGAGACGCTCTTCACCAAAACACTCCCGCTGAGGATCCATGGCTTCTGTAACACCATCGGTGTACACAATGAGTATATCATCTTCCTGCAGCTTCAGTTTATCGGATTTAATAGATTTCCTGAACAGTGAAGGATCGGGCAGTTTGATGCCGATGGGGAATCCCCGGGGATTCAGGTAATAACTCTTGCGTGTCTTGCCGCGGTACAGGATCATGGGATTGTGCCCGGCACTGGCATAATTGATAGTCCTTTTTTTGGAATCGAGTATTACGTAAAAGACCGTTACAAACATACCCCGTTTCATGTCGTTCATAACAAAATCATTGACTTTGGCCAGCACATCAGCAGCGTTTTTGTTGCCCCGCGCTTCGGTTCTCAAAGCAGTGCGGATCATAGTCATAATGAGGGAACCGGGAACGCCCTTGCCTGATACATCGGCCACAACAATACCCAGTGTATCTTTATCAACCTGCACAAAATCAAAATAATCGCCGCCCACCTCTTTTGCGGCCTCATAATAGGATGCGATATCAAATCCTTCGACTTCGGGGAACGACGAGGGAAGCAGTGTCTGCTGAATATCCTTGGCCACCTGCATCTCTTTTTGCAGACGTTCCTGTTCTGCAAGATCTTCCTGCGATTTCCGGAATTTTTCGGTTATCTCACTGAAGGCTTTAGCGATTTCACCGACCTCGTCCGACGGGTCGAATTCCATTTCATCCTGAACCTCGTCGCGGCCCAGGGCCTTAACCCAGTTTGACAGCTTCTTGAAGGGGCTCACGGTCAGGTAAACCAGGGAAAATATACCGGTGTACCCGCCGAAAAGAATCAGAAAGAAATAGATGACCGCACGGCCCCGTGCTTTATGTATAAGTCCGACAATATATTTTTTATTAAGCAGTACATGGACTGTACCGACCTCTTCCCGGGTATCGTTTGACTTGATTATCACTGGTTCTATAACATCGTATACTTCACCGTATCCTGAAAGCCGGTATTCCAGCAGATGTCTGGAAATTCTTGCAGCATTGTCAGGCACTGTAAACCGGTCAAGGATCTTTTCTGTAAGGTATGCCCCCTGTATTATCCGGCTGGTATCTACAATGAACACTTCTCTGACAAGGTCTGCATGGTCCCGGTGTACTTCAGCTGCTATACGTGCCAGTTCCCAAGTCTGGCTTTCAGCAAGAAAATCAACACTGGTATGAGATACGGTCTGGGCCAGGGCCCTTCCGGCATTGATGTTTCTGCTGTGAATACCCCGTTCCTGGTGCAAGTAATTAATGACAAAGAGTACGCCGATCACAAGGGTCAGCAGTCCAGATGCAATAAGGGAAAATTTCGTCCTCATGGAAAACCCGAGAGACGGTATAATAATCCGGGGATGGTTACCGGTTTTTCTATGTTTTGTAAGGCGCAGCTCGTTTCCTTCAACAGTCTTTCTGTAATCGATCTCATCGATAAGCCTGCGTATAATAAATATTCCCAGCCCGCCCTTTTTTCCTATATCGACATACCGTTTCAGGTCAGGGTCCTTGGTATTCCGGGGGTCAAAGGTGTGGCCCTGGTCAATAAGGCTTACGGTTACACTCTTGTCTCTGACAACAAGCCGGACTGTAATATATCCTTCCCAGTCGCGGTACGCGTGACGTATGATATTGGTGCCGCCCTCATCAATGGCCATTTTGAAAGAGTTGATGATCTGTTCAGAAACGCCGTACTTTCTGCCCACCTGGGTTATAAAATCTCTGAGGTCGACCAGGTAGTTCATGCTGGCCGGCACTTTGATTTCTTCTCTCTTTACCTTTTTAAACATGGTCACGCCTCAGACTGTTACTGGCTTTCACCATAGGCTGCAATCTTTTTCTTTACGCCTTCGATGGCCTCAATGATCTTGATATTGGTCGGATCGAGCTCAAGGGCTTCCTCCCACACAGACAGGGCCGATTTAAAATGGCCGTCACGGTACAGGCTTATTCCCTGGGAGAACTTGTTTTTAACCTGGGGGCTCATGGTTGTTTTTCCGCCCTGAGCTCTGGCAACAGCATTGCGGTAAAGCTCCTGGGCCCTCTGATGCCTGGGAGCCAGGTCCACAGCTTTTTTAAAGAAACGCGCGGCTGTCTTGTAATCACCCCTGGAATAGGATTTTACGCCTTCCTGATAATTATAGACAAAATCTACTGTTCTGTCAAGGGCTTTAATCTGGTGCAGTACTTTTTGCCGCAGTTCCGCGTGACCCCTGGTCTGATCTTTGGCACGTTCCAGAACCCGGTACGCCTCACTTACATTTTCCTGGCGTACCAGCTGCCTGGTCCGCTGCAGCAGCCGGTCAACTTCCCGTTCCAGTTCTCCCTTGGCCTGTTCAATGTACTGCTGTACCTGTGTGTTCTCGGGATCGCGTACCAGGGCCTGCTCCCACTTTTCTATTGCGGTATTGAAATCCCCGTTGTTCAGGGCGTCGACCCCTTCTTTGAAACGGGCGTCCACAAATTTTGAATCGATCTCCTGCTGCATCTTCTGTCGGTCATCCTGAAGGAGCTGCTGCTGACGCCGGGCCTGCAAATCATCTTCCTTCTGTGATGTAAGAGCAAGCAGGTCTGCTGCTTCCCTGTTGTCCGGATCCTCACGCAGAACCCGTGAGAACTCCAGCCTGGCGTTAAAATAATCTTCCTGGTCAAAGTATGACTTGCCTGCATCAAGAGATTCAGCGATCCTCCTGTTTCTGTCAGCCTCTCTCTGCTGCTCGATCTTCATTTCCAGGTCGCGCTGCTGCTGCTCAGCAATGAGACGGCGTTTTTCTGCAATTGTCTGCCCGAAATAGAATACCAGTGAAAATCTGTGGCTTGACGGGAAATACGCGGCATCGCCGATCTGTTCTGTGCCGTAGTCAAGCTGTATGTTGCGTATACGCACACCGCCGCCCAGGCAGACCTGCCCGTTATTTATTCCGGCACGTAAAAATACTGCATTGTTTATTGAGTACTCTGTTCCCGCATGATAGCTGAACTGTTTTAACTCGTGCTTTTCAACATCGGCGAGGAACAGCCACTGGTCCCTGCCTCCCCGGAGATGGAACAGCTTTGCAATACCGCCCCGCATTGTCCAGGGAATTGTCTCATCGGACACGCCAAGTTTCATGCGCGGGCTCACTGCGTTGTACATAACCCCTGAAATATAGAGATTGGAAAGCAGACCCGATTCCTGCTGAAACGCGTAATTGAATCCGGCATCGCCGCCGAACCCGTTTGTCGAATAAAAACCGAGAACCTGCCTGTTTAAATTTACATTCATACCAAGGCTCAGGCCACGGAGTATTTCAATGGCATAGCCGAATGTTATCTTTCCCCACCAGTACTCAAATGTCCCGATGTCAACCGCAACCCCGCTCCGTTCCTCAATATGCCGGATTCCCCCTGTTCCGATACGCGCAATCCCGATACCAAGAACACCGGTTGACAATGTAGGGTGAACATATCCTCCCACATTATACTGGGTTCCTTCAAACAGTGTTGTAAGAGAAAGGCCCATGGATTTCTGCTGTACAACGACCATACTTGCAGGATTCCAGAACATGGCCATAGGCCCTCGCGGATAAGCGCTGACTGCACCTCCCAGGCCCAGGGACCGGGCTCCGGCCCCGATTGTAAAGGGCGACTCAACACCATTATATCCCTGCTGTGCGTAAACACCGGATACTACGGCTGTACAGGCAAACACATATATAAGGATTCGTTTCATCGGCTCTGTTCCTGTATTGATCATGCAGCGCTATTTAACAACTGCTATTTTTGTTTTCTCAATTGTGCCCGTACCTGTTTTCATAACAAGGAGGTACACACCGTTAAGCACCCTGTTGCCCCGCTGGTTAAGGCCTGTCCATATCACACTGTTGGCATCAGTGTCATGCATGCCTGAAGCGCCCTGGGGTGATGCCGCGCTGTACTCATCCTTCCACACAAGTTGTCCGGTGAGAGTAAAGATCATAAATGAAACATCACTGGATTCTTCCAGATAGTAAATGAAGCGTGTCTGGCTGTTTGACGGATCGCCAAAAGGATTGGGGCAATTGCATAAGGTAACACCCTGATCCGGAAACAGAACCCGCTTCATTTGCGACCGCATGTCTACCCAGTTTTCTTCAAAGGGCGACTGGACCGGCACCTGTATACCTGAATCGATATCCTCGGCAACTACTGCTCTGTTATCTGGAAAATTGAGCTGAAAAAACTCTTCCGATGTGTTTTCATCGATCTGGGCGCAGATTGCCAGGGATCTGCTGCTCTCTGTCCTTACAGCAGGCTCCCTGTCTATCTGGTTCAGAACCACACGGACAGTGTCGTCGGAACCGAAATCGGATGTCCTCCCGAACACCAGGTCGGGCTGTTCAATATCAATCACATACAGCGATTTAAATATACGGCTTGCCCGAATCAGATTTCCGGCATCATCTTCTATTACAAATTTCAGTCTGCTTACAAGTATGGGGTTTGCCCCCTCAATACCAACGTTCTCGCACAGCAGCACCATCATTACCACATTTCTGTCTCCCGGCACCACAATATTTCCCTGGCCGCTGGGAAGTTCCCCTGCTGAAACTGCCAGGCTTGCTCCTGCAGTAGTTACTGCAATAGAATTACTGGACCTGCTGACATAACTGGCCTCATTGGTGTTCTCATCATACGGAATCTCCTGAAGCAGGGCTTCAATGGGAACCGCATCACCTGAAATATGCTCGGGTGCTGTAATTGTCCATGATGCTGTTCCATTTACTACTTCTTTAACCAACGCGTCCCGCGTGGTATACCCTCCGGGCAGATTGCCCGATTCATCGGTCTTGAGAGACACGCTCGCCGTTCCCAGAACCTCTGCGTCGCCATTATTGCTCAGCGAAGCTTCAATAACAAATTCCTGGCCGATAGACACAGACCCGTCAGTTGCATCAACCGGTGAAACGATATCCAGGCCCAGGGAGAGATCGGCCCGCATGACTGTGGACACATATAGATAGTCAGCATCGCCGTTTACAATAACATCCTGCAGCTGGTCCTGCCCATTGGCAGTAATTCTGAAAACGTCGGGTCCAGACACCTGAGCCGGAGCCTTTACAGGCCATACCACATAATTTGACAGCACTGACTTCTGCATATCATCCTGGGTTGTATACCCTGCCGGCAGAGAAAGCTCTGCTATCAGGTTTTTGCAGTTGCTCCATGTCAGATCTGCCCGTATCCAGAAGAGCTGTCCCGAAGAGATAACATTGTCCTTTGCTCCCGGCGGGTTGTTTATTGAGATGCTTGTCCGGATCCAGCTTTTGATAGTAGTAATAGGTATATTATGGATCTGTTCTTCAACAACCGCATAGTTTCCGGTATTCACCTCTCTGGGAAAATCCGAAAGACGAATATACAGTTCTGAAGCCGGCGCCGCATCATTGGGCGCCTTGACCTGCCACGTAATAGGCACACCCACACCCGCCTGCTGCTTGGTGCCTGCCGAAACCAGTTCATACCCGGTCGGCAGGGAAATCTGCATCTGTCCGGAACCGTCTATTGCAGCAGTGCCGTGGTTGACAATCTCCGCCACAACATTGAACACCTGATTGGTAGACACCACGTTTTCCAGGGCTCTCCCTGTTGTATCATAGAGAGATACAGAAAAATTGAGTGATGCCGGTGTTTCAATGAATACTAACGCTGTTGAATCGAGGCTGGCCCCCACCGGCGGAACCATAGTTGTGTTCTCATAATTCGCATTGGTTATTTCCGCATAAAACAGCTCGCCTTCCAGGTTTTCAGTCTGCGATGCTGTAATAAGGAATGACACTTCGGTAAACTCTGTGGGGCTGAGTCCTGCTATGGTCTGTATCAGGCCGCCGGATATTGAGGAACCTGTACTGGTAAGGGTCAATTCAACATTCTTGACACTTCGTCCCAGGCCGTTTTCAACAACCACATCAACATAAAAATCCTGGCCGGTATTTACAGAACCGTTCCCCGCGTCGGTTTTATTGGGAGTGTTCAATGCGGTAGCAATAATACGGAAATCCTTTTCGGCAACAACAGTAACCGGACTGGAAACTGTACCGCTGGCTTCGAGGGCTGCATTATTATTCAGGTCTGTTCCTGCTGACTCAGCAGATATTGACAAAGATCCACCCAGCCTGCCTGTGCTGTTGACCGTATATATCATGGTCACGCTCTGTCCGCCCATAATGGTGCGCTGGGCGTCGGTATCGAATCCTGCCGGAGGCGAGACTACATAGTCGTTCTGCTGAATAGTATTTATACTGAACTGCAGATCTGTGATTGATGGTTTTTGCATCAGCACCGGTGCTCCGCCGCGGTTTTCAACAACCACGGTAATGTTCCACGGATCGACCTGGCCGCCCTGCACCTGCTGCACTGATGCACTAACACTGGCTACTGCCAGCTGAGCAGGATCGTCTATTACTACAACCTTAGAACTGTTGTCCGATGTAATGTAGGTGGTATCATTGTCTGTGTATCCGGCAAGCTGTGCAACAAACTCTTCGCCGGAGTTCCTGGTATACGCAGCCAGTATCTCGATTTGTATTGTCTTCTCTTCGCCTCCGTCGAGATGTTCTATTTCTGTAGTGGCAGGGAAGGAAGAAGGGAACGCCGGCGCCTGGGCATTTGAAAGCAGCTGCACCACTATATCGTGCACACCGTCATCACCGCTGTTCTGAATGGTTACAGGCAGCATAAAGGTCTGGCCTGTATTGACCCGGATACTCGGCCCCATACTCAGTATAAACAGATTTCCCGGCCGTTCCAGCTCAATGGTCCCGGGCGTTCCGCCTGCAGTGCCTGCTGTTGCAGTTCGTCCTGTATTAAGCTCGGTCCACGGAACATCAGTATGTATGGTGCACGTGCCCTGCGCATTGACCCCGCTGGTATCAACAACAAAGGTAAGGGTCTCAGCGGTATTGCCTTCAAGAATCCAGTCTGTGCCTGTATATAACGGCGGCAGCTCAACATCCCACTGTTCACCGATACTGAAAGAGAGCCCCAGTGCCTGGGGATCAATAGACACGCGGCTGCCTCCGCTGTTTTCAAGGGTGACCGCAACAGTCCAGTCTGATGTCTGTCCCTGGGTCACTTGCTGCTGCGACGGGCTGACCTGTGCGATACGCACATCAGCCGGAGAATTAACGGTGATGGTTGAAACACCCTGGTCTGTTATGGGCTTTCCTGTTGTAGTGTTGCGCAGATAAATTGCGCCCTGCACTATGGCCATACCTGTTGTTATGCCTGTCTCATCGACTGTTACAATGAGCGAATCGGTTGTGCCGGCCCTGATCAGGTTGGTGCCTCCGGCAAAAAAGGTGTCCGGCTCCATAAGCACATAATCGGTCTGCTGGGTGTTGTTAACAAATATCTCTATGCGGATACTATCAAGGCTCGCATCTATCTGCCCTGAATTCTCCACAACTGTCTTTATTATCCAGTCTACATCCTGCCCTGCTGTAGCACTGTTGGTTGTTGTTGCGTAATCAGCGCGCATATGCTCCATGCTCAGCACCCTGATTCTTGGGGAATCGGGTTCCAGCACATTGAAAGTATTGGAAACGCCGTAGGGAGCAGGATCAGAAGCGCCTGTTTCCTGAACCGTTATTTCCGTACCTGTCACAGCTGCATTGCTGATAGTCACATAACCTGTCCAGGTTCCCGCATCAAATGCGCCGGACTGCAAGGGGCTTATGGACCCGGTACCGTCGCTTATATCAACTGTACCGGTAAAATCGGTTGCTGTGTTTCCCCGGTCATCAAGGGCTGAAACTGAAATCTGAAAGGGCTCTTCTGCCACTTGTGTGGCAATAACCGCAATGTCAAAGGTGTCTGCCGGCCCCGGATGCACGGTAATTGTGCCTGTCCTGCCCGAAACTCCGGTCACACCGTCGTAAATCTGAATGTATCCCTGTCCCACAACATCCGGTGTAAATGTCACATTGGATGCATCAGCCTGGGAAAAGGGAGGGTTAAACCCGCCTGAAGACCAGGCTACTGACTCATCCTGCCGGAAATTACCATAGGGATCATACCCTGCCGCGAACATGTTCAGGGACTCTCCGACCTGTACATCCTCGGTATATACCGGTGAGCCTGCGCCTCCGGCCTGATCACGTATGACCAGTCTGGACAGGCTGGCTGCCTGCATATTTGGAGACACATCAATGTTCTCCACTGTGTCGATCACCGCATTCACACGTCCCTGCAGCACTGCGCCCTGTTCGGCATTGACCATGGTCTGGGCCGACTCACCGGTTCCGTTATCAACTTGTATATCATTAAATACCGGCGAGGCGCCTGACGGCGAATTGCCTGCGCCTGTATGGCCTGATACAGTCACGGTTCCTTCCCATGAATTTCCGTACTGGTCCTGGGCATTAGTTACAATGAGGTTGAACGGTACGCCTGCCACCTGGCTGCGGCCGCAGCTCAGGTCAAAACCGGCAATGTCTCCGGGCAGCACAATTATTGACGAGCTGACTTTTGACACGGAAC
>Ga0272442_10011388_pt1 | contig 10853 bp, 8 predicted proteins | sample SSMForm2O_FD_200262 | JGI IMG/M metagenome (GOLD analysis project Ga0272442, IMG submission 200262) | Marine sediment archaeal communities from Little Sippewissett salt marsh, Falmouth, MA, United States - SSM-Form-2O | ecosystem: Environmental > Aquatic > Marine > Wetlands > Sediment ... | reverse complement strand
CCGGAAATAATCACTGTGGCAGCGCCTGTTTCCGCATTCTCGGCTATCTTCTGAGTAGGCTTATAAGAAAATGATGTGTAATATTCCGTGGTCTTGCCGATTGCAATACCAACCAGCAGGCCGGTAACAATGGATCCCCATACGCCCAGGGCATTGGGTATGTCAAGCAGCCACAGAATGGCCAGAGAAAAAATCACAATAAAGAAAGAGCTGATGTTTACTCCCCGGCTCAATGACCTGAGCAGGTCTTTCTGGGTAGCGCCCTCTTTTGTCTTCACCGAAAAAATTCCAATAATTGACAGTATGGTGCCCACTGCAGCAATCAGCATCGGCGCGATAACCGCCTTGAACTGGACAATAGAATCGCCCATGAACGCTGCTGCGCCCAGGGCTGCTGTTGCCAGGATTGACCCGCAGTATGACTCATACAGGTCAGCGCCCATACCTGCCACATCACCCACATTGTCACCCACATTGTCGGCTATAGTTGCCGGGTTTCTGGGATCATCTTCGGGAATACCCGCTTCCACCTTGCCTACCAGGTCAGCGCCTACATCGGCCGCCTTGGTGTAAATGCCGCCGCCGACACGTGCGAACAGCGCCTGGGTAGACGCGCCCATGCCGAAGGTCAGCATTGTCGTAGTGATAATGATCATGTTGTGGGTATCGCCCAGGCCCAGAGGGTAGGCGAAACTGCGGGTAAGGATGAAAAACCACAGGCTGATATCCAGCAGGCCCAGCCCTACCACTACCAGGCCCATAACAGCGCCGCTGCGGAAGGCAACCTTAAGGCCGCTGTTTAAAGAATTACGCGCTGCATTGGTTGTCCGTGCCGAAGCGTATGTCGCTGTTTTCATACCGAAAAATCCGGCGAGGCCCGAGAAAAAACCGCCTGTTAAAAACGCGAACCATACATACTCATTCTGCAGTTTGGGGCCGTAAGCCAAAAACGCGAAAAAAGCTGAAAGAACGATAAACACAATCAGCACCACCTTGTACTGCTGCCTCAGGTATGCCATAGCACCGTTTCTGACATGCAGCGCTATACGCTTCATATCATCAGTACCTTCGCTCTCTTTCATCATCTCTTTGAAAAAATACCACGCGAATACCAGCGCCAGCACCGATCCTGCCGGTGCTATCCAAAAATAATTACTCAGCATGCAAAACCTCCGTGTACCAATTTTCTCGTTGTTACTCCCTCATTGTATGCTATCTATCACAATAGGTCTCTCAGTTTATTCCTGAATACTGTTCTCACCGCAGCCAGCACCAGCATGGCATATATCAAAAGCATGGCGGATTCAAGCTCGAATCCCATAACTGCTGCTCCCAGTGCTGTTCCGGCTGCCGGCGGGTGTTCTGTATCAGTGGCAACCATCAGGAATATTGAGAGGCCTACGGCAAATCCGTAACACAGCACATCAGGCATCCATACAACCCGTGTAAGCAGAGAGCCTATAACACCGGACCCAAGGCCGACCAGCTGCCCGAATATCAGATTTCTCGGCTGGGCTGTAATGGTTCCAGGCATGGCGAATACAATGAACACTGAGGACCCGATTGATGATATGATAATAATGTTTCTGAATGTCAAAAAACCAAGGATCACCAGCATCACTGCCATGGCAAACACGCTCTGGAATACGTAGTTCTTCCAGTACGGTTTTAACTGCTTATCCCATTGTCTGGACAGTTTGATCACAAAAATAAAACCCCGCTGAACAGTCTGCGTGTTAAATAGATAAAAGATAGCACATTACATTGTAAAACACAACCGTTTATTCCGGTTTTTTGGGGATTTGGGAGAGGGTAGATTTACAGAAGGAGTGACACACTAATACATCACCCTAGATTAAATTACATACTACTGCAGAGGAGGACCGCACCCAAGATTCAACAAAACTGTTGGTGCGATCAACACCCTTCAGTTCTGTGCCTTTTATTGAAGCGATGGTTTGGATATGCAAAACAATAAAGGCCCTGATCTTTGAGGCTGAATGTGAAGTGCCAATAATACTATCGAGGCATAATAACCTTACGGAAACTATGTCGATAAAGACCTTTCAACTCAGCCTCATACAATTGCTATCTGACAAAAACCGGCATACTGCACATGCTATTTCATAAGCACACACTTTGTAACCTGTGTAAATGAGCTGCCTGCAAACCGGATAACATATATACCCGCCGGAAATGCCGAGGCATCCCACTTTATACTATGGGTCCCCGGTTCCTGCACTGAATCTACCAGAAACGCTACCTGCCGGCCCAGGGAATTGTATATGCTTATACGTATATGATCTTTATAAGGCAATGAATACCGAATAGTTGTTTGAGGATTGAATGGATTCGGATAGTTCTGGTGCAGAATAAACCCTTCAGGCCTCCGCCTGAAATCTTCAGAAACAGATGTCTCATCCTCATTGGGATCTCTTATTAAGCGTACAGATATACCATGGAATTTCGAAAAGCAGTACTGGTTGGCACGGGCATGTTCGGAGCTCATAACCCGGAACCATGCACTGTCCGCATTATAATAAGACGTGGATGTCCAGAAGTTTGCATAATGGCCAAGATTGTTGTACTCACCGTACAGTTCCCTGGAACCGGCCGGCAATGCTGAAAAACCCGATTCATTGGTAGCGCCGGCATTGGGTGCGTCCCAAAATTGGGTGCCGGTACTCTTCATCTTTCCTCCGGCCGCATCTCTGCCTCCAAGATAATCAATTAGTGACTGGTATTCGTCATTGGTGGGAACACGCCAGCCTGCAGGGCCTATTTTGCGGCTGTCATGTACCGCGTACCAGTTGTACAGATACCCGTATGTATCCGCGTTAGCCTCACTGTTATTGTACGCGCATCTGGCCCCTGTTGAAAGGTTCACCCACTGATATGCATCGGTCACTTGGGGGATTGGATCTCCATTCCGGTACCTCGTCACTTTCAAATTCTCCGCTGTCCACTCCTGCCCGTTGATAGTAACAGTAGTGTAGGTGTTGCCGTCAATATCGGTCATCCCATTGCTGTTATCGGGTTCCAAAGAGGATTCATATTGACCGTTACCATCCTGATCAATATAAAGTGTCCGATTGTCATCACCTTCTCTGATTGACAGAAAAAACTGGGATGAATTACTGCTTATGGGGACATTACTAAAGACAGTTTCTTCCACTGTCTCCTCTACGCCTATATCATTTCTTTCTACGGTTAGAGTAAATGATCCGCTTGATGTACCCTGCAAGGTAATGTCAAAATCATTTTCACCAAAAAGGAACACTCCTTCAGGTTCCCCGTCACCGGTTGCAATGGCATTCTCTATAGAATTATTATAACGTTCTCCCTCAATAACGCCAACATATTGTCCGCTGTCAAGCCATACTACCAGATCTACAGGTGATGCTACCCTGACTTTATGGGTAGCGGTTCCTCCGGGCATTAACCCAATTTCGCTCTGGAGGTTTCGCTGCCATGTCGGGACTATATAATCGACCTGTTTTAAATAGGTTTGACTTGTCGATGTTGTCACTTCAACCTGTTCGATTTCTAGAAACGGAGCGAGAATTTCTGTATCCTGCGTGGGCAGCGCTATTTCGCCGGGGACCTGCACGAACAGTGAAACAATATCAAGGAAATCGCCGGCTGTTACCTGCTTATTTGAAATTTTTATTCTACGTTCCCATGAACCATCATTATTTTTTGAAAATGTAACCGGATAACTGAAATCAGGGTCATTAGGCGAAACAACCGTTGCAGCGACTTCCGTAATATCGTCAAGGTTCGTAAATTCAAGAGTCAGTGTCGCATCGCAAATTAAATTTTTCTCGCCGCCCGGAACAAACCAGTCATTAATAACATTGTCAAATAAAGACTGGAAAAAATTCTGCTCACCCTGCAGCTTATCACCCAAATGGTCATCTATACTATTATCGATTCCAAAGTCAGCAGTACCGCCGGCATCCTTGACAAGACGGATACTCTTCCCTTCATGCTTTTTGCGATTACCACGATATACACCTGAATAAAGATAGTATATGTTCCTGGTCCTTGCATATACGATGGGGTCATTGTCCTCTGTGGCTGTCCAGAATTGAGCATTCTCGCTTAACCTGTCAAAGTTATACCCACTATGGTATCTAACTCCAGCCGGAAGTGCGGAGAAACCAGTTTCACCAAATGCGTAATTATTTTTAAGGCCACCATCCTTCCATAAATCGTACATCCCAGCCAATTTACTTCCTTCGTCTGTTCCACGATAATCAAAAAGATCGGCATCCGACTCACTCATCCCCAAAGTCATCTCTAACTCTTTCCATTCGTCATCTGAAGGGACATGCCAGCCTTCAGGAGCGATATTTCTTGAGTCATCAACTGCGTACCAGTTGTAAAGATAGCCGTAAATATCAGCATTACTTTCCTCATTATCGTAGGCACAAAAGGCTCCGGTCGTAAGATCATCCCATTCGCTACTGCCCGTAACATTCGGTATCGGATCGCCATTGCGGTAATGTGTCACTTTCAGGTTCTCAGCCATCCACCATTGATCACCGATCTTTACAGTCTGATACACATTGCCATCCTGGTCTGTCATTGTTCCGGTTTCGATTCCCTGTGCAAATGCGAATCCAGCAAAAATGAAAATTATTGCAATAACCATAAGTAACACAAAAGTTCGTTTTAACATGGCAGGCACCTTTCGAATATGCGTTTTCTATCTAATATTCAATTGTGAACACATTTATTACATCTGTATCATGGGAGGGGGATTCTTACTTGTTAATTTAAAGAAAACCAAAATTAATTTCAACAGAAATTTATTCCCGTATAAAAACTCGATAGTGTGTACTACATGACAAAACCGGTAATGTATCCCTGCACTAATCTGTGTAAAGATTCTGTGTTTGTCGGACAAACTTTAATCCCCCTGCTATTGCCTCTTGAAAAAGTAAAAAAAAATGAGCATCTTACACACACAGAAAACGGATCAGAACCATTTCATGAAAGGAGCCGGCCATGGTATACGTACTCGGCTGCGGTATGGTAGGCAGCGCTATTGCAAAAGACCTTGCCGCCTATGTTCCCGTATGCGTCGCAGACAGAGACAAACACGCCCTGGACCGGGTGGCGTCAACAGACAACATCCGCACAGTACAGGAAGACCTCTCTTCTCCCAAAAAAGTAAAAAAACTCATTAAAGACGCAGACCTGGTTATCGGCGCGGTTCCGGGATTCATGGGATTCGAGACCCTGAAGACCGTCATCGAAGCGGGAAAAAACTGCGTTGATATCAGTTTTTTTCCTGAAGACCCCTTTGACCTGGACAACCTGGCCAAGAAGAAAGATGTGACAGTGATAACCGACTGCGGCGTAGCTCCGGGCATGAGCAACATGATCATCGGGCATCACAATACAGAAATGGATATTGAATCATTCGAATGCCTGGTAGGCGGCCTGCCTGCAGTGCGCACGCTGCCTTTTGAATACAAGGCGCCCTTCTCTCCCATAGATGTGCTGGAAGAGTATACCAGAGAGGCGCGGTTCATGCAGAACGGCGAAATTGTATATAAACCGGCATTGACAGACCCTGAACCGGTTGAATTTGACGGCATCGGAACCCTTGAGGCATTCAATACCGACGGGCTGCGCACGCTTCTGCGCACTATGAACATACCCGACATGAAGGAAAAGACTCTCCGCTACCCCGGCCACAGGCAGCTGATGAAACACCTGCGGGACATGGGGCTGCTGTCTGAAGAGCCCGTGTCTCTGGGAAAGCAGCAGATAAAGCCCATAGACCTGCTGACAAAACTGCTGTTCCCCCTGTGGAAACTGGAGCCTGATGAGGAGGAGTTCACTGTTATGCGTGTAACCCTGCGCGGTTCCATTGAGGGTAAACAGAAAACAGTGCGGTACGACCTTTTGGACAGGTACGATGCCGAAACCGGTGTTTCATCCATGGCCCGAACCACAGGGTATGCGTGTACCAGTGCGGCCCAGCTTGTCATTAATAAAAGCTTTGACAGAAAGGGCGTTTCACCTCCCGAATTTGTGGGAGCCGATGCAGCCGCATTCGCCAATGTACTGGCGTATCAGAAAGCCCGGGGCATCATATACGTAAAGACCGAATCATAAACAGCATACAGCAGGAGACGCAGGCATAGAACAGCATAATCAACCATACCGGCATGTAGAGGTTATGGCCCCGGCAGGGTCGTGGGACGCCCTGCGTGCCGCGCTGAAGGCCGGAGCAGACTCGGTCTATTTCGGCACAGGCTCCCTGGACATGCGTTCCAGGGCCGCGCACTCATTTGACATTCAGGACCTCAAAGCCATAGCCGATGAATGCGGGGGGCAGAATGTAAAAACATATCTGACCCTTAACACCCTGGTATATGACGAAGACATGGCTGACATGAGAGCCCTCATTGACGCGGCAAAACACGCCGGCATAAGCGCGGTTATCTGCAGTGACGCAGCAGCAGTTACAGCGGCGCACAAAGCCGGCATACCGGTTCACATGTCAACCCAGGCCAATATCAGCAACATAGAAGCAGTGCGGTTTTTCTCCAGGTATGCCGATGTCATTGTTCTGGCGCGGGAGCTTTCCCTGGACCAGGTTCAGGCCATATGCGAAGCTGTTGAAGAGCAGGATATCCGCGGCCCCTCAGGCAGCCTTGTACGCATTGAAGTGTTTGTGCACGGCGCTTTGTGCGTGTCCATTGCCGGTAAATGCTACATGAGCCTTTCCCTGTACGGCCATTCGGCCAACCGGGGAGACTGCTTTCAGACCTGCCGCCGCGCGTTCCGTGTGACTGACCAGGACACCGGCGACGAGCTGGTCATTGACAACAAATATGTCATGTCTCCTGCTGACATATGCACCATATCCATTATTGACAAACTTATAGGAGCCGGCGTTTCCGTGCTGAAGATTGAAGGGCGCGGCAGGGCAGCCGATTATGTGTACACTGTGACCAGGGCCTACAGGGAGGCTGTTGACAGCGTGTTTGACGAAACATATACACCAGACAAGGTCAGCAGACTTAAAGAACGCCTCAGGACTGTGTACAACCGGGGATTCTGGGAAAAAGGCTACTACCTGGGCAAACAGCTGGGCCAGTGGTCCGGCGCGTACGGATCACAGGCCACGGAAAAAAAGACCTATATCGGCAGGCCGGTAAAATACTTCGGAAAGCCCGGTATCGCCCTTATAAAAATAGAATCGGGATATCTCGAACCCGGCTGTACTATCGTGTGTACCGGCCCGACGACCGGATATGTAAGGGCTGAAGTAACGTCCATGTATGAACACGACAAGCCCGTTGGCCGGGCGGAAAAGGGTTCCAGTATTACCATTCCAGTTCCAGAAAAGGTCCGGCCCAGCGATAAAATATTCAGGATTGACAAACAGGAGTGAGAACATCCAAACCTGTACTTGCAATTTACTCCGGTTTGAGTTATATTTGACCCTATGAATACTTATACCATAATAATTTTGTGCGCTCTGGCCGTAGAATTTCTGCTGAGCCTCATCACCGACATTCTGTCACTTAATAATCTGCGCGGAGACCTGCCTCCCGAGTTCAGTGATGTGTGGGATGCAGAACGATACAGCCGGTCCCAGTCCTATATCCGGACAAACACTGTGTTTGGAATAGGGTCATCTGCGTTCATGCTTGCCGTCACACTGATATTCTGGTTTGCCGGCGGTTTCAACGTGCTTGATCTCTGGGTCCGCGGATTCGGGCTCCACCCCATCTGGAACGGCCTCATATTCGTGAGTGTGCTTATGACAGCCAGGGGTATTATATCCCTGCCCTTCGACATCTACCATACCTTTGTAATAGAAGAACGGTTCGGGTTCAACAAAACCACCCTTAAAACCTTTGTTCTTGACATGGTAAAAGGCCTGGCCCTGGGCGCAGCCATCGGCGGCCCCCTGTTTGCCGGTATCCTCGCTTTTTTTCAATACGCCGGCCCTCTGGCCTGGCTCTGGTGCTGGATGGCGGTAACTGTGTTCAGCCTTGCTGTACAGTTTATCGCGCCTATCTGGATCATGCCGCTGTTCAACAAGTTCACGCCCCTGGAAACCGGCGGGCTTCGCGACAGGATACTCTCCTTTGCAGAAAAGGTGTCTTTCCCTGTATCAAACATTTTTGTTATGGACGGATCCCGGCGCAGTTCAAAATCGAACGCCTTTTTTACAGGGTTCGGCAGGCACCGCAGAATAGCCCTGTTTGATACGCTTATTGAAAAACACACGGAAGACCAGCTGGTTGCAGTGCTGGCCCACGAAATCGGGCACTATAAGCTGAAGCATGTGCTGACAGGCACTGTCATATCCATAGCCCATAACGGCCTGCTTTTCTTTCTGCTTTCCCTCTTTCTCAATACCCGGGGCCTGTTTGACGCATTTTATATGGACCATATGTCCATCTACGCAGGCCTTCTCTTTTTCGGCCTGCTCTACGCTCCGGCGGAATTCATCCTTTCAATTATCATGTCCTGGGTATCCAGGAAAAACGAATACGCAGCTGACCGGTTCGCCGCAGTCCATACAGGCCGGCCTCTTGACCTGGCATCAGCCCTGAAACAGCTGTCAGCCGACAACCTTTCCAATCTCAGGCCGCACCCTTTGCAGGTCATGCTTCACTACTCCCATCCTCCGGTGCTGCAGCGTATTAACGCTCTTAAAAAACAGGCTCAATCCTGAGCAGGAAGGCTGAATGTGAACGTTCTTAAACTGTTAACAATGCTTCTGATGTGCTTTCTGATAGTTTCAGGATGCGGAAACACTGTCACCGGGCAGCAGGATATTACAGCCATAAAAACCCTGCTTCTCCAGCAGCAAAAAGCGTGGAATAACGGAGATATTGAGGGGTACATGCAGGGCTATGTGCAGTCCGATACTCTGCGATTTGCCAGCGGCGGAACTGTGCGCCGCGGCTGGACAGCCACCTTGAACGGGTACAAACGGGGATATCCTGATAAAACCTCCATGGGTACTCTCCAATTCAGCAATATTCAGGTCACACTGTTTTCGGAAACATATGCAGCAGTATTCGGCTCCTGGCAGCTGGACAGGAAACATGACCGGCCTTCAGGGCTGTTCACCCTGCTTCTGTGTAAAACCGCCGGAACCTGGCGGATCTGGGCCGATCATACATCATCAGCAAAGGAATAACCTATGACGCAAGAGACACCAGAGAAGCTCGCATCAATGCGGGTTCAGGAACTTGATGACATTCTGGGAAAACCGTTTCCCGTGCTTGACGACGGGTTCATCCGTGTCGTTGACTATATGGGGTCAGACTCCTCTATTGTACAGGCTGCAAGAGTGTCCTACGGAGCCGGTACCAAGAAGGTCAGGCAGGACCGCGGGCTGATCCGGTACCTTATGCGCCACTATCATACATCACCCTTTGAAATGTGCGGGATCAAACTGCACGTACGGGTTCCCATGGATGCATGGAGGCAGTGGATACGGCACAGAACTGCCAGTGTCAATGAATATTCAACGAGGTACTCCATTGCCATAGATTCAGCACAGACAACACAGCCTGACCAGTGGCGGAAACAGGCCACAGCCAACAGGCAGGGCTCAGCCGGCTTCTTCAGCCGGCAGCAAGGCACGGAATTCACCCGCATGGAACAGGAACTCCATGCCAGGACAAAGGAGATATACAGCAGCCGTGTCAATGCCGGTGTTGCAAGGGAGCAGGCCAGGAAAGACCTGCCCTTGTGCACATATACTGAAGCCTACTGGAAAATTGACCTGCACAACCTTCTTCACTTTCTGGCCCTGCGCATGGAAAAAAACGCCCAGTACGAAATACGCCGGTACGCAACAGTCATCGGCGAAGAAATCGTTGCCAGGTGGTGCCCTCTCACATGGGAGGCATTTCTCGACTACCGGCTCAACAGTATGAACCTGTCAGGCAATGAAATCGCGATTATCAAGGCGATGAATTCGGGTCAGCCTGACACAGCCATGGCTCTGGCAGACAGGCTCGGCTGGCTGGCCGCCAGTAAAAATAAAGTTAAAAAAGACCTTGAACGGTTTGAATGTGAGGAAAAACTGGAAAAGCTGGGCATAACACCGCCCTGGCTGACTTAGCTTCCCCCGCCCCCTCCAAAAAGGTCATCAAGCTTTTTACGCGCTTCATCAGACCGGCTTTCTTTGGTGCCGGGCTTTTTATCAGAAGGTTTGAAATACGCGCAGAAATTTGCTGACTTTTTATCCTGAACAAATTCCGATTCAGTTTCTCTGCACTGGTGGTACGCGTTTACCGCGTAAAAAACACAGTTTCTGCAGCAGTGCAGGTTGGCCCCGCATTCCGGGCACCTCTGCTGCCGCCCGGCTTTTCCTGACAGCATTATTTCAAATCCGCAGTTATAACAAAACATCGTTTTCTCCCTAAGAACATGCTCCCGGTTATTACTCAGATCTGTCGGCGTCTGACAAAGCTGCTCTGCGTATATCCGCGATATGTATAGCCTGCTCTACATACCGGGGCTCGATTCCAAACCGTTCATAGACCTTACGGTGAACAGAATCTTTTATTGAAGAGTTTTTCTTTGCTGAAAACCGCTCTTCCCGCATAAATGTGTTATGGATATACACACGCGTGTCACCTTCAATCCTGTTCAGACAGATGCCGGTCATGGTCTTCCATTCAAAGGATCTGTTCCATGCATCAAGAAACTGTGCGTCCGATACCGGCTCATCGGAAAACGCATACCGCCAGGTTGAACTCTCGGCATTAAAGGTATACAGGTCAACCCGGTTCGAACGGGCATGAAAGGCCAGGTGGATACCGGTAAACTCATTCCTGAACATTCTGGGCCTGTCA